>Ga0172371_10000139_pt1 | contig 100065 bp, 81 predicted proteins | sample Lak12m_FD_114543 | JGI IMG/M metagenome (GOLD analysis project Ga0172371, IMG submission 114543) | Freshwater microbial communities from Kabuno Bay, South-Kivu, Congo - kab_022012_12m | ecosystem: Environmental > Aquatic > Freshwater > Lake | place: Democratic Republic of the Congo: South-Kivu...
AGTCGGTGCAGAAGGGCCTGGGGGAGATGCAGGCCCTGGCGAGCGGCGTCGGCGATCTCAAGCGCGTGCTGACCAACGTCAAGGCGCGCGGCACCTGGGCCGAGGTCCAGCTGGGCGCGCTCCTCGACGAGATCCTGGCGCCGGGCCAGTACGAGCGGAACGTGCACGTCGAGCCCGGTTCGGCCGAGATGGTCGAGTACGCCATCAGGCTGCCCGGAGCCAGGGACGAGCCGGATGTCTGCGTCTGGCTGCCGATCGACTCCAAGCTGCCGCAGGAAGACTACGCCCGCATCCAGGACTGCGCCGAGGCCGGCGACGCAGACGGCGCGCAGCGCGCCTGCGAGGGGCTCGGGCGGGCGATACGGCTCGCCGCCCGCGAGATCCACGACAAGTACGTCAAGCCGCCCCGCACCACCGACTTCGCCATCATGTTCCTGGCCACCGAGGGGCTCTACGCCGAGGTCGTGCGCAATCCGGCGCTCATCGAAGAGCTGCAGCAGAAGTACCGCATCAACGTCGCCGGCCCCACGACCCTGGCGGCGCTGCTGAGCAGCATCCGCATGGGCTTCCAGACGCTGGCGATCGAGCAGCAGGCCTCCGAGGTCTGGCGGGTGCTCGGCGCCGTCAAGACCGAGTTCGGCAAGTTCGGCGACGTCCTGAAGAAGGTGAAGCGGCAGCTGGACACCGCCAGCCGCACCATCGACGAGACGGGGGTGCGCACGCGCGCCATGGAACGGCGTCTGCGGACCGTCGAGCAGCTGCCGGAGGATCAGGCCACGGCGGTCCTGGGGCTGCCCGGCGGGCCGCTTGAAGCAGAAGAGGGCTCGGTGCTCGAGCTGGACGCGCAGGGGAGCTCGATAACTGGGCTGGCCGCGAGCGACGGCCTCGAAGCCGATCGGGACGATGGCGTCGAGAACGACACGGACGATCGCGCCGAGGCACGCGCAGCACGTGGCCGGCGCGATCGCTTCGAGCGAGCGATGGGCAAGGTCGGCGACGTGCCGCCCGATGAGGGCGACGGCCTCGAGCCCGACCTGGAGTGAGGGTCACTCACCGGCGGACGAGGGCGGGACGAGGGCGGGGCGCCGTTGCCGGCGCCCCGCCCGCCCGAACGTCAGCCGAAGTGCCGGGCGTCAGACGAAGTAGTAGAGGTTCAGCTTCCAGCTCGACAGGGGCACGCCGCCCTTGTCGGGCACCACGCCGCCGATGGCCGGGTTGTAGCCGTCGACCTGGTCGTTGAACGCCCAGATGATGAGGCCGTCCTCCTCGTGCTGGATCTTCTGGGCCTCGGCGATGAGCTCGTTGCGCTTGGCTTCGTCGCCGGTCTTGAACGCCTCCTTGACGATCGCGAACCAGTCGTCGTTCTCCCAGTGGGACGCGTTGTAGGGAGAGTCGGGCAGCGAGGACGAGGTCACCTGCGTGAGGTAGTTGCGGGTGTACCAGAAGTCCTGCGAGAACGGCCAGCTGAGGTAGCGGTCGCCGTAGATGACGCCCGACTCGACCTTGTCGACCTTGACCGCCACGCCGGCGCCCTTGGCCTGCTCGGCGAAGACCTGGGCGGCGGCCACGACGCCGCTGCCGACCGCGTCGGAGGTGACCAGTGTCACCGCCAGGTCGCTGTAGCCGGCCTGCTTGAGCAGCGACTTGGCCTGCTCGAAGTCCTGCTCCCGCTGCGGGATGTCGGCAGGATAGCCGGGATCGAAGGGCGCGAACATGTCGTTGCCCAGGGCGCCGAAGCCGGCGTAGGCCTGCTCGATCATCGCCTGCCTGTCGGGGATGAGCTTGAAGGCCTGGCGCACGCGCACGTCCGTGAACGGCTTCGACTGCAGGTTCATGTAGATCGGCTGCCAGGCCCCGGTCTTGGCGTCGAGCACCTTCATGCCGCCGTTCTCGACGACCTCGACCTGGGCGCTCGGCAGGTCGGAGATGGCCTCGACCGTGCCGCCGAGCAGGGCGTTGACCCGGGCGGTGGTGTCGGCGAACTCGATGATGGTGAGGTCGTCGACGTAGGGGATCTGACCGAAGTAGTTCTCGTTGCGCACGAACTTGAACTGCTCGCCGGGGCGGAACTCGGTGAGCTTGAACGGCCCGGTACCGATCGGGTCCTTCTCGTTCCAGTCCTGCGGCATGATGCAGTTGATGTAGTAGCCCAGCGCCTCGTTGAACACCGCGTTGGGCTCGGTGAGGGTGAACTCGACGGTGCGCTCGTCGACCTTGCGCAGCCCGTCCGCCGTGAGCAGCGCCAGGCTGGCGGCGCCGGTCTTGGGGTCGGCGGGGTCGATGATCCGCTTGTAGCTCCAGATGATGTCGTCGGCGGTGACCGTCTTGCCGTTGTGGAACTCGATGCCGTCCTTGATGCGCACGGTCCAGACCGACGCGTCGTCGTTGACCGTCACTTCCTCGGCCATGAGGTTCTCGAGCTGGTAGTCGGTGTTCCAGGTGAGCAGGGCGTCGTACATGCAGCGGGTGAGGGCGATGTTCGGCACCGTCATGCCGCCGATCTGCCCGTCTGCGGTCTCCTTGCTGGAGCCGCCGACGGTGCCGACGCGCAGGCTGCCACCCTTCTTTGGTCCCGCGCTGGGGCTGGCCTCACCGCTGTCGCCGGACCCACCGCCGTCATCCGAGCCGCCGCAGGCCGCGAGCGTCGGCCCCAGGGCGAATCCGCCTGCTACGACCAGGCCCCCTTTGAGTACCTGCCGACGCGTGAGCCCCGCGCCGCTGCGCCCCGTGCCGCCATCCGATCCTTTCACGGCTTCCCCCTCCGTTCGCCGATGGGCAGTGCCCCTTGGCAGATGGACCGTGCCGCTGCCGTGGCTTCTGTCTCCGGCAGCTGCAGTCGGGGCCACCTTAGCACCCATTCCGATGCCGATTCAAGGGGTATCATGTAGGCTTGTACTCGTGGAACGCCGATCATGGAGACGTTATGGCAGCGCAAGCGGCCATCAGATGCTGGTGTGACTACTCAGAGAGGAGCGTGCCGAGGTGACGGAGAGCAAGCACATCTATGCGCAGATGACGTGGCCCGAGATCGGCCGGGTGGCCGGGGAAGACCGGGTGGCGGTGATCCCGATCGCCACCCTGGAGGACCACGGCCCGCACCTGCCCATCGACACGGACGTCAAGCTCATCGAGTCGATCTGCGCCGCGGCCTGCGCGCGGGCCCCCGAGAAGACGGTGCTGCTACCCGTGGTCACGCACGGCTACTCGCCGCACCACGCCGACTTCCCGGGCTCCATCAACATCCGCTGGAACGTGTTCGTCGAGTACCTCATCGACATCACACGCAGCCTGGTGGGGCACGGCTTCCGGCGCTTCGTCCTGGCCAACGGTCACGGCTCCAACATGCCGCTGGTGAACATGGCGGCCCGGCTGACGATCGTCGAGCACCCGGGCACCATCGCCTGCGACTACATGTACCTGCTCACGCCGCAGGGCATCGAGGCCATCAAGAGCGTGCGCGAGAGCGAGTTCCCCGGCGGCATGTCCCACGCCTGCGAGCTGGAGACGTCGATGTACCTGCACCTCGACCCGTCGCTGGTGAAGATGGAGCTGGCGGAGAAGGACATCAGCTTCCCGGAGTCCGACTACTTCTACTTCGACTGGTTCGATGGGCCCGGGTCGATGATGGAGTACTGGTCCACGCTCTCACGGACCGGTACCATGGGCGACCCGACGCTGGCGACGGCGGAGAAGGGCGAGGTGTTCTTCGAGGCGGCGGTGGACGAGCTGCTCATGGTCATCGGCGAGATGAAGACACGGGAGATCCGGCCGCGTGTGGACCATCACGGAGCCGGCCCCGGCGCATGACGAAGCCGCTCCCCGACGACCTCGCACCGGTGGTGCCGGCCGCGCGGCTGGCTCCGGCGCCTCCGTCCCGCGGCGGGCGGCTCGAGCTCGACGAGCTCGACCGCCACATCATCGAGCTGCTGCGGCGCGACGGGCGTCGCAGCAGCTCGAGCGTCGCGCGCGCGCTCGGCGCCGCCAAGCAGACGGTGGCCAAACGGCTGAGCCGCCTGCTCAAGCGCGACGCCATCCGCGTCACCGCCCGCGTCGACCCGGTCGCCTTCGGCTTTCCCATCGACTGCGGCATCGGCGTCCGCGTGCGGCCGGGATCCATCGACCGCGTGAGCGAACAGCTCGCCGCCATGGACCATGTCGCCTGGGTCGGCTCGTCGACCGGCAGCTTCGACATCCTCGCCGATGCCTTCCTGGCGGACACGGAGGCGGTCTTCGAGTTCCTGCACGAGCGCCTGGCGCACATGCCGGACATCGTCGAGACGCGGGAGTGGCTGGTGCTGCGCAGCGCCAAGTACGTGTACCTCTGGGATCAGGATCCGGCGCCGGGCGGCCCGACGGCTACCGGGGCCGGCGAGCCCGCGACGGGCGGCCGGAGAGCGGCCGGCAGCCACGCCGTGGCGGCCGCTGAGGGGCTGCGCGGCTGGACGACCAGGCCGGGGTCGGCGCTGGCGCCGGCGCGGGTCGACGACCTCGACAGGGCCATCATCGGCCTGCTCAGAGAGAACGGGCGGCGATCGCTGGCCGACATCGCGCGGCGGGTGCACGTCACCGAGGCGACCGCGGCCAGCCGCGTCGACCGCCTGCTGAGCTCCGGCGCCATGCGCATCATCGCCCACGTCAACTGGCCGGTCATCGGGTTCCCGGTGAACGTGAACGTCGGCATCAAGGCGGCTCGCGGCCGGGCGGAGGAGGTCGGCGCCCGCGTCGAGACGCTGCCCTACATCTCGTTCGCCGGGTACACCACCGGAGACTACGACATCATCGCCGAGGCCTTCCTGCCCGACGACGCCAGCCTGCACGACTTCCTCAACGTTGAAGTCGGGGGCACCCGCGGCGTCGAGTCGGCCGAGGCCTGGCACATCCTGCGCGTGTACAAGGTCAACTACATGTGGGAAGGCGAGCGGATCAGCCACACCGCGCTGGCATAGCCCTGCACGGCGTCATCAGCGGCGGACGATCCTGCGGGTGCGCCACGTGGCGCCGCCGTCGTCGGTGAGCAGCATCACCGCCGCGTCGCCGACCGCCGTGCCGTGCCGTTCGTCGGTGAACTCGACGTGATAGAGGTCGCAGTCGATAGGCGATGACTGTCGCGTCCAGGACGAGCCGCCGTCCGAGGTGTGGACGATGGTACCGCCGGCTCCCACGGCCCACCCGTGCCGGTCGTCGACGAAGCAGACCGAGTACAGGCACCGGTCGGTGCCGGCCTGCTGCATCTGCCAGTGGACGCCGTCGGCGGCATGGACGATGGCGCTGCCACTACCCGCCGGGTCGCCGCCGACCGCCCACACCCGGCCGGACGGCCGCACGGCCAGGCCGAACAGCCCGCCGGCCGCCGGCGACGGCGTGCGGCGCCAGGCAGTCTGCGGTCCGTCGCCGTCCGGGTCGGTGCCGGCGCTGGTGGTGTGCAGGATCACGCCGCCACCATCGGGTGCGAGCGTGCCGACCACCCAGCCGGTGCGCGCGTCCAGGAACTCGACGTCGTAGAGCCAGGCGCGAGTCCCGGTGCGGATCTTGCGCCACTCGGGTCGCGAGGCACGCTCGCCGGCCGTGCTCACGGGGGTCCCGCGCGTCGCGGTCGCTCGTTCGCCTGCCTCACGCCCACCGGTGGTGGTGTGCAGGAGCGTGCCGGAGCTGCCGGCGATCCACCCGCGGCGGGCATCGACCATCTCGACATCGAACAGGTAGCGGGCCGAGGCGACCGGCCGGCGGCGCCAGGTCCGGCCGCCGTTGGTGCTCACGAGGACCAGGCTCTTGAGGTCGTAGGCGTCGCCGCCGCAGGCGATCCAGCGTCGCGGCGTCGCCGCGGCCGCTGCGTAGAGCGCGTAGCTCCAGGAGTCGCGGCTCGACTGGCGCCAGCGGCGCCCGCCGTCACTGCTGCGCAGGGCGATCGCCAGTGCGGTGTCGTTGTCGTAGCCGAGGGCCAGGCGGGTCCCTCCGATGGTCCCGGTCCAGCAGAGGCCGAAGGGGGCGTGCGGGTCGACGAGAGCCGGAGCCGTCGGCGCCTTGGCGCAGTAGGCGGCCAGGAAGCGCGCCCAGCGCGTCTGCGTGGCGAAGGCCGTGCCGCGGTAGCGGGTCCGCTCGCGGCGCCAGGCCCGGGCGTCGGGCCACCAGATGGTCATCCCCTGGAAGCGTCGCGCGACCGACCCGTTGGCTACGGCCACGACGGCGCTCTGCAGCAGCCGGCGCACCTGCGTGGTCCGCCGCTGCAGGATGCGATCGTCGAGGCCGGGCAGCGCCTCGATCTGCCGGCAGAGGCTTATGACGTCGACCTGGTCGGAATCCCAGGCGTGGTAGCTGCGGGCGAGGGCGCGCCGGAGTCGCGCCCCGAGACGCGGCGTCACGGTGCGCAGCCGTGTGCTCCAGGCGCTCAAGGCGTCGCGAGCTGCGGGCAGCCGGCGGACGTCGAGGGCGCTGAGGCTGACCCAGGTCGTCCAGCGCAGCGGGCGGTAGTAGGACTCCCAGCCACGGACCATGTCATGGACCAGCTGGTCGGCGGTGCGCTGGGGGTCGGCGGCCACTGGGGCGAGCATCATGCCGTAGGGGAAGCCGTCCTGGTCGACCGTCTCTTCGGAAGCGACGAGGTAGTCGACCAGGCCGGTCGTCGCCACCTGGTAGGCGACCTCCAGGGCAGCCATGTTGCAGGCGTCGAATGCCAGGACGTCGATCTTCACGCCGGCCTCACGGATGGCTCTGGCCAGGCCGGGCATGGAGATGCGCGAACCGGACCGTTCGTCGTGGCTGAAGTAGCGCCAGGCGTACCCGTGGTCCCAGCCGCTGACGGCGAGGTGCTCGGACGGCGCGCGGCGGCGCAGCTCGCGCAGGAACCAGCGGAAGGTGGTCCAGCGGCCCATGTCGGGCTCGGGCACGGCCGCGATGGTGGTGACCACGCCGCCCGAGATCTCCAGGAGCTCTGCCCCCCGTGTGTCGTGGCGGTCCAGCAGCACGATGACACGCAGACCGCTGCTCGCCGGTATCTGGCGCAGCGCCGGCAGCGTGAAGCGCTTCCATGTGTAGTCCAGATCGTTGTCGGCGTTGACGTACAGACCGAGGGTCCAGGACACTCGCTGTGGGACGGCCGCGGGATCCCTCTGGGGGACGGTGGCAGGGGACGCCTGGTCGGGCATGGAGTCACCGGCGGCGGCCGCGCTTCCCACGCAGACGGTCAGGGCGACGACGAAGATCGAGATGACGGTGAGGAGACGTCGGCGGACCTTCCTGGGCCCTCTCTCGGCATCCCTTGCCATGGTGCACCCTCCTCCCCGACGTACCGTCTCCGTATCTTATCCGACGGGCATTCATGGAGGTACAAGGAGTGGTCGCGCCCGGCTCCGGCGGCTAGGATTGGGATGCGACGGTCCCCCGGGGCTGAAGGCCTGTGTCGGTGCGAGAGGAGCCCGGGCTGAGCATCCGCGATCTCGATGAACGCTACGTCATCCACTCCTGGTCGACGCAGGCCCGGGTGAGCCCGCTGCCGGTCGCCGGCGGCGAGGGGTGCTGGTTCTGGGACCACGAGGGCCGTCGCTACCTCGACTTCGCCTCGCAGGTGGTCAACGCCGGCCTCGGCCACCAGCACCCGCGCGTGGTGGCGGCCATCCAGCGGCAGGCCGGCACGCTGTGCGGCCTCGCGCCGTCGCTGGCCTCCGAGCCGCGGGCGCAGCTGGCACGGCTGCTGGCCGAGGTGACCCCCGGCGACCTGACGATGTCCTTCTTCACCAACGGCGGCGCCGAGGCCACCGAGAATGCCGTCAAGCTGGCCCGCTGGTACACGGGGCGGCAGAAGATCGTGGCCCGCTACCGCTCGTATCACGGCGCCACCGCCGGCGCGGTGAGCGTCACCGGCGACCCGCGCCGCTGGGCGGCCGAGCCCGGCATCCCCGGCATCGTGCGGCTGCTCGACCCGTACGTGTACCGGTGTCCGGCGGGGCATCCCGCGGCTTCGGCGGGTGCGGCAGTCGGCGTCGGCGCCACCGCCGGGGTCGGCGCCCCGGGTGAGGCCGCCGGGGGCGACGCCGGGGCCGACGTCGAAGCCGACGCTGCCGCGGGGGGCGCCGCTGTCGGAGCCGCCGCCGCTCTGGCGGCGCACGCGGCGATCTGCCCGGTCTGCGCCGGCGGGCCGCACCTGGAGGAGGTGCTGCAGTACGAGAACCCCCGGTCGGTGGCCGCTGTGCTCATCGAGACGGTCACCGGCGCCAACGGCGTCATCGTGCCGCCGCCCGGCTACCTGCGGTCGATCCGTGAGGTCTGCGACCGGCACGGCATCCTGCTGATCCTCGACGAGGTCATGACCGGCTTCGGCCGCACCGGCCGCTGGTTCGCCTGCCAGCACTGGGACGTGGCGCCGGACATCATGACGATGGCCAAGGGCATCTCGTCCGGATACGTACCGCTGGGCGCGATGACCGTCTCCGGGGAGATCGGCGACTGGCTGCGGCATCACTACTTCGCCGGCGGGCTGACGAGCACCGGCAATCCGCTGGCCTGCGCGGCCGGCGTGGCGACCATCGAAGTCCTGCGGGATGACGGGCTGGTTGAGAAGGCCGCGCGCACGGGTGTGGCCTTGGGTGCCGGTCTGCGCGAGCTGGCCGAGCGGCACCCCTGCGTGGGCGACGTGCGCGGGCTGGGTTTGCTGTGGGGGCTCGAGCTGGTGCGCGACCGTGGCACCCGTGAGCCTCTGGTGCCGTTCGCGGCCGGGGAGGAGGCGGCGGCGCCCATGATGCGCCTCAAGGCCGCCGCAATGGAACGCGGCCTGTTCCTGATGACGCACGACAACATGATCCTGGTCGCGCCGCCGCTCGTCGTGCGACCCGACGAGATCGCCCGCGGGCTCGAGCTGCTGGGCGAGGTGCTCGGCCTGGCCGACGCAGCGGCGGCGGGGGGCGCCGCGCCATGACCCTGCCCGACGTCGAGGCGACCGGCAACGCGGCCGGGACGCCATGACCCTGCCCGCCGACTACCACATGCACACGGCCTACTCCGATGGTGTGGGCACCGTGGAGGACCTGGTGCGGCGTGCCGTCGCGCTCGGGCTGCCTGAGATCGGCATCACCGACCACCTGGCGCCGGCCGGGCTCGCGGCGGCCGCCGAGTACGCCATCGCCCCGGATCGTCTGGAGGCGTATGTGGACGAGGTGCGTTCGGCGGCCGCGCGTCATCCGCAGGTGACGGTGCTCCTGGGCGTCGAGGCCGACTTCGTCCCCGAGCACCAGGAGGAGCTGGCAAGGCTGCTGACGACGCACTCCTTCGACTACGTGCTGGGCGCGGTGCACTTTGTCGACGGCTTCGCGTTCGACGACGAGGCAGCCTGTGAAGACCGCCGCTGGGAGCGCGCCGACGAGGTCTACCGCCGGAACTTCCAGCTGCTCGCCGAGGCGGCGCGCAGCGGGCTCTTCGACGTGCTGGCGCACCTCGACTACGTGACGCTCTGGGATCATCCGGTCGCGGCGGGCGCGGCGGCCGACAGCGTGGCGGACGCGGAGCGCGCCGCTCTGGAGACCATCGCCGCCTGCGGAGTGGCCGTCGAGCTCAACACCGGCGGCGTCGTCGAACCGGATCCGCTGATGCACCCCAGGCCGCGCCTGCTGGCGGCGGCGCGGCAGGCCGGCGTTCCTTTGGTCTTCGGGTCCGATGCGCACGCGCCGGACGGCGTCGGCGCGCTCTTCGCCGAGGGCATGGCCCGCGCGCGGGCGGCCGGCTACCGGTCGTGGCTGCGCCTTTCGGACCGCCGGCAGGTGCCGTTCGCCTGAGGCGACCGCCGCGCGACGCCGGCCGAGTGCGCCACGGCTTGGCGGAGCGGAGTGCCGCGCGACCAAAGCTTCATCAAACCTGCACGCTCCGCGTTCCCGTTCGTCTCGGCCCGTGCCACGCTGCGGGCTGCCGGGGGGGGCGGGCCGCCGCAGTCGACGTCAAGCCCGCGGCGTCGTGGCACGGCGACCCGCCTGCCGGCGTCCGACGGCGGAGGCCCGAGGGGTCACCGCCCCTCATCGCTCACCGGGGGGACAGCATGCTCGACCGACTTCTCGCTCGCCCGGCCTCGATCGTCGTGAGCCTGCAGGCCACGGCGGCCCGATCGGTGACGACGGCGGCCGTCGTGCTCGTGGCGATCGCGGTCGCCGTCGGTCTGCTGGCCGTCGGTCTGCTCGCCGCCGTGCCCCCCTCGCTGCTCTCCGCGGCCGCCGCCGAGAGTGCGACGCCGGCGGCGACGGAGACGACGGGGTCCGGGTCGGCCGCGTCGCCGGCCGACGAGACGACCACCCTGCGCCTCGGCTGGGTGGTCGACGTCGACAACCTCAATCCCTTCGTCGGCTACGGCTCGTCCTACGAGGTCTGGTACCTCAACTACGACTTCCTCGTGGGCTACGACGCCAAGGACGGCTCGCCCCAGCCGGCGCTCGCCGAGAGCTGGGAGGTCTCGGCGGACGGCAAGGTCTGGACCTTCACGATCCGCCAGGGGGTCACGTGGCAGGACGGCGAGCCGCTGACGGCCGACGACGTCGCGTTCACGTTCAACTACATCATCGAGAACGACCTGTCGGCGTACTCGACGTACACGAAGCTCATCGAGAAGGCTGAGGTCGTCGACGACCACACGGTGCGCCTCATCTGCTCGCAGCCCAAGGCCAACGTGCTGCGGATGTACATCTTCATCCTGCCCGAACACATCTGGAGCAAGGTCCCGCCGAAGGACGCCGAGAACACCTTCGAGAACGCGCCGCCGATCGTCGGATCCGGTCCTTTCCAGTGCGTGGAGTGGCAGAAGGGCAAGTTCGTGCGCATGGAGGCGAACCCCGACTACTGGGGCGGGGCGCCGACGGTCGACGAGGTCTTCTTCCAGTTCTACTCGAGCGCCGACGTGATGGTGCAGGAGCTCAAGAAGGGGCTGCTCGACGGCGCCGCCGGTATCCCTGTGGCACAGTTCAAGCAGCTCGAGGGGCGCGACGACCTGCAGACCATCGCCTTCCCGCTGCTCAACTTCGAGTACCTGTGCTTCAACTGCTACGAGGAGCCGGCGTCGCAGGGCCATCCGGTGCTGCGCGACGTGAAGTTCCGCCAGGCGCTGGCGTGGGCCGTGGACAGGCAGCGCTGCGCCGATCTGGGCTGGGGCGGCTACGCGGAGCCGGGAACGACGGTGATCCCGCCGGGCCAGTGGCCGGAGGACTTCGACGCCCATTGGGAGCCGCCGGCCGACGAGCGCTTCGGCTTCGACCTGGCGAAGGCGCGGCGGCTTCTCGACGAAGCCGGGTACACCGACAGCGACGGCGACGGCATCCGCGAGTACGAGGGCGAGCCCATCACACTGCGGCTCTGGGCGCGCAACGAGTCGGCCGCCAGCCAGCGGCAGGGCAAGCTGATCACCGGCTGGTTCGGCGACATCGGCCTCGACATCGACTATCAGGTGCTCGACGAGGGCACGCTCTCCGACCGTCTGTACGCGGCGGTCGACGACGGGAACACGTACGCCCCTGACTACGACATGTACCTCTGGGAATGGTACGGCTACGCCGACCCCGGCGACACCCTGGCCAGCTTCGTCAGCGACCAGATCTGGCTCTGGAACGACGCCTGCTGGTCGAACGCCGAGTTCGACCGGCTCGTGGAGGAGCAGTACGGGGAGATGGACCCGGCGAAGCGGCTCGAGCTGCTCCATCGCCTGCAGCAGATCTACTACGACGAGGCGCCGTACATCGTCATCGACTATCCCGAGACACTGGAGGCGATCGACGTCGCCGGCTGGCAGGGTTGGGTCCGGTACATGGGTGGCGGCGCCTGGTTCACCAGCTACAACAACGAGAGCTTCGTGAAGCTCAAGCCGAAGGTGGCGGCCGCCACCGAGGAGGGGTCGTCGCACACCTGGTGGATCGCCCTGGTGGCCGGCGCCGCCGGGCTGGTCGTGGTGGCGGTGGCGATCGTGGCGGCGCGCCGGCGGCGCGCCGGCCGCGCCCTGGAGGAGTGATCGCGCCGCAGGCGGCGCCTCAGGCGAGGCTGAGGATGCGCCGCGCCGTAGCGGGGGTCGCGACCGGCCGGCCCAGCTCGCCGGCGATGCGCACCGTGCGCTCCACGAGCTGGGCGTTGCTCGCGGCGAGCTCGCCCTTGCGGTGGTAGAGGTTGTCTTCCAGGCCGACGCGCGCGTGGCCGCCGATGATGGTCGCCAGCGTGGTCATCGGCAGCTGCGCGCGGCCGACACCGATCACCGACCAGGTGGCGTCGGCCGGCAGCATGCCGGTGAGGTGCAGCAGCGCCGCCGCCGTCGCCGGCATGCCGTAGGCGGCGCCGAGCACGAACTGGAAGTGCGGCGGTGAGTCGAGTACGTCCTGCTCGAGGTAGCGCAGGCATGTGGCCACCATGCCGGCGTCGAAGCACTCCAGCTCGAGCTTGACGCCCCGCGCGCGGGCGTCGGCGGCCAGCGCTTCGAGGAAGTCGGGCTCGTTGAGGAACACGCCGGCCGGCGTGTTGACGGAACCGGCGTCGAACGACGCCATGTCCGGCCGCAGGGCCAGCGGGGCCAGCCGCTCCTCCGTCGAGAAGTTGCGACCCGGGATGCCGCTGGTGGTGAGGCAGACGATGGCGTCGGTCTCGGCGCGCAACCGCTCGACGACCTGCCGGAACAGCTCCACGTCCTGCGTCCCCAGCCCCGTCTCGGGGTCGCGGACGTGCACGTGCAGCACCGACGCGCCGGCTCGCCAGGCCTCGACGCCCGACTCGGCGATCTCGTCGGGGGTGATCGGGATCGCCGCCGTCTGCTCCCTGGTGATGCGCGAGCCGGTGATGCCGACGGTGATGATCAGCTCGTCCATGTCTCAGGGATGCCCGGCGGCGTACGTGTCGATCTCGGCCAGCAGCTCCCGACGCCGCTCCTCCGGCAGCAGCGATGCGACGATCGAGTTCTTCGCCAGCGTGACGATGTCCTGCGCCGAGAGGTCGAGGGCCTTCTGGATGGCCAGGTAGTTCTGCGCCAGGTAGCCGTCGAAGTAGGCGGGGTCGTCGGAGTTCACCGTGGCCACGACCCCGGCATCCAGGAACCGTTTCAGCGGATGCTGCGAGAGGTCGGGCGTCACCTGCAGCTCCAGGTTGCTGAGCGGACACATCGTGAGCGGGATGCGCTCGCGGGCCAGGCGCTGCACGAGCGCCGGATCGTCGATGGCGCGCACGCCGTGGTCGATGCGGCGCACGTGCAGCAGGTCGAGGGCCTCGACGACGTACTCGGCCGGTCCCTCCTCGCCGGCGTGCGCCACGCACACGAAGCCGGCGTCCTGGGCCCGTGCGAACACGTCGGCGAACTCGCGCGGCGGGTGACCCACCTCGTTCGAGTCGAGCCCGACGCCGACGATGGCGTCGCGGTAGGGGAGCGCCTCATCGAGGGCCGCCATGGCGCTCGCCGGGCTCTCGTCGCGCAGGAAGCAGAGGATGAGGTGCGAGCTCATGCCGAGCTCGCGCCCGGCCTCCTCGAGCGCGCCGCCGATGCCGCTCACCAGGTCGGCGAACGGCACACCGCGCGGCAGGTGGCTCTGCGGGTCGAAGAAGATCTCCACGTGGCGGGCGCCGTCGGCGTGGGCGCGCGACATGTACGCGGCGGTGAGGTCGTGGAAGTCGCGCTGAGTGCACAGCACGTCGACGCCCTCGTAGTAGACCTCCAGGAAGTGGGCCAGGTCGTTGAACGTGTAGGCGGCCCGCGCCTCGTCGGCGCTGGCGAACGGCACCGTCACGCCGTTGCGCCTGCCCAGCTCCAGCATCATCTCGGGTTCCAGCGTCCCTTCGATGTGCAGGTGCAGTTCGGCCTTGGGGATGCCTCTGATCAGATCGTCGAGCACCGGGACTCCTTCATCGCGGTCGTCGTCGGTGTCTTCATCGGCCGCCGGCGCCGCGCTCTGCAGCCCGGTCGGCAGCCGGCATCGCGTCTGCGGCGGCGATCACGCCGCCGCCGGGGTCTGCCGCGGGGTCGGCGCACCGGGTCGCGGTCCGCGTCACTCGGCCTCGCCCTCCTTCCACTGCCAGGGGATCGGGACCCCGAGCTGCTGGGCCTGGTCGATCACGGCGTCCTTCCAGGCGTCGTAGGTCCTGTTGCTGCGTTTGCTCAGCCGGGTCATCGTGCGGCCGTAGGCCGTGTCGTCGTCCATGTCGATGCCCTCGGCATACCCGCGGCGGGCCATGGTGTAGTACTCGTCCACGCTGGCGATGCAGCTGCCCAGCTGCGTGTGCGCCTTGATGAGTGTGGCGGGCACCGGCACGACCGCCTGGTAGCGGGCTTCCACGACCTCCAGGTTGGCCAACGGCTTGCGGAGAAGGCGGGCCGCGATGGGCCACGTCTGGTCCATGGTCTTGTGGGCTCGGACGCTGCTGATGTGGTAGGCCTGCCACCACTGGCTCAGGAACGAGTTGTAGACTGGGCCGACGGAGGCGAAGTAGGCGGCCAGCGTCTGCTGGTCGGCGGACATGCCGCTGGTGGGGGACGGACTGGCGGTGAGGTCCGGCGAGGCCGTGTCCGTGGGGCCGGGTGTGGCGCCGTCCGTGGGGCCGGGCGTTGGCCCGTCCGTGGGCGCCGGCGATGCGCTGCCCTCGTCGGTGATGAGCGGCGACGGAGAGGCCTGCTGACCCCCCGAGTCGGGCGAGGTGTCGGCGGAGCCGCCGCAGGCGAGCGCCGTGCCGGCCAGCAAGGCGACGACGACGATCGCGGCCGCCAGGCGCGGAAACGAGTGCGAGAGCGCGCGCCCGCTCGATGAGAGCCCGAGTCGGCTCGATCGGTGCTTCATGGCGACCCCCCTCGTACCGTCGTCTGCCGTGCCGATTGTACCTCGCGGGCGTACGGACCGGCGCGGCCTGACCGCCGTGCCACACGTCGGCGGCGGTGAGTGGCGCGGCGATCAGCCGGGGTTCACACAGCGCGGCCGATGCGGGCGACGGCCTCGGCGATGCGCCCCCGGGGCTGGACGAGGGCGAAGCGCACGTGGCCCTCGCCCTCGGGGCCGAAGCCGACGCCCGGCGAGACGGCCACGCCGGCTACGTCGAGCAGATGGCGGGCGAAGGCGAGCGAGCCGCGGTCACGCCACGTGGCCGGCAACGGCGCCCAGACGAACATGGTGCCTCGGGGCTGCGGCACCGGCCATCCCACGTCGCGCAGCCCTCGGCAGAGCGCGTCCCGGCGCTGTTGATAGGTGGCGGCCATCGTGGCCGGTGTGTCGGCGCACTCGCGCAGCGCGGTCAGCGCCATCAGCTGCACCGGCGTCGTGACGCCGTAGTCCAGATAGCTCTTGAGTCTGCGCAGCGCACCGACGATGTCGGCATTGCCGGCCACCAGCCCCAGACGCCAGCCGGCCATGTTGTGGCTCTTGCTCAGCGAGACGAGCTCCACCGCCACCTCGTGCGCGCCCGGTACCTGAAGGATGCTCGGGGCGCGGTAGCCGTCGAAGACGATGTCGGCGTAGGCGAAGTCGTGGATGAGCGCCAGGTCTTCGTGCCGCGCCAGGTCCACCAGCCGCTCGAAGAAGCGGGGTCCCACGCAGCGCGTGGTCGGGTTGTGGGGGAAGCTCACCAGCGCCACGCGCGGCCGCGGCCGCGCGGCCGCGAACGTCGCGACGAGGCGTTCGAAGAGGGCGTCGTCCGCGGCCGCTTCTGACCCGTCGCCGGCGGCTGGGCTCGGCTCGCGCTCCCCGTCGGCGGCCGCGTCCGACCGGTCGCCCGCGGTTCGGCCGGGCTCGCCCGCGGGAGCTTCGGTCGCGCTTCGCTCGGGCGCGTCCGCGGGCGCGCCGCTCGCCACCGCATCCGGCGGGTCGAGCATGGGCACCGGCAGCGGCCGGGCGCCGCTGAACAGGATCGCGTACCGATGGATCGGGTAGCAGGGACCGGGGACGAGCGCCGTGTCGCCCGGCTCCAGCAGCACCCACGGCAGATGGCTGAGCGCCTCGCTGGCGCCCCACGTGACCAGCGTCTGCGCCTCGGGGTCCAGGGCGACGCCGTAGCGGCGTTCGTACCACGCGGCCAGCTCGCGGCGCAGTTCGGGCAAGCCGGCAGAGCTCGGGTAGCCGTGGCGGGCCGGGTCGCGCGCCTCGGCGATGAGCCTCTCGACGGCCGGCTCCGGCGTGCCGAGGTCGTGACTGCCGATGCCGAAGTCGATGACCTCCCGGCCACCGGCCGCGACCTCGGCCTTCCATTCGTCGACGACGTCGAAGACATACGTGGGCAGACCGGTGACGCGGCGCAGCTTCATGCACGGCAGCGTACCAGAGCGGCGGGATGGGCAGAGAGCGCCCGGTCGCGTAGGCTTTCCCCATGAGGGCGCGAGAGCTGGGCATCGAGATCGGACTGGGCGCACCGGGCCCGCTGAACGCCATCACCGACGTCCCCGGCGTGCGCGTCGGTCACACCACGGTCGTTCGCGGCGACGGGCCCTTGGCCGTCGGTCGCGGTCCGGTGCGCACCGGCGTCACCGTCGTGATGCCCCGCGACGGGGAGATCTCCGAGGAGCCGCTGTTCGCCGGCGGCTGCCGCCTCAACGGCAACGGCGAGCTGACCGGCATGGAGTGGGTGCGGGAGTCGGGCCTGTTGAGCTCACCGGTCGCCATCACCAATTCGCACTCGGTGGGCGTCGTGCGCGACGCGCTGGCCCGCCGGGAGATAGAGGCGCGCGGCCCCGACAAGCCGTTCTGGAGCCTGCCGGTGGTCGGCGAGACCTGGGACGGCTATCTCAACGACATCGCCGGCCGGCATGTCACGGAGGATCACGTCTTCGAGGCCCTGGGCGCGGCGAGCGCCGGCCCGGTGGCCGAAGGCAACGTCGGCGGTGGCACCGGCATGATCTGTCACGAGTTCAAGGGCGGTATCGGTACGGCGTCGCGCGTCGTGGTGTGCGGTCCCGGCGGGATGACGGGCGCGGGCGACGCGCCGCTTTCCGACGGCCCGCAGTCGCCGGACGCCTCGCAGTCGCCGAACGACCCGCTGCCGCCCGGCGCCGAGAGCTTCACCGTCGGCGTGCTGGTCCAGGCAAATCACGGCGAGCGTGAGACCCTCCAGGTGAACGGCGTGCCGGTGGGTCAGATCCTCGACGCCGCCGCCGTGCCGCTGCCGGATCTGCCGGAGTTGCGGGGCGGCGGTCCGGGGGCGAGCGGCGGCGCCGGCGGGCCGGCTCCGGGGGCCGGTGTGCCCTGGGCGCCCGCGGGCGCCGGCTCGATCATCGGGGTGGTCGCCACCGACGCGCCGTTGCTGCCGTCGCAGCTGGAGCGGATCGCCCGGCGGGCCGGCCTCGGGGTGGCGGTGCTCGGCGCCTACGCCGGCAACTACAGCGGCGACCTGTTCCTCGCCTTCTCCACGGCCAATCGCGGCCTGCCGTCGATGGGCTACGGCGCGCCCAGCCCCGTCCGTCTGCCGGTGGAGATGCTCTCACTCACCCACATCGACCCGCTCTTCCAGGCGACGGTCGAGGCGACCGCCGAAGCTATCCTGAACGCGATGCTGCAGGCGGAGACGATGGTCGGCCGCGACGGGGTGACGGCCCACGCGCTCGACGGGAAGCGCCTGGCGGAGCTGCTGGCGCGGTACGACCGGCTGCGCTACCGGCCGACGCCACACCCGTCCGCGGTCGGGCGGCACACAGGGGGGGATCGACCATGAGCAGGACGCTTACCGGCACGCCCACCGCCGACGGCTTCCGCATGCCCGCCGAATGGGAGCCGCACAAGCAGACCTGGATGCTCTGGCCGCAGCGGCCGGACATGTGGCGACAGGGCTGCAAGCCGGCGCAGCGTGCCTTCGTTGAGGTGGCCGCGGCCATCGCGCGGTTCGAGCCGGTGGTCATGGGGGTGAACCACGACCAGTTCAGGAACGCGCGCGCCCTCCTCCCGGCCGAGGTACGGGTCGTCGAGCTGTCCAGCAACGACTCGTGGATGCGCGACTGCGGTCCGGCCTTCGTGGTCAACGACAAGGGCGACGTGCGCCTCGTCGACTTCGGCTTCAACGCCTGGGGCGGGCTCTACGACGGCATGTACTTCCCCTGGGACAAGGACGAGATGGTGCCGTTGAAGGTCGCCGAGATGGAGGGCGTGGACCGCTACGTGGCGCCGATGATCCTCGAGGGCGGCGCCTTCCTCGTCGACGGTCAGGGCACCCTGCTCACCACCGAGGAGTGCCTGCTCTCGCCGGGGCGCAACCCGCAGCTCTCCAGGGCGGAGATCGAAGCGATCCTCTGTGGCTACCTCGGTCTCGAGAAGGTCGTCTGGCTGGGGCGCGGCATCGACCCGGAGGAGACGAACGGTCACGTCGACGGCGTCGCCCACTACGTGGCTCCGGCGGAGGTGCTGCTGGGGTGGGTCGACGACCCCGCCGACTTCCGCTACGAGATCTGTCGGGACAACCTGGCCCGCCTGGAAGCGGCCACCGACGCTCGCGGGCGGACGTTCACGGTGCACCGCATTCCCGAGCCGCCGTGGGACGAGATCACCCAGGACGATGTAGTCGACATTGACGTCGTGGAGGGCAGCCGGCCGTTGGAGACCGGCCCCATGCCGTCCACCTACACGAACCTCTACACCTGCAACGGCGGGGTGGTCTTCGAGGAGGTCGGGGCGCCCAGCGACGATGTGGCACGCGAGGTGCTCGAGCGGGTGTTCCCGGACCGCCGGGTCGTCGGGGTGTCGGCGCGGACCACCCACGAGATCGCGCTCGGCGGTGGCGGCGTGCACTGCATCACGCAGCAGCAGCCGCGCGGCTGACGGGACCGGCGGCCTCGGCGGCTGATCCGTGGCCGTCCTGGCCGTCATCCTGGTGGCCGGCGGCTGACGATCCCATCTAGACTGGCGCTCATGCCGCTGCTCCATCGCATCACTCCCGAGGAGTCGGGCGCCCGTCGCTGGGAGATCCTGGCGCTCTCGTCGGTCGGTGCCTTCATGGGCCCTCTCGACGGGTCCATCGTCTCCGTGGCGCTGCCGGCCGTGAGTGGCGACCTGCGCCTGTCGTTCGGCGAGGCGATCTGGGTGCAGGTCGTCTATCTGCTGGCGCTGGCGATCCTGCTGATCCCGTTGGGGCGGCTGGCCGACCAGCGCGGCCGGATGCGCTTCTACCTGGCGGGCGTGGCGCTGTTCACCGTCTCCTCCGTGACCAATGGCCTCAGCTTCGACGGCCTCATGCTCATCGTGAGTCGCGCCTTCCAGGGGGCCGGCGCCGCGCTCATGGTGGCCACCTCGGCGGCCATCGTGACGGCCGTGTTCCCGCCGCAGCAGCGCGGCAAGGCCCTCGGCATCAACATCATGGCCGTGTACGTAGGCCTCAGCGTCGGTCCGCCGCTGGGCGGCATCCTCGTCGACACGGCCGGCTGGCGCTGGATCTTCCTGGTCAACGTTCCGATCGGGCTCGCCGTGCTCGTGTGGGGCGGCCTGCGTCTGCCACACGACCGCCCGACGGGCCGAAAGGCCCTGCGTCCTGACGCCTTGGGGGCCGCCCTGCTGGCGGTGTTCCTGACCTGCCTGCTGGTGCCGATCTCGTTCGGCCCGCAGTGGGGCTGGGGGTCGCCGGGCACCATCTCGCTGCTGGCGGTCTCCGGCCTGGCGCTGGCCGGCTTCGTGCTCGCCGAGCGGCGCGTCCGCGACCCGATCCTCGACCTGGATCTGCTGCGTCACAACCGTCTGTTCGCGGCCGCCAACCTGGCGGCCCTGCTGAACTACATGGCGCTGTACGGACCGGTGGTCCTGACCGCCATCTACCTGCAGGAGGTGCAGGGCCGCTCGGCTGCCGTCACGGGCTGGCTGCTTCTCAGCCAGCCCGTCCTGCAGGCCACCCTGAGTCCGTTCGCCGGCCGGCTCAGCGACCGCATCGGATCGCGGGTGCTCACCACCGGAGGAATGGCGCTCATGGCTCTGGGGATCGCGTGTCTGGCGACGCTCGGCGATGGGTCTGCGTCGGACACCGTCCGCCTGGTCGTGGCGCTGGCGATCATGGGCATCGGGCTGGCCTCGTTCAGTGCCCCCAACAGCTCGGCGGTCATGGGCAGCGTGAGCCGCGATCAGCTCGGCCTGGCGAGCGGCTTCCTGGCCACCATGCGAGTCACCGGTCAGGCTCTCAGCGTCGCGCTGCTGGGGGCCATCGCCGCCAGCCAGCTGGGCGCAGTCGGCGCCAGGCTGATCTTCGCGCCGGAGGACGGCGTGGAGCTGAGCGCGACGGCGGCGTCGGAGTTCGCGACCGGCTATCGGTACGCCATGGCGACCGGCGCCGTGCTGGCCGTGCTGGCGGCCGTGGCGTCGCTGGTGCGCGGCGAGCACGGGCCGGCCGCCGAACGTGGGCCGGCGACTGGCCCGCATGCCGGAGCCGGCCCCGAGGGGGCCACGCCGGAGATCGAGGCGCCGGCGGAAGCGCGGGCCGGCTCAGTCTGAGCCGGTCGCGTCTCCGGCAGCTGTCCCGGTGGAGCCGTCGGCCGGCTCAGACCCGCCGTCCTGAACGGACGTCTCGGCTGTCTGAGTGTCGGCGGCCTGGCGCTGCGCGCCGCTCCCGGCAGCCGACCCAGTGCCTCCGGCGCCGGACTGCGAGCTGCCACCGGCGGCACCGGATCCGCCGCCGCCCGAGCCCTGGCGGGTCGCACTCGAAGACGTGCCGCTGCCGGCAGCGCCGCCGCCGGACTCGGAGCCGCCGCCTCCGGAACCCTGACCGGTGCCGGCACCCGACTGCCGGTCGCCGCCCGTGCGGCTCATGCCGGCGCCGTTGCCGTCGCGGCTGCCCTCACCGCGCGCCGCCTCGTCGCCCATCCGGCCGGCGCCGTTCTGGGCGCGTCGCAGCAGAGCGTCGCCGTCGCCAGGTCGCAGGAGGCGGCTGCGGCCTACTTCGGCGCCGGTCGCCGGACCGCCGGATGAAGGGTCAGCGTCGGATCCCGCGCTCGGGACAGCGGCGGCCTGCGCCGTGTGGTCGCCCGGCGTTGAGGCCGGCGACTCGAGCGAGCCCACCGCGACGCCGCCGCCGGCCAGCGCGGTCATGCCGACCACTGCCAGCACGATCTTGGCGAGCACGGCAGAGCCCGCCTTGGCGGCGGTCCCGGCGGCCGCCGACGCGGCCAGGGGAGCGGCGGGCGCCAGGGCGCCCAGCGACGCCAGTGGCCCCGCGGGATCGCTGAGCAGGGGGCCGCTCGCGAGGGGCTCGGCCGCGCCGGGGTCCAGCGGCAGGCGGGCGGCATCGAAGCCCGCCGCCGGATCGAAGGCCGAACCGCCGCCGTCCAAGCTCGATGCGGCCACATCGGCGAGTCCAGCCGGCGCCGCGACCAGGAAGGCCGGCGGCGCGGCGAGGCTCTCCGGCACGGGCAGCTCGGGGAGGAACGCCGCCAGGCCGATGGCCGAGACGTTTGCCGGGCTGTCGTGGGTGATCCTCCCGAAGGCTTTCTGGAATGACTTGCGGGCGCGGAACAGCAACACCCCCGCGGTGCCGGTGCCGATGCCGAGGACGTCCGCCATCTCGCCGTTGTCGCAGCCGTGGACATCCTTGAGGAGCAGGGCGGCGCGATAGCGGGGCGTCACCTGGTCGAGGGCTTCGCAGACCGCCGCCGAGAGCTGCGCCCGCTCCACCTCGTCGACCGGGGCGGGCAGAGCGTCGGCGTCGGGCAGTGCGTCGGCCGGTCGCCGGCTGCGGCGCCGCAGATGGTCGTAGCAGGCGTTCACCGCGACCTTGTAGAGCCAGGGCTCCAGACGCATCTCACCCCGGTGCTCCGGCAGACGGCGGAAGGCCGTGAGGAAGACCTCCTGGGTGATGTCGGCTGCGTCCTCGCGATCGCCGAGCATGCGAGCGGCGAGGTTGTAGATGCGCCGGTGGAACGCCTCGTAGATCTGTGCGAAGGCGTCCGGCGAGCCGCGCCTGACGGCGGCCACCAGGGCCTCCTGTTGCTCGGGTGGCAGTGAAGACAGTGCCACTGCGTGCCTCTCATCTCGCGGATGGGGTGCGCTGCGAGTGTATCGCGCGTGACTGGTGCTACCTGGACCGCCGTTGCCGTCGAGGGTAGATGAGCGCAGAGCCGACACGGCGCGAAGCCGCGGCGCGCGCTGCTGCGCGCGCGCCGCGGCTTGGCCGTTGTGCGGTCGATCGGCATGGAGGTCTCAGTTGCCGCCGCCCTGGCCGCTGCCGTCGCAGTCGCCCTGGCCGTTGCCCTGATGACCGTTGCCCTGCTGGCCGCCACCCTGCGGACCGCTGCCATCGCAGCCGGCGTCGCCGCTCGACTGCGTCTCGGTCTGAGACGTCGCCTGCGTGGTGGTCTGGCTCTGCGTCTGCTTGCCGGCCTGCGTCCGCTTCTGTGTCTTGACGCCGTCGCCGTCGCCGTCGCAGTCCTGGGCACGGGTCTGCGTGCGGGTCTGGGTCTGCAGCGGCTCCTCGTTGTCGCAGTCGCCGTCGCAGTCGCCGTCCTGGTCGCGCTCACGAGCCTGGGTGCGCGTCCGGTCGGCGTCGCAGTCTTCTTCGCCGACCCGCTCGGCGCACTCTGCGCACACGCGTGCCCGCGTCTTGGCGTAGTCGCAGACGCTCTCGTCGTCGGCGTTCGCGTCGTCGCCGTCCGTCTCGCCGGCGAGCGTCTCGTCGGTCGCCGGCGGCTCGACCGCCTGGACGTCTTCGAGCACCGCGACGGTGGTCGCCTGAGCGTCCTGCGTGGTCGCGCGGACCTGCTTCTTCTCGCCGGCGCCGTCGCCGAGGCGGGCGCTGTCCGGCGTCGAGGTCCGATCCTGGTCGCGCTGCTGTATCTGCGTGCCGGCCAATGCCACGCCGGCCCCGAGGACGAACATCACCGCCACGATCACACCTGCTTTGAGGAATCTCGCCATGGCCTCCCACCTGTCGTCGCTGATTGGGTCGTCGCTCGTTCCAACGTCATCGGGGCCGGGTCGTTACACCACGCGGAAAGATGGCAGCGCCGGCCATTGGCGCGATGGCGCTCGCCGCGACGGCAGAGGCGCTCGCCGCGACGGACACGAGTGCTCCCCGCGACGGACACGAGCGCTTCGCGCGAGGGACAGAAGCGCTCGCCGCGGCCGCCGCAGGCGAACCGCGGTCTGTCGTTTGATAGGGTGCCGGCATGGATGGGTTGCGAGAACGACGCTGGTTCGGGGTGGCGGCCGGCGCCGTGACCTACGCGGCCGCTCTGGCCGCCGCCGTCGGCGCCGGATGGCTCGTGGCGGGTACGCAGTGGGCCGCCGCCGCCTCTCAGCCGCTGAAGGTCCTGGTCGTGCTCGCCGCGGCGGAGCTGGCGGCGACCGCGCTCGTGTTCGTCGCATCGGTGCTGCTCGACAACTCGAGCATGTACGACCCCTACTGGAGCCTGCAGCCGCTGGCTATCGCCGCCTACTACGTCTGGCTGCGGGCCGCCGACACGGCCACGTCGTCGCTCGACGCGCGCGAGATCCTCGTGGTCGGCCTGGTCGCTCTGTACTGCCTCCGTCTCACCAGCAACTTCTACCGCGACTGGCCGGGGCTCACGAAGGAGGACTTCCGCTACGTGGGCTTCCGCCGGCGTTTCGGGCGCCTGTACTGGCCGGTGAGCTTCTTCGGCATCCACCTGTTTCCGACCATCATGGTCTACCTCGGCTGTCTGCCTCTCTACGCGGCCATCGTCGGTTCGGGCTCGGCCTTCGGTTTGCTGGACATCGTGGCCGCGGCCGTGACGCTGGGAGCCGTGGTGCTGGCGTTCGTCGCCGACGAGCAGCTGCGGCGCTTCCGCCGCGACCCGCGCAACGCCGGGGAGACCATCCGGTCCGGGCTGTGGGCGCGCAGCCGGCACCCCAACTACGTGGGCGAGGTCTCCACCTGGTGGGGCCTGTACCTGTTCGCCCTGGCCGCCGGCTGGGAGTGGTGGTGGACCGGCGCCGGCGCGGCGGCGATCACCCTGCTCTTCGTGCTCGTCAGCGTACCGATGATGGAGCGCCGGGCGCTGGCCACGCGACGCGGCTACGCCGGGTACATGGCGAGCACGCCGCGGTTCCTGCCGGTCGGCGCGGCTCGCGGCAGGACGACGGCCGAGCGGCCGTAGGCGGCCGGCCGGCCCCACGGAGCGGCTGCGGCGTCGTAGCCGGCCGGCATGAGGCCGAGCGCTTCTCGAACGGCAGGCCCGGACCGTGATGCCGGCGCCCGCAGCCGTTGGCGTCGTACTTGGAGAGCTCGTACGGGAACACGACAGCGGCGAATCGCCGCTACCGTCGCTTGCCGGCTGTGCCTGATCTGCCCCCCTGGATCAGGCCGGCTCCTCGGCTCTCGGGCTCCGCCACGTTCGCGGGAAGTCCTCGCAGGTCCGATTCTCCGAATTCGCAGCCGGTCCTGGGGTCGGTCTCAGCCCATGCCGGGCGACGGCTGGTATCACGTACCAGATAGCCCAGGTCGTCCACGTGGAGGCAGACATGAGCGCGAGACGCTCTTCAGTTGAAGCAGGCACACGGCGGTCACGAACGATGACGAGAGCTCCCGTGGTCGTCGGCAACGGCCGGAATGTCGTCACCCTCAGACATGCCCCGGTTCATCGACGGCAGCGCGGCGCCGGTGTGCCGGCGACCCCGATCGCCCCCGAAGCTCGTGAGGACCGCCGGCGTCAGGCCGTCATCGCGGCGTTGCGCGCGACGCTCGTCGAACGCGGTTACCATGCCACCACCTACGACGTGGTGGCCCGGCGGGCCGGCGTCCGGCCCGCCGATATCGGCCGGTTGTCCGGCTCCAAGTCCGAGCTTGTGCTCGAAGCCCTTGGCCTGCCGCGGCTGCTGCGCGGCGCCGGCCGTCTGGCGCGCCTGGGCGGCGCGGAGATCGTGGCCGAGTACCTGAGGTTCTGGGAGACCGACGACAACGCCGAGATCCTGCTCGGCGTCCTCGACGCGGCGCTCTCCGACCGGCGTGTGGTACGCGATGTCGAGGGCTTCCTGACACGGGCTCTCATCCGGCCGCTGGCGGTCGCTCTGGGCATGAGCGACGCCTGCCCGCGGGTCCGTCTTCTCATCTCCTGCCTGAGCGGTCTGGCTGTGAGCCGCTACGTGCTGCGCGAGGAGCCGCTCGCCTCAGCCGATCACGAGACGATCGCGGCCTGGGTGGGTCCGGCGATCGACGGGTACCTGCACGGCGAGCTCGGCGCGGCCTGAGGGGCCGCGCCGTCAGGGCTCGCGCAGCCGGGCCGGTGCGAAGGCCCAGCGCGAGCTCAACAGGTAGTTGACGGCGAGGGCGGCGCCGATCGCGACGCCCTCGATGCCGTTGCCGACGAGCGTGCTCCCATACTGTGCCGTGAGGCCGCCGGCGCTCGCCAGCGCCTCGAGGCCAAGCAGCACGCTCTCGCTGACGGCCAGCGCCAGGCCGTTCACGGCGGCGAACCGCAGCAGGACGGAGCGCGTGGGCAGGCTGCGCCGGTCGGCGAAGGTCCAGGCGCGGTTCCATACGAACGAGTTGGCGAATCCGGCCGCCCAGCCGATCAGGTTGGCGACTGCCGGGGGAAGTCCGAACACCGCCGTGCACAGATTGAAGACGGCGAACGTGACACCGGTGTTCACGGCGCCGACGAGAGCGAACTTCAGAAAGCGCAGGCGGTCGGGTCCTGAAGCTTCGCCGGCTGGGACCCGGCGCGGTGGACCGCCGGAGCGGACCGGAGCCGCCGGCGGGCGGCGCACGGACGGAAGCGTGGCAGGGGAGTCGCTCACGACGCCCGCCGGCCGGCGGTCGAGGGTTCGAGAGGCGCGGTGATACGGTCCACGCCGACGCCCGCGATGCGATCCACGTCGGCGCCGGCCGGGCGGTCCGCATCGGCGGCACCGAGCCGCCACTCGTCGCGGCGCGCTGTGGCCGTCGCGGTGAGCCGTCCGATGGTTTGAGGGCGGGTGCGAAGCAGCCGCCACACGCCTTTCAGGTCGTCGATCGCCGTTCGCCAGACGTCAACGCGCGAGTCGGGATCGTCGACCCAGTCGACCGGCACCTCGTGGATGCGCAGCCCGCTGCGTTCGGCCAGCACGAGCAGTTCCGTGTCAAAGAACCATGTCTGATCGGCGACCAGGGGAAGCAGGTCGTGCGCGACCTGCCGGCTGACGGCCTTGAAGCCGCACTGGGCATCCGAGAAGCGGCTGCGCAGCAGTGTCCTGAGGATCAGGTTGTAGCAGCGCGAGATGAGCTCGCGCTGCGGACCGCGGCGCACGCGCGACCCGCGCGCCAGGCGGCTGCCGATGGCCACGTCGCTGTGTCCGGAGACGAGCGGCGCGATCAGCGGATGCAGGGCGCGCAGGTCGGTCGCCAGGTCGACGTCCATGTAGGCGACCACGAGCGCGTCGCTGGCCGACCAGACGGTCCGCAGGGCCCGCCCTCGCCCCTTCTCGTCGAGGTGGGCGGCGCGGACGCCCGGCAGGTCGGCGGCAAGCCTCTGCGCCAGGTCCCACGTCGTGTCGGTACTGGCGTTGTCGGCGATGGTCACCCTGGCGGAGAAGGGGAAGTCCGTGTCCAGGAAGCTGCGCAGCCGACGGACGCTGGGCTCCAGGTCGTCCTCCTCGTTGTACACGGGAACGACGATGTCGACGATCGGCGCCGGCGCGGGGAAGCCCCAGGAAGGGAGCGCCTCTGCGGTCGTCCGGTCTGTCGGTGTGATGCTCATGGCATCACTATGGACGGCGAAACCGAACGCCGGCTGAGAGCCGGAGCAGGATGCCCGGCGAATGTCGCAACGGCGGTCGTCGGAACGGTGGTCGTAGGAACGGCGGTCGTCCGGACGGCGGTCGTCCGAACGGCCGCTGTCGTCGCGTCAGCCCGCCGGCGACTCGGCGAGAGGCAGGACGACCGTGAACACGGCGCCGCCGCCGGGACGGTTCGCCGCCGTCACGCTGCCGCCGTGGGCGGCGACGATGCCGGCCACGATCGCCAGTCCCAGACCGGCGCCTCCGTGCGCCCGGGAACGGGAGCCGTCGGCCCGGTAGAAGCGCTCGAAGACGTGTGCCAGCTGCTCGTCGGTGAGCCCCGGCCCTTCGTCGGCGACGTCGAGCACCGCCGTGCCGTCTCTCTCGTGAAGGCTCACGGTGGTGGCCGTACCGGGCGGTGTGTGGGCGCGGACGTTGCCCAGCAGGTTGTCGATCACCTGGCGCAGCCTGACGCGATCGCCGACCACCTCCAGCGGGCGGTCGGCGTCCAGCCGCACCGTCCGGTCGGTGGCCACCGCGCGCGCCGTCTCCACCGCCTGCGCGGTCAGGCCCACAAGCTCCAGGGGCTCGCTCTCCAGCGAGCGGCCCTCGTCGAGGCGGGCCAGCAGCAGCAGGTCGTCGACCAGACGCTTCATGCGACCGGTCTCGTCCTGGATGCCGTGCATCACCCGGTCGAGGTCCTCGGGCTGTTCCACGGCACCTGCCTGCAGCAGCTCCGCGTACGCCGAGACGGCGGCGAGCGGGGTACGCAGCTCGTGCGAGGCGTCGGCCACGAAGCGGCGCAGCCTGTCTTCGGAGGCACGCACGTCGGCCTCGGTGGCGTCGCGCTCGGCGAACGCGTCCTCGATGCGGCCGAGCATCACGTTGAACGAGTGGCCGAGCCGCCCGACCTCCGTCCTGGGCGAGTCCACGGGGACCCTCTCCTGCAGATTGCCGTCGGCAATCGCCTCGGCGGTCCGTTCCACGTCGCGCAGCGGCCGCAGGCCGACTCGGACGAGCCACCAGCCGAGCAACCCGGCGGCGACCAGCGCCACGGCCGTCACGACGAGCTGCAGGGCGAGGAGCCGGTTGAGTGTCGCGAGCGTCTCCGTCAGAGGGACCGCCACGACCAGTTGCTCGCCGCTGGGGAGCGTCAAGACGCGGGTCCGGAACTGCGGACCGTCGCTCTGCCGCGCTTCGACGGTGAAGGAGATGCCTTTCTCCACGTCGGTCGGAACGCGTGGGGTGTAGCGGTCGCCGCCGGGCACGAAGGCCGGCTGTGTCTCGCCCTGGAGGGGGCTGCCGGTCTCGTCCCGCACCTGGACGAACGTGCCCGGAGCCACCGAAGCGAGAGTGTTCGGCAGCGCGGGAGGAGGCGCCGGCTGCGTCTCGGACAAGGTGTCGGACTCCGGCAAGGGACGGCGCTGCAGGTCCCTTTCTACTGCGAGCGTGGTGGTCTGCAGCGTCTGGTCCACGCGGTCGAAGAGGAACGAGCGCAGCGCCGAGTAGGTGGCCACGTTGGCGGCGCCGAGCGCCAGGATCACGACGGCGCCGACGGCGATCAGCAGGCGACTGCGCAATGACACGGATCTCTCCCGACCGTCGTGTCAGCGGACGGCCGACGCGTGAGGCCGCCCGGCGCCGGCCGCAGGAGCCGGCCGGGCCTCTGCCGGTCGGTCACCGGTCGAACGAGCATCCGCCGGCCGGTCACCGGTCGAACGACCATCCGCCGGCTGATCGGCGGTTGGCCGCTCCTCGGCAGCCGGTTCGCGGAGGATGTATCCGACGAGCCGGATGGTGTCGATCAGCGACGGACCGTACACGTCGAGCTTCTTGCGCAGGTAGCCGACGTAGGTCTCGACGATGTTGCCGTCGCCGCCGAAGTCGTAGTGCCAGACGTTGTCCAGGATCTGGGCCTTCGACAGCACCTGCCGCGGATTGAGCAGGAAGAAGCGCAGCAGGTTGAACTCGGTGGCCGTCAGGTGGATGAGGTGTCCGTCACGCCGCACCTCGTGGGCACGCTCGTCGAGCTCGATGTCGGCGAAGCACAAGACGCCGTCGTCTCCCGGCTCCCCCTGGGCGCGGCGCAGGATGGCCCGCACACGGGCCACGATCTCGGCCAGCGCGAACGGTTTGGTGACGTAGTCGTCGCCGCCGACGGTGAGGCCGGTCAGCTTGTCCTCCAGCGTGTCGCGCGCGGTGAGGAAGAGGATCGGCACGCGCACGCCGCGCGCCCGCAGACGGCGGGTCACTTCAAGGCCGTCCAGGTCCGGCAGCATGATGTCGAGGATGATCAGATCGGGCTCCTGGGCGTCGTACGCCGACAGCGCGTCGCGCCCCGAGGCCGCCTGCGCGACCTCGAACCCCTCGTAGCGCAGTGACATCGAGACGGCATCGACGATGGACGGCTCGTCGTCGACCACGAGGATGCGCTGCGTGCGTGTCGGCTTGCCCATGGCTCGGCCTTTCTGAAGCCCTTCCGGTACAACCCGGATGGTGCCTCCCGCGGCTCGTTCCCCGCTGAGCGGCACCTGAGAGCCCGCTGTGAGTGTTCACGGCGACGGCATTCGGAGTGGCCGCCCGGCGGGCTCTCAGCCGGCACTCAGCGGCCGGGTCCACACTGCCTGACAGAAGCCGATCCCGGGCCTCGCCCCGGCCGATCCCGGGCCTCGCCCCGGCCGACCCCGGGTCTCGACCTGGCCGACCGCGGGTCTCGACCCGGCCGATCAAGACAGTCAGGAGGACCGTCGTGCGACTTCTGCGCAGCAGCGCCGGCACGGTACCGGCCACAGTCCCTGAAGCGCCGGCTCGGCGCTCGTTCGCCCGCACCCTCGTCGCCGGCCGCGAGGCGGATCCCCGCTGGGTGCGTCCGGCTCTCGTCGTGTTGCTGCTGGCGACGGCCGTCCTGTACCTCTGGGACCTCGGCGCCTCCGGCTGGGCCAACGCCTACTACTCGGCGGCGGTCCAGGCGGCCTCGCAGAGCTGGAAGGCATGGTTCTTCGGCTCCTTCGACGCGGCGAACTTCATCACTGTCGACAAGCCCCCGTTCTCGCTCTGGGTCATGGGGCTGTCGGTCCGTCTCTTCGGCGTCAACGCGTGGAGCATCCTCGTGCCGCAGGCGCTCATGGGCGTCGCCTCGGTGGGTCTGCTGTACGCGACGGTGCGCCGCTGGGCCACACCGGCCGCCGGTCTGCTGGCGGCGGCCGCGCTGGCGCTCTCGCCGGCCGCCGCCCTCATGTTCCGCTACAACAACCCCGACGCCCTGCTGGTGCTGCTGCTGGTGGCGGCCGCCTACGCGACCGTGCGTGCCGTGGAGAACGGCAGCACACGCTGGCTGATCGCGGTTGCCGTGCTGGTCGGCTGTGGCTTCAATACGAAGATGTTGCAGGCGTTCCTCGTCGTGCCGGCGCTGGCCCTGACGTACGCGGTCGCCGGCGCCCCTCGTCTGCGGACGCGTCTCTGGCAGCTGGCCCTGGCCGGGGTGGCGCTGGTCGTCTCATCGGGCTGGTGGGTCGCGGTCGTCGAGCTGTGGCCGGTCTCGTCCCGGCCGTACATCGGCGGTTCCCAGACCAACAGCATCCTCGAGCTCGTCTTCGGCTACAACGGCTTCGGCCGCATCACCGGGAACGAGACGGGCAGCGTGGGCGGGGCTCCCGGCGGCGGCTGGGGCCAGACCGGCTGGACCCGCCTCTTCGATACCGACTGGGGGCCGCTGATCGCCTGGCTGCTGCCGGCGGCGGCGATCCTGCTGGTCGCCGGGTTGTGGCTGAGCCGGAGGCAGGCGCGCACCGACAAGTTGCGCGCGGCGATGCTGCTGTGGGGCGGCTGGCTGGTCGTCACGTGGGCCGTGTTCTGCTTCGGATCCGGCATCATCCACTCCTACTACGCCGTGGCGCTGGCGCCGGCCATCGCGGCCGTGGTGGGCATCGGCGCCGCCGAGCTGTGGAAGCGTCGCGAGCGAGTGCTCGCGCGACTGACGCTCGCGGGAACGCTCGCGGCGACGTCCGGCTGGGCCTTCTACCTGCTCGCGCGCACGCCCGAGTGGCTGCCGCTGTTGCGCTACGCCATCCTGATAGGCGGCCTGCTGGCCGCGGCAGGACTCGCGGTGGTGCCGCTGCTGCCGGCCGGTATGCGGCGGCGGGCCGCCGTGGCGGTCGCGACGGTCGGGCTGCTGGCCGCGCTGGCCGGCCCGACAGCCGGATCACTGGCCACGGCCGGTACCCCCCTGAGCGGTTCGCTGCCTTCGGCGGGCCTGTCGACGACGGCCGGCCCCGGCGGCATGGCCGGTGGACCCGGCGGGATGCCCGGCGGTATGCCAGGCGACCAGGGCGGTATGCCCGGCGACCAGGGAACCCAGTCGGGGGACGGGCAGACCGGGATGCCTCCCGGCATGGACGACGGCGGGCAGCAGGGAACGCCGCCGGCGCGGACGGCCGGCATGGATGGCGCCTCAGACGGCGCCGCGAGCACCTCCGACGGCGCCGCGGACGATGAGGCCAACGGTGCTCCCGCCGCCGGTGGCGGCATGGGTGGCCTGCTGAACGCCGGCACGCCGAGCGCCGAGCTGGTCGAGTCGCTGCGTCGGGACGCCGACGACTACGACTGGGTCGCCGCGACGCCGCAGGCGCAGTCGGCCGCCGGCCTGCAGTTGGCCGCCGACGAGCCCGTCATGGCCATCGGCGGCTTCAACGGCAGCGACCCGGCTCTCACACTGGCCGAGTTCAAGGAGCTGGTGGAGGAAGGCCGCGTCCACTACTACGTCGTTGGAGAGAGCGGCGGCGGTGCGCCCGGCGGCGGCCCGGGCGGACAGACCACAGGCGGCGGCCCCCAGATGGGCGACGGGGTGCTGGCGAACGGCGGCCCGCAGATGGGCGCGGGCCAACCCGGATCCGCCGGCGGAGCCGCGTCATCGAGTTCCTCGATAGCCGAGTGGGTGCAGGACGGTTTCTCGTCCCAGGAGATCGACGGCGTGACGCTCTACGACCTCAGCGACCCTCTCTGAGCAAGGGAGCGGTCGGGTAGAAGCCTGATGCAGCGGCCGGGGCCGGCGTCACCATGCCGGCCCCGGCCGTTCCTTGCGTCGTCAGCCCGCCAGGCGGCCCCCGCCGATGGCCACCATGAGGAGTGCGGTGAGATTGGTCACGTGGCGGTCCGTCGCGTACTCGCAGACGAGTATGCCGGCCAATGGCCGCGGGCGACGATGCAATGCGACGAGCGCATCATCTGCGTGAAGTCGGGTCGCCGGGAGCCGGCCGCGCCAGCAGAGGAGTCCGACGTACGGGTCGCCTATTCGTACCGGCCGCCTTCTGCCCGAAGCGCCGAGGGATGAGCTCAGGCGTCTGCGGGGTCGCCGCTGGTCGCGGCCGCCTGCGTCTCACTCGGATGGGTCGCCGACCGCGGATCCTCGGCCGAGGCCGGCGGATCGTCGGCCGAGGCTGGCTGACCCTCGGCGCCGGCCGCAGCATCCGCTGCGCCGACGCCGTCCGCTCCCGACGGCGGCAGGCTCGGAAGGTGCGGCTTGCCGGCTACCGCGTCCAGCAGCGCCGTCTTCCAGGCGCGCCAGTGTCTGGAGATGCGCTCCTCGCGGCGCTGCGCGCGGGCCATCCTCTTCGGCCGCGTCTGATACCGCCAGCGCGCCCAGGGCGACCCGGGGCGGGCCAGACGGATGGCGCCCACCTCGGCCACGATCGGGATGAAGAGTCCGAACAGACCGGTCCACATCTTCCCCTTCAGGAAACAGAGGACGGCGAAGGCGAAGTTGATGATCAACACGCTCACGAACGCCGCATGGGCGGCGGCGCCGGTGCCCGCGTCCCCCTCGCTCACCAGCGGTCGGAAGCCCAGCAGGAGCAGCACGGCCACGCAGAGGACCACCACCACGGCATCCACCGAGAGGCGGCCCTCCTTGGTCCAGTAGACGTCCTGCAGACGCAGGATGAGGGCGAACTCGTCGAGCGTCAGCGCCACGCCGCCGCCGAAGAAGAGGGCGATGAGCTGCAGCCAGAGCCCGGTGGGCAGCAGCGCGATCATCAGCAGTCCAGTGGTGACCATGAGGATGACGCCGATGACCATGTGGTGCACGTGGAGCCCGCCGTCGGACTCGATGTCATGGAACCACCAGCTCACCTGCGCCCTGATGAGACGGGTGTTGACGCGTATGCCGACGAACGTGAGGAGCAGCCCCAGGATGAACGCCGCCAGCGCAGCCCGTTCCAGACCCAGGGCACCCTCGCCGATCGCATCGACTGCTGCAGGTAGTGTTTCGATGGGCATCGGGGTTCTCCGCGTCGGGTCTTTGTGCTCGGGCTCTCCCCGGTCCTCGGGGCTCTCCCCGGTATTCTCGGCGTTCGGGGGCGCGAGGTGAAGCTTTTCCGGAGCGCGAGGTGAAGCTTGCCCAGGGCCGCGGGTGTAGCTTACTCAGGGTCGCGAGCCGGTGCCTCCGCCGACCGTGAGGGAGGCACCTTCGAGGGACGCGAAGTGGCGCGTCAACTCGCCCGCTTCGGCAAGGTGCGGCAGCCGCTCGGCCGCGGCGAGCAGCGCCTCGGTGGCCTGATCGCTCAGAACGTGCCGCGTCGCCCGGCGGAACTTGGCGCGCACGTCGTCCAGAGTCCACGGATCCTCGTGCTGGGGCAGGGCCACGATGCCCGAATCCAGCCGCCGGCCGTCCTTGAGCTCGATGACCACCCGGGCCGCCTCCCGGCCCGCCGGGTCGTTCGCGTCGGCCAGGAAGTAGAGGCGGTCGAGCTCGTCGGAGCGGCGCAGCTCGACCCGCTCGGCCAGCTCGCGGAGCACCGGGTCGCTCATGCGTCGCTCGTCGATCTGCACCACGCCGACCTCGCCGTCCAGCAGGAACGCCGCCAGCGGCCAGGCCACCGAGAACTGCGCCTCCTCGGTGGTGGTCGGCAGGCGGGCGCCGAGCAGATGCGAGTCGTGGTGCGCCTCCACGATGATCCGCTCGATCTCCGCCGGATCGAACGGGATGCCCTCCCGGCCCACGCGGTCCTCCCAGCCCATTTGGCCCGCCCGGCCTCCCCGATTCATCGTTCCGGCCCGAGGCGGACGATCCGCCCGGCGGGAACGACCGGTGGAGTCCGTCGCCTCCTGCCGATCCAGCAGCGCCCGCAAGGCGAAGAGTGGCGGGTGCGCCCACCAGCAGCACGCGTGGTCCTTCCACTCGATGCCGCGGCCTTCGACAAGGTAGCGCTCACCGACGTCGCCGATCATCGCCGCGAAACGCTCCTCGCCGAGGAGCCCGGTGGTGCCGGTGAATCCCTTCCGGGCCAGGCGGGCGGCCATGATGCCGGCCAGCACCGCCGGTCCGTGGCCGTGCTTGACCATGCCCGGGGCGCGCACGTCGCGCAGGATCTGGGCATCGGGCGCGTGGTACTCGGCGATGCCGAGCGCCTGCCACGTCTGTTCCGTGCTCAGGCGCAGCAGGCGGGCGGCGACGGCCGCGGCGGCGACGGCGCCCCAGGCGCCACAGCCGCGGTAGTCCCGCTCGGCTGCTGCCGGAACGTCGGCGTAGAGACACAGCGCCTGTCGGCAGGCCACTTCGTAGCCGATCAGCACGGCCGTCGCCAGTTCCTCACCTGTCGCTTCCGCCTCCTCGGCAAGTGCCAGCGCAGCGGGGAAGACCTGGGCGCCGGGGTGACCCCAGGTATGGACGCTCACGTCGTCGAGGTCGTAGGCGTTGGCGGCCACTGCGTTGACGAAGGCGGCGCCCTCGGCTGTCAGCCGCCGATGGTCGGCGACCAGCGACGCACGGCCGGGAGCGAACGTGGCCAGCGCGACATCGGTCGCGATCCGCGTGGACCGCGCGGGTGCGCCGGCGACCATGGCCGCCAGCGTGTCGGTGGCCGCCATCACCACGCGCTCCCGCACTCCGGCCGGCACGTCGCCCCAGCGCAGCGAGGTGATGAACGCGCAGACGTGATCTCCGCCGACCGTCGACGAAGTAGTGCCCATGAAGCCTCCGAACGTGCGCCAAGCCCGCGGCTCAGCCCCGGGGCTCGGTCACCGGGAGACGAGTCATCGATCCATTCTCGCATCTGCCGTGAGCCCAGGCCAGAGCGCGCCGGCGCGCGCGGCACCTGCGGTGAGCCGGCGGCCCGCGGGGCTGCGCGCTGAACGGGCCCGGACGGCTATGCCGGCGGCCGGAAGCGGAGGCTGCCCCGGCCGCCCGACGCTCGTCTCAGCCCAGCGGCCGGAAGCGCGCCTGGAAGAAACGCAGGTACTGCGGCTCGAAGAGCATCTCCAGGCCCTTGACCTGCGCCCGGCGGTCGTAGACCTCGGCCACCGCCTCGGCGGTGACGTCCATGTGCGCCTGGGTGTAGACGCGGCGCGGGATGGTCAGGCGCACCAGCTCCAGCTTCGGCCGCCGGTTCTGGCCGGTCTCTGGATCGCGACCGGAGCTCACGTTGCCGCGTTCCATGGCCCGGATACCGGCCTCCAGGTAGATCTCGGCGGCCAGTGACTGGGCCGGGAACTCGTCCTGGTCGAGGTGCTCCAGGATGGCGCGGGCATCGAGGAACACGGCGTGCCCGCCGATCGGCCGTACCACCGGGATGCCCCAGTCGATGAGCTTCTGACCCAGGTACTCGACCTGACCGACCCGGGCCCGGATGTGATCGAGCTGCACGCTCTCGTAGAGGCCGATGGCGACCGCCTCCATGTCGCGGCCGGCCATGCCGCCGTAGGTGTGCAGGCCCTCGTAGACCACGCACATGTTGCGCGCCGCCTGGAAGGTGTCTTCGTCGTTGAGCGCCAGGAAGCCGCCGATGTTCACCAGCGCGTCCTTCTTGGCGCTCATCGTGGCGCCGTCGGTGAGGTCGCAGAGGGCGCGCACGATCTCGCTGATCGTCATCTCCGCGCACTCCGGCTCGCGGACCTTGCAGAACCAGGCGTTCTCGGCGACCCGGGTGGCGTCGTGGATGATGCGGATGCCGTACTTGTCGCAGATCGCTCGCACGTCACGCAGATTCGCGAGGCTGATCGGCTGGCCGCCGGCCATGTTGACGGCCGTGGCGATGCACACGTAGGGGATGCGCTCGGCGCCGTACTCGTCGATCACCTTCTGCAGCTTGTCGAGGTCGACGTTGCCCTTGAACGGATACTCGCTGGCCGGCCGGTGCGCCTCGTCGCAGATGACGTCGACGAACGTGCCGCCGGCGAGCTCCTGGTGCAGACGGGTGGTGGTGAAATACATGTTGCCGGGCACCACGTCGCCGTCCTTGATGAGGATCTGAGACAGGATGTGCTCGGCGCCGCGGCCCTGATGGGTCGGCACCACGTACTTGTAGCCGTAGACCTCCTGGACCGCCGTCTCGAGGTGGTAGAAGTTGCGGCTGCCGGCGTAGGCCTCGTCGCCGAGCATCATGCCGGCCCACTGCACGTCGCTCATCGCCGAGGTGCCGGAGTCGGTGAGCAGGTCGATGTAGACGTCCTCGCTCTTGAGCAGGAACGTGTTGTAGCCGGCCGCCGCGATGGCCACCCGCCGTTCGTCCGGCGTGGTCATCTTGAGGTGCTCGACCATCTTGACCTTCCACGGCTCCGCCCAGGAGCGGCGGGTGGGACGACTGTTGCGAGCCTCGTCGGCGTTCATCTCGGCGGCGGTCATGGGTCCCCCTGGGTCGGCCGATGCTGATGGCATCGAATGTCAACTGATAGTGGAATACATACAATCTCGGGTACACTCCCGTCAACATATGATGGAACAGACTCCAGCTCTGGTTGACGCAGGCTCGACCACCGGGTGATCCGAGGTGGGTCATGCGAGGTGGACCGGTGCCTTTGACCACCCGTGGGGGTGCGGATACAGTGCGGTCCGTGGGTGAGCGCGACGACAGGAATGCGAACGACGGCGGGCGGCGCCCGCCGTCGGCCGCAGCGTCGGCTGCAGCGGCGCCGCCGGCCGCCGGCCGCGACGACCGCTGGCCGGTGCGGCTGGTGGGCCAGCGGCTGCGTGACGCGCGCCAGCGCCGCTCTCTGACGCTGGAGGACGTGGCCTCGGTGGCCGGGGTCACGCGGTCGTTCGTGAGCGCCGTGGAGCGCGGCGAGACCTCGCCGTCCATCGGGTCGCTGTACCGGCTCTGCGAGGCGCTCGGCATCGGCATGTCGTCGCTGTTCGAGGACATGGGCGGCGCCGAGAGCAACGTCGTGCGCCGCGCCGACGTGGAGGGCGTCTACTTCGGCGGGGAGGGCGTCGTCAACTACGTCCTCTCGCCGCGCTCGGAGCGCCGGGCGCAGATCATCGAGACGCGCATCGAGCCCGGCGGCACGCCGGGGCAGGAGCCCTGGTCGCACCCCGGCGAGCTGGTCATGGCCACCGTGCGCAGCGGCTCTCTCGAGCTACGCTTCGGCGACCGTATCGCGGAGCTCGGTGAGGGCGACACGGTCGCCTATTCACCGGCCGAGCCGCACTCCTGGCGCAATCCCGATGAGGAGCGCGAGGCGGTCGTACTGTTCTTCGAGATCCCGGCCGAGTACTGAGTCTCGGGTGTGCGCCCGGATGCATGACCGATCAGTGGGGGTGTGAGTCATGCCGGAGTTCGACGTAGTGGTGATCGGTACGGGCGCCGCGGGCGCGTGGGCGGCGACCCTGTGCGCCGAGGGTGGGTCGTCGGTGGCGATCGCCGACCGGCTGCCGTACGGGGGGACCTGCAAGCAGCGCGGCTGTGACCCCAAGCGCGTCCTGGTCGCCGCCTCAGAGGTCGTGTGCCGTGCGCAGAGCCTGGCCGGCGAGGGCATCGGCGGCCACATCCACATCGAGTGGTCCGATCTCATGCGCCGCAAACGCGAGTACGTCGGCGGGATGCCGGAGCGCACCGAGCAGGGTCTGCGCGACGCCGGTGTGACGCTCTTCCACGGTGAGGCACGGTTCGTGTCCGCGGACACGGTCGAGGTGTGCGGCGAGCGGTTGCACGCAGGGCATGTGGTGGTGGCGACCGGTTCCCGGCCGCGCCCGCTCGGCATCCCCGGAGAGCATCTGCTCGTCCATTCGGACGGCTTCATGGATCTGGACGAGCTGCCACGGCGGATCGTCTTCGTCGGTGGCGGCTACATCTCGTTCGAGCTGGCCGCCCTGGCGCGCCGCGCCGGCGCCGAGGTGGTCATCCTGCACCGGTCGGGGCGTGTCCTCAAGCGCTTCGACCCCGCTCTGACCGACATTCTCGTGCGTCGCTACGGTGACATGGGCATCGACGTCCGGCTCGATGCACCGCTGAAGGCAGTCGAGCGGCGAGGTCCGACTCTCGTGGCTCGCGCGGCGGGATCCGAGCTCGAGACGGACATGGTCGTCCACGGCGCCGGGCGCGTGCCCGATCTGGACGATCTCGATCTGGCGATCGCCGGCGTCGAGGCAGACGGGCGTGGCATCCTGGTCGACGAGATGATGCGCAGCATCTCGAATCCGCGCGTCTTCGCGGCCGGCGACGCGGCATCGCGCGGTCTGCCGCTCACGCCGCCGGCGTCTCGCGAGGCGGGAGCCCTCGCGAGGACGATCCTCGGCGACCCGACGCCCTACGATCCGCACGCCACCGCCTCCGTCGTCTTCAGCGACCCCCCGCTGGCCGCCGTCGGAATGACCTCCGACGAGGCACGGGGCAGAGACGACGTCGAGGTCGTCTTCAAGGACATGAGCTCGTGGTTCACGCAGTGGCGCGTCGGCTTCGACCGCGCCGGCGCCACGATCGTCCGCGAGAAGGACGACGGCCGGCTGCTGGGCGCCCATGTCCTGGGTGTCAACGCTGAGGAGGTCATCAACGTCTTCGCCCTGGCCGTGCGGCACGGTCTCAGCGCCGAGCAGGTCGGTGAGGCCGTCTGGGCCTACCCCACGGCCGGATCGGACATCGGCTACATGGTGGGCTGAGCCCCCGGACCCCGGCAGCTTCCCGGTAGCCGCCGGCGGGCCCCACGGCTTGCCAATCGGCACGCGACCTGTTACTGTTCCGTTCGTAGTTTGAGGAGCCGGTTGATTCCCTGGCCGCGTCGCGGCGAGGATCCTCCCCAGTAGAGACTCCAGAATCCTGTGCGCGACCGGACAGAGTTCTGACGAAAGGAACATCGTCCGTATCGCATCCGCCCTCACACCGGGGGCACCCGACCCGATGAGCTTCACGCGTTGCCGACCGGCGACGTGCCATTCGGCTGCGCGCGCTCATCACGAGAGAGAGAACCTGTGAACCAGACCATCCCCGCGATCCAGGCCGTCTCCGAGACGGCCGACACCACCTCTCATCGCACGGCGCGCGCCGACGCGTTCGCCGATCTGGGCCTGCGCGGCCCGGTGCTGCGCGGCGTCGACGCCGCCGGCTACCGGACCCCGACTCCGATCCAGGAGCAGGCGGTGCCATACGTCCTCGAGGGCCGCGACGTGGTCGGCTGCGCTCAGACCGGCACCGGCAAGACGGCTGCCTTCCTGCTGCCGATCCTGCAGGATCTGGCGTCCGGCGCCGGCGACTCTGCACGGCGGGCGGTGCGTCAGCGTTCCCGCAGCGCCGCCCCCGGTACGCCTCGCGCCCTTGTGGTCACGCCGACGCGCGAGCTGGCGGCGCAGATCGAGACTGTGGGCCGTACGCTGGCTGCCACGACCGGCGTGCGACTGCTGGCCGTCTACGGCGGCGTCACCTACAAGCCGCAGGCGCGCGCTGCACGGGCCGGCGTCGATCTGCTGATCGCCACTCCCGGCCGTCTGCTCGACATGATGCGGCAGGGCGACCTCAGCCTCGACGGGGTGCGCACGCTCGTGCTCGATGAAGCCGATCGCATGCTCGACATGGGCTTCTGGCCGGACATCAAGCGCATCAGCCAGGCCGTGCCGGCCGACCGCCAGAGCCTCTTCTTCTCGGCCACCATGACCCGCGAGGTCCTGGCCGTCATCGAAGACACCCTCAACGAGCCGGTCTTCCTCGAGGTCGGCGGCAGCGCCATGCCGGTGGACAGCGTCGCGCAGAGCGTGCTGCCGGTGGCCCGCGACGACAAGCCGCGGCTCTTGGTCGACTACCTGCAGCACCACGAGCCCGACTGCACGCTCGTGTTCACGCGCACGCGCCGCCGGGCCGACCGGCTGGCACGCACGCTCAACCGTGAAGGCGTCGCCTGCGCCGCCATCCACGGCGACCGCTCGCAGGCCCAGCGCGAGAAGGCGCTCAACGGCTTCCGCCGGCGGACCATCAAGGTGCTGGTCGCCACCGACATCGTCGCCCGCGGCATCGACGTCGACGGCATCACCCACGTCATCAACTTCGACGTGCCGGTCTCGGCCGAGGACTACGTGCACCGCATCGGGCGCACCGCCCGCGCCGGCTGCAGCGGGCAGGCGGTCACGCTGTTCACCGAGGACGAGGCCGCAGAGCTCAAGGCCATCGAGCGCCTCATCGGGGCGCGCCTGCATCGCGGCGGCCTCTACGACACGCCACCGATCGCAGCGCCGACCACGGCGAACGCGATATCATCCACATCATCCACATCGGGTACACCCGCACGTCCGGCCACGGTACGGCCGCGGACGGCGGTCGACAAGGGGGGACGTCACAGGGACACCGTCCGGCACACGAACACAGTCCATAAGGGTGATCCGTCCGGCACTGACCGGCGGAGCACTATAGGGTATGGGGGCGCGACCCGGCGACCGGATGTCGCCGACGGGGCGTTCTCAGCACAAGGAGTAGAGATGGCTCAAGGTACAGTCAAGTGGTTCAACGGTCAGAAGGGCTACGGCTTCATCGCCCGCGAGGGTGAGAAGGACGTCTTCGTCCACATCAACGATCTCGGCGCCGGCGTCGGTACTCTCAACGAGAACCAGGCCGTCGAGTTCGACGTCCAGGAGGGCCAGAAGGGCCCCCAGGCCATCAACGTGCGGCCCGTCTGACGGGAACGGCGCGACTGATCGTCGTCTGACTGACGCCGCCGGGCGCACACGCGTCTGACCGGCATCGCTCGACAGACCACGTGAATGCAAGCGGCCCGGGGCCGGCTCTTGGAGCCGGCCCCGGACCGCTTCTTCGTGCGCGATCGTCCGCGGGTCCGCGGCAGGTCCACGCTGTCGCCGCCTTGCGCGTCAATCGGCCGGCAGGATGCCGGAGTCGCAGTAGAGCGTCTCACGGGCGATCATGCCGTCGCGGATCTCCATCCCGTCTGCTCGATCAACGGAGTCTGGGAGGAGGCGGTCTCGGGGGCAGCGCGCGATGACTCTGGGAATCGTGTACATCCGGCTACCGTGAATATGTCCACACATCCCGCAGCGACGGCACGATGACCCCACGACCACCGCGCCGGGACACTACGCGCGGAGCGCCGTTGCCGGCTGCTCAAGGGCCTGTCCGGGCTCGGTCTCGATGCATCGGTTTGCCGCGAGACGGCCATACTCGTGCCATGGCGACGCTCTACTCGGGAACGTCGGGGTTTGCTTACCCCTCGTGGAAGCCGGGCTTCTATCCCGATGGGCTGCCGCAGGCCAGGTTCCTCGAGCACTATGCGGAGCGTCTCGACTCGGTCGAGATCAACTACACCTTCCGCCGCCTGCCGTCGTCGACGACGCTCGGGAAATGGGTCGGAGCAACGCCCCCCGGCTTCCTGTTCGCCGTCAAGGCGCACCAGCGCATCACGCACTTCCAGCGTCTCAACGACGTTGAAGACTTCACAGCCACATTCCTCGCTGCTTTGGAGCCGCTGCGGTCGGCCGGCAGGCTGGGTCCGGTGCTGTTCCAGCTTCCCCCGGCATTCAAGCGTGACACGGTTCGGCTGGCCGAGTTCCTTACCCTTGTCGACGGACGGGTGAGACCGGGCGGTCCCGTCGGGCGCCTGGTGTTCGAGTTCCGCGACGTGTCGTGGTTCCACGACGAGGTCTTCGGATTGCTGCGCGAACACGAAGCGGCTCTCTGCGTCACCGATGCGGAGACGCTGGCCGTGCCCGACGAAGTGACCGCCGACTTCGCCTACTACCGTCTTCGCCGTGCCGACTACTCCGACGCCGACATCCACCGCTGGGCGGAACGAGCGCGGCTGCATCTGGCCGCCGGCCGTGATGTCTTCGTGATGCTCAAGCACGAGGACGACCCTCGTGGGGCGCTGCAGGCCGAGCGGCTGTCGAGCCTTCTGTGATGGGATGTCGCCGGCAGGCGCCGACCGTGCCGGCCTGTGCGGCCGTGTAAGATAGCCCGCGGCCGCAGGCAGAGCGGGGGCTCGTGGACGGTGGGGGGTAGCGCGGCGGACGTGAGGCGCAGTTCGGGTAATACTTTCATGCGGCGCGGATCGCGCGCGACGGCTGTCGTGGCGGCCTGGGCGGTCGCCGTCGTGTCCTTGGCCTGCTGCGGTCTCTCGCCGGCGGCGCTCGCCGACGACCGCGTCGTGTCGCTGCCCGCTGCCATGGACGGCGACGTGTCGGGTCTGGACGCCGGAGTGACCGGGTCGGGGCAGGGCTACTACGGCGATGCGCTGCGGGTCTTCTTCCAGAACGCCACCTCGGGATCGTTCGTCGTCGAGGTGCCGATCGGGCTGCGATTGGTGCCGGCCGACGAATCGGTCCAGACCATGTACGCCGCCGGCGGCGAACGGCTGGACGTGCCGCCGGGCGAAAGCTCGCAGGTCATCAAGGGCTTCTGCGGCGAACACGACGACGGCGCGCCGGGAGCCGACGACACGTTCACCGCCGATGGGGTGGCCGGTGGAGCGCTGCTCGACACCCTGCAGGCCATCAACGACGAAGAAGCGTTCGACGCCGACGGGCAGGCTGCCGTCTGGCATCTGACGGACGGCACCCCGGTCGAAGGCAATCGTGTCGCCGAGGAGCTTGTCGGTGGCTCGGGCTTTCCGGGTCGCGCTGCTGCGGGCGGTCTGCTGGCAGCGGGTCTGGTCGCCGTGACAGGTCTCCTGGTGAGCTGGGGGCCGACGCTGCTCAACGCGGTCGCCGGCGCCGTCGGCGGCAGCGCCGCCGGGGCGGGTGGCGGTGCCGTCGCCAGCGCGTCCGGCGCGGTGCTGCAGGGCATGCCGGGTACCGACGCCCCATTCGACGGCGATCCGGCCGACGACGCGTCCGATGGCAGCCCGGCCGATGGCGCAGAGCCACCGCCCGACGCTCCGCCGCCGGCAGAGGATGCTCCGTCGCCGGCAGAGGCGGCTCCGCCGTCGGGAGAGGACGCTCCGCCACCGGAAGAAGACGTCCCGCCGCCGGCGGAGGAGGCCGCACAGCATCCGCCCGAGACCACGCCGTCGACGCCCGACGCCGACTTCCAGAACGGCCTCGACGAGCTGGCGACCCGGCTCGATCAGAGCCACTACGTGCGCAACCGTCTGATGGGCGACCCGACGCTGGTCGGCGATGGCATCTTCAAGCTCGGCGGGATCCTCAAGGACGCCACCTACGGGAACATCCGCGACGGCCTGCGGTGGGCGGGCGTCACCGAGGGCACCGCCGAACGAGGTCTCACCTGCGAGGGTTTCTGCGACGCCTCCCAGAAGGATGTCAAGGCGCTGGTGGAGCAGGTGTATGGCAAAGACGCGAAGCTGGAACGGGTCTACTTCGAGGAGGCTTCCACGCGCGCCGCCGACAGCTCCTGGGGTGACTGGTTCGACAGCTTCAACGACGAGAATCACGTCCTGTTCCGCGTCACTACGCCGGACGGTAAGCAGAAGGCGGTCGATTTCTGGGCGCACACCCGCGGCGACCAGAAGAACGCCGTGGTGGACTGGTCTGAAGCGGAACAGCACTGGAAGAAGTGGTTCGGCTCCGAGTACTGCGATCCGTGGTCGGAGAGCGTGGAATGACCGGTGTCCGCAGTCAGGCAGAGCTTGAAGCCCGGCTGGCGCGGGGCTGGGAGGTGTTCCGCGGCGGTGAGGCGACCGTCGCTGATGCTTTCGGAGAGCATGAGAGCTGGGAGGCCGAGCTGGAAGGGCATCGTGTGCGGCTCGACCCGCTCCTGCGCCGCTGGCTCTGGTTCAACCACGCCGACCGCTGGTGGGACGACAGCGGCGTGGGCCCCGGCGAGGCGGTCCTGCTGCCGATCGGCGGTCTGGTCGGCGCCAGGCGGCTGCCGTCACAGCCATCCGGGGCGACGCTCGTCGAGGACTGGTGGGTGATGCGACGGGATCTGGTGATCGTCGGCCCGCTGCCGTCGTTGGAGGCCCGCGGGGCGCTGGGGCGCGGTGACGTAGGTCCCGGCGCGCTCGTGTGGAGGACGACCGATGTCCGGTGGCGCCCGGCTGCCGACGTCGCGCGCGACGTCGAGCCCCCCGCGGCTCGCTTCTGCGTCCGCTGCGGCGCGCCGACGATGGACGGCGCGCGCTATTGCGCAGGATGCGGCGCACCCCTGTACGGGAGTCCATCCAGATGAGCGTCCTGTCGATCGTCATCGGCTACCTGTCCATCCCTCTGATCGCCGCGAGTACCTGGTTCATGCTCCACAGCCTGCGCCGGGCAGGCCCTCTCCGGCCCACGTCGCTGATCGCCTCGATGGCCGCCGGCGTGCTCGTCCTCATCGTCTACGTAGCGGTGCTCCGCATGGCGCCACACGGGGCTCTCTCGTGGCCGCTCTTCTTCCTCGGTCTGGGTCTCGGCGTCTGGTCGAGCTGGGCTGCCCGCCTCGAGGTCGCTGATGATCGCGTGCTGACCCGACGTTCTCTGTGGTACGTGCTCGTGTGGGGCGGCACGCTGGCGTTTACGCAGCTGCTGGCGGTGAGCGCGGGACCCGCGACGGCAGCCTGGGGAGTGGCGACCGTCTACTTCTCCACCGGCCTGACGCTGGGCGCCAACGGCATGTTGCTCCTACGGCGCCACGATCTGCTGGAGCGTCTCCGGCGACACGTGGCGGCAGAGAGCGTGTCGGCCGGCGCGAGCGGGCCGGGTGAGGGCGGCGCGAGCTTCGCGCCACCGGCCGGCCCGTCGTCCGCGAGCCGCGGGGCGCCGACGGGCGATCAGGGCCGGCCGGCGAGCCGCGGCTGTCCGGTGTGTGGCTTCTCCCCGGGCCACGACGTAGTCTTCTGTCCGCGCTGCGGGACACGCATCGTCGAGCCCTGAACGGCGGCCGTCGTCCGCCTGCCGTCAGTCTGCCGGAAGGACGCCGCTGCCGCAGTAGAGCGTCTCGCGGGCGATCTTCCCGTCGCGGATCTCGAGCACGGTGACCCCCGCTCCCGGGGTCGTGCCGGTCCCCGCCTGCCAGAGCACGGCGCCGAAACCCTGTCCCGCGAAGTAGCGCAGGTCGGCGAAGCCGAACGACTCCGAACGCGCGAACAGGCCTTCATAGAACATCACGACCGCCGCGGGGCCACTGAGCGCGGTGTCGCTGGTCGTCTCGAGGAACGCTACGTCGTCGCGGTAGAGCTCCACCGATCCGTCTATCGCTCCGGTTCCGAGGGCGGTCGCATAGGCGCGAGTGACCTCAGCGCAGGCGGTCGCCGTGTCGGCCGTGGTGGGCGGTTCGGCGACCGTCCTGGGCGCGGTGCCCTCGCTCGCGACGCCCGAGTAGTAGAGATCCTGCGCGATCACCTTGCCGTCTTTGACCTGGAAGACGGAGACGTGTGGCACCACGGCTCCGGGGACCTCGTTGCACCCCTCTCCGGTGGCCCAGCCTTCTCCCGCGTACGTGGCCACGAGTCCCGTCTGCATGCCCTGGTACGCCTGCGTCATGAAGGCGGTCCACGCTGCCTTGTCGTAGACCTCGTCATCGCTGTGGTCGGTGATCACCGCGTCGTCCGCGAACCACGGCGTCGCCGTGTCCGGGTCGCTGCTCGCGTAGGAGTCCATGACCCCTTCGGCGGCCTTGCGCGTGACGTCGGCCGTGGCGGTCGCATCGAGTGCTACCGGCGGCGCCGTGGTGGCGACCTCCGTCGGCGACGGTGTGAGCGCCGTGGGAGACGTGGTGCTCTCGGTCACCTCGCTGCCGCAGGCGACCAGCCACGTGGACAGCAACGCCGCGCACAGCAACGCCACACCCAGGCACGCACACAGTGCGGTGCCGCGGCGTGTCCGCCTGCCTGCTCCGGATCTGTGAATCGAACGTTTCATGACCCCTCCCTTGTCGAGGCGGGCCGGTGCGGTCGCTCGCCGTCGAGGCCGGTTCACCGGCTCAGCCGAACGATGCTCGAGTCGTAGTAGAGGGTCTCCCGGGCGATCCTGCCGTCGCGGATCTCCAGCATGGTGACGCCGGGGACGGAGATACGGTCGCCCTCGCTGTCGGAAGCCGTCGCCGTCCAGCGCAGCAGGGCCCAGCCCTCACCGCTCAGGGGCGCCTCGGTGTCCAACTGCACCGAGCTGCCGAATCCCGCCGCCCGGTGCCAGTCGACAATCCCCGTGACGCCGCGGAGGGGCTCCTTCTGAGAGGTGTCGAGGAAGGCGACGTCTGCCGAATAGAGCGTCTTCAGCGTGGACCAATCGCCGTTCCCGAGCGCGGTCGCCAGCCAGCCCGCCACTTCATCCGACCAGGCCGCGGAGTCGGATCCCCGTCCCTGCGGCTCGGGGCACGGCGTCGGCCCGTCGGTACGTGCCACGTCCAGGTGCGGATCGGCGAAGACCTCCTCGTGGATCACCCTGCCATCGCTGACGGCGAGCAGGACCAGGCAGGGTACCTCGACCTCCGGAGTGCGCCGGTGATCGACGGCTACCGTCTCCAAGACCGCGGCGCCGCTCCTGCCCGCTTCGTCCTCGGCGGCTACGTAGAAGGGCGCCAACGACCAGTAGACCCCGGACTCCCAGTCGATCCATGTCGCCTTGACCATGTCGACGCCGGAGACGTGCGTCCCGGTCACCCAGTTGTCCAGCGTGACTCCGGCGGCGTACGGGACGACGTCCCGCACGTTCTCATCGTGCATCGCCGCCGCGTACAGCTCGGCGACCTCCGCCGTCCGGGCCGCGTCGGCGGTCCCGCGCTGCCACGGCGACGCGATGGCTTGTGCGCCGGGTGTGGCGGGCGGAGAGCTTGCGGCAAGCGTCGTGTCGGTATCCTGGACTTCGCTGCTGCCGCAGCCGGCCGGCAGGGCGACCAGCACGCATGTCAGGAACAGCCACACCCCTCGCGCAAGCATCCTGACGACGCTCCGTCCCGAGCCGGGTCTGCTTCCGGTCGACATGGCCGCCCCCCTCCCGAGGTCGTGGATGGACACTCAGATAGACCGTCCGATCGGCCGTCTTCTTCGGGCGGCCGTGCCGCCTCCGATCGTCACCTCTCCACCTCCATCGACTCGGCGATGGCGACCAGCTCGGTGACGCCGGCGGCGCCGCCGACCGTGAGCAGCGTGCCGTTCCTGGTCACCCAGAGGTGGGGGACGGTGAGCGGGGCGACCAGCACCCGGGCGGTGGCTCCCGCGAACGCCCCTGAGGTGAGGAGGACCTCGTCCGGCCGGCTCGGAGCGCCCACCCACTCGTAGAGGAACGGGTCGAGCTCCGGAGGGCGTCGCAGGCCGCGCACGTCTCTCGTGGTGATGGTCAGTGCGTCGAAGCCGCGCGCGTAGCGCAGCGCCGTGATCGAGGAGCCTTGCAGGCGGCGGTCCAGCGACGGCGAGCGTGCGGCGGTCGCCGCCACGGCGAGCCGGTATCCGGCGGGGAGCGCTCCCGGGAGGAGCGCCCCGCCGGATCGCGCTCGCAGCTCGTCGAGGGTGGTGAGGCGGAAGCCGTCGTCGCGGCGATCGAACGACACGCCGAGGGGAGGAGAGAAGCGGAAGGCATGCGCCGGCAGATCCGCATTGACCACGACGTTCTCGAGCCGTCTCTCGACACGCAGGATGTCGTCGCTCCACAGGCGTACGCGCACCGGCATGCCGGTCGCCTTGTCGATGGTCACGGACAGGCGGTCGTAGGGCGGCGTCGGCTGGGTGTCGCTCGCCAGGGGTGAGGCAGAGGTCGCCGTGAGGCGGCAGGACACGACCCAGGCCGGGCGGCCCTCGAAGTCCGCCGCCCGCGCCCGGCCGTCTCGCGCCGTCCGCAGCGCCGCCGCGAAAGCGGCGAACTTGAGCGTGGTGCCCTGTTCGCGGTCGGGCTCGCCGATGGCGCAGCCGACGGTCTTCGAGGCCGAGGAGACGGCCATGCCGGACCGGCCGTCTGACTCGGCGGAACGGGTCTCCTGGTACATGCGATGGATGCCGGTGCCGGCGTCATAGGCCGTGTCGATGAAGTGGTAGGCCGTCTCGCGTGCATCGCCGTCATCCGGCGGCAGGATCGTCGTGGCGCGGCTGCTGCCGTCGCCGCGCATCACGATGTGGAAGCGCTCCACCGAGACGGCCGTGCTGCCGGTGCGGTCGAACTCCCGACTCACGTAGTCGGCCGTCAGCGTCCTCGCCGAGGCCAGAGCGCGCAAGGCTTTGGCGACCACCGGCTCGGCTTCCACCGCCGGCGGTCCCGTCTTCTCAACGACTCCCGGCAGCCCGAACAGCGCAACGACGGCCACCGCCGCTGCGGCGGCCGCGGCCGCCGCGACCAGACGCCAGGCCCGCCGTCCGCCGAGCCGGACCGGCTTCCGGGCCGTGGAGACGTGCTCCGGCGTCTCGGAGCTCGGTGCCGCGGCGCGCGCGGCCTCCAGGCGATGTTCGAGCGCGTCCCAGTAACCGGGACCGTGCTGCGGCTCGTCGAGCTCCTCGAGGCGCCGGCCCAGGATCTCGTCACGGTGCCGGTCATCGCTCCGGGTATGACGCCGTGACGGTCTCATCTAGGCACCTCGTCGTCCGGGTGATCTGCGAGCCGCCGGCGGAGCTTGCTCCTCGCCGCCGACAGGCGTGAGGCCAGCGTGCCGGCCGGGATGTCGAGGATCCGAGCGGTCGTGGCGTAGTCGTAGCCCTCGCGGTCCACCAGGAGGACCGCCACACGTTGCTCCGCAGACAGGGCGGCGAACGCCTCTTCCAACTCCGTGCGGGCGGCCAATACCTCCGCCGGGTCGCCATCCGGTGCGGCGCTGCGCTCCAGATCCTCCGGGTCCACCGGCCAGCAGCGGTCGTTGCGCCTCACGGCATCGCAGGCGGCCCTGTACGTGATCCGGCTCAGCCAGGTGCCGAGCGCGGCGTCGCCGCGGAAGCCGCGCAGCGACCGGTAGGCGCGCAGCGTGACGTCCTGCAGCACGTCGTCCATGAGCTGGCGATCGCGCAGCACGTGGAAGGCCACGATCCGCAGGAGGCGGTCGTAGTGGCGCATGATGGCCAGGAAGGCGGCGTCATCGCCGCGCTGCGCCGCCGCCAGGAAGGCGTGATCGATCTCCTCGGTCCTGGTGTGCGCCGCGGGAGACAACCTCGGCGCTCCCCTGCGCCGTCTGGCCCGTTGACTCGCGGGCCCCGCCGTCTGCGGGGCGTGACGCGCCTCGACCAGGGATGGACGCACTGCGTCCGGCAGACATCTCGATGCTACACCCGTCATACGATTCCCCGGCGGCTGCGGCCGTTCGTACCTGATAGACCGCGACGCCGACGGGTTTCTTCACCCGGTGGTGATTGAGCGTGACCGGGGAGAGACCGCCTCACCGAGGCGGAGCACCAGAGTCGGTGCACCGCCGTCCACCGGCATCGGGCCCTGCCCGGCCGGAGCGCGTCGTCCAGCCGCGGCCGGGTGCGCGCCGGCGCGGACGGCTACTCCTGGCGGTGATGCAGGTGGCGCAGCTCCTCGATGCGCTGCGGTGAGATGAAGACGCAGTCGGTCAGGGCGCCGCGCTCGCCGGCGATGTCTTCGGCCATCACGTCGCAGCTCGGGGCGCCGCAGAGGCCGCAGTCGAGCCCGGGGAGCTGTTCCCGGATGCGCGCCGCATCCTTCACGCGGCGCACTCGCTCGCGCAGGTCGCCGCCGTGGACGGCCGGGCGCGGCTCCGGCTTCCGGGCGAGCATGAGGTCTTCGCGGCGGTAGCGGCGCTCGACCTCGGCCTGGCCGCCGGCGTCGAACTCGGGCAAGCCGTTGATCAGGTTCTCGAGCTTGGCGGCGGCCACGTACACGTTGTCGACGGTGAGGTTGCCGTGGGTGCAGCCGCCCCAGCAGGCGCGACATTCCAGGTAGTCGATGCCGCGCAGTCGCCCCTTTTCGATGTCGTCGAAGACCTTGATCACGTCTGGCAGGCCGGTGACCGAGAGGTAGCGGTCACGACCGAGGTGGCCGGCAAGCGGGCGCGGCGTCGCCCAGCGCAGGATGCCGGCCGATCGCACGGGGCTCCAGCCGTAGGTCTGGCGGCCCGACTTGGCTGCCTCCTGGGCCTCGGCCAGCACCGTGTTGTACATCTGCGCGATACCCACGGCGCCGTCGACGAAGCCACGGCCGCCGCCGGCCGGGCGCAGGATCGAGGTCGTCTTGGCCTGGCAGGGGGTCACGTAGATGGCGGCGATCTCCTCCGGCGGCAGGCCCAGCTCGCGTGAGAAGCTCTGCTTGATCTGCCGTGCGGCGATCTGCCGCGGCAGCACGATCGGCAGGAGCTGGTCGAGCATGCGCGGATACGAGACCTGCAGCAGCTCCACGATCACCGGGCACATGTTGGAGATGAGCGGCTTCTGCCCCTGCCAGTGACGGATGCAGTCCACGGTCGCGCGGCTGATAAGCCCGAGCTCGATGCTGTAGTCCCAGACGGCGTCGAACCCCGCCGCCAGCAGTCCGTGCACCACCTGGTCGGGCCGCACGTCGGGCGGGAACTGCCCGAAGAGGACCGGCGAGGGGATGGCGACCCGGAACGAGAAGTCGCGAAAGTCGTCGAGGCGGACGGTCTGTGCCGTGATGGCCCCATGCGGACAGGCCGTCAGGCAGGAGCCGCAGTCGATGCACAGCTCGGCGAGCACGCTGGCCGTGCCGTACTTGACGCGGATGGCGTTCGTCGGGCAGGCCCGCATGCAGGCCAGACAGCCGTCGCAGACGTCGGCATCGATGGCGAAGCCGTGCTCGTACTCAGCCATGATCGTCGAGGAAGATGCGCGACGTGACCACGGTCCCCTCGCCGACCGTGGAGCGGATGTCGAACACGTCCGAGTTGCGCTTGATGTTGGGCAGTCCCATGCCGAGGCCGAAGCCCATCTCGCGCATCTCGTCGGTGGCGGTGGACCAGCCCTCCTGCATCGCCAGCTCGAGGTCGGGGATGCCAGGGCCACGGTCGTCGATCACGATGCCGATGTCCTCGTCGGTGAGCTCGAAGGTGATGGTGGCCTCGTCGGCGTACATGACGATGTTCATCTCGGCCTCGAAGATCACCACCACGGCGCGACGGATCAGCCTGGGGTCTATCTCCAGCTTCTGCAGCAGCATCTTGACCTCGGTGGAGATCTCACCGCCCTTGTCGAAGTCGCGTCCGGCGATGTGGTAGGAGGAGGAGAGGAGCAGCTCGGCCATCAGATCGCCCCCGACGTCAGATCTCTCCGCGCATGCCGGCGCGGTGCAGGATGCCGCAGCACTCGAACATGCCCAGCGTCGTGAACAGGATCGGGAGGCCCTTCTCCCGGGCCAGGTCCAGGGTCGCTTCGACCGGCCGCTTGCCGCGTATGTAGACGATCGCCTTGGCGTCGGCGACCACCGCCGTGCGGACCGACTGGACGTTGGTGAGCCCGGTGATCATCAGGGCGCCGTGGTGGCTGCTGGCGAGGATCTCGCTCATGGCGTCCGAGGCGACGACGGCGTCGACCTCGACGTCGCCGACGTCAGGGTCCGGTCCTTCGCAGGACAGCAGCACGGCGATCTCGGCGAGCGTCGCCGCCGGGCGGGCGGCACCGGCCGGCGTCATCTGCGGATCGGTATGGTCAGTCCGGCTCATGCGGTGGCTCTCCGGTCAGTGTCTGGTGGATGGACTGCGCGGCCGCCCGTCCGGCGCCCATGGCGCTGATGACGGTGGCCGCGCCGGTGACCACGTCGCCGCCGGCCCACACCCGCTCTCGCGAGGTGAGCCCGGTGCTCTCGTCGGCGACGACGATGTTGCCGCGGCGGCCGGTCTCGAGGCCGGGCGTGGTCATCGGGATGAGGGGATTGGGGCTGTTGCCGATGGCGCAGATCGAGGCATCCATGCGCAGACGGAACTCGCTGCCCTCCACCGGCACCGGACGACGGCGACCGGAGTCGTCGGGCTCGCCGAGCTCCATCCGCAGGCACTCCAGCTCGTGCAGCCAGCCGTGCTGGTCGCCGATGAGGCGGACGGGGAGGGTGAGGTAGTCGAAGATCACACCCTCCTCCTCGGCGTTCTCCACCTCTTCGAGCCGCGCCGGCAGCTCTTCGCGGCCGCGGCGGTAGACGATGTGGACCTCCTCGGCGCCGAGCCGCAGCGACGTGCGCGCCGAGTCCATGGCCACGTTGCCGCCGCCGAACACGGCCACGCGGGCGGCGCGCTTGAGCGGCGTGTCGTAGGCAGGGAACCGGTAGCCGCGCATCAGGTTGCAGCGGGTGAGGAACTCGTTGGCCGAGTAGACGCCGTTGAGGTTCTCTCCGGGGATGTCCAGGAACCAGGGCAGGCCGGCGCCGGCGCCGACGAAGACGGCGTCGAAGCTCTCCAGGAGGCGGTCGATGGTGCGCGTCTTGCCGACGATGTAGTCGAGCCTCAGTTCGACGCCGAGGCTCTGAACGTACTCGACCTCGCGCCGCACGATGCTCTTGGGCAGGCGGAACTCGGGGATGCCGTAGGTGAGAACGCCGCCGGCCTCGTGCAGCGCCTCGAACATGGTGATGCGGTAGCCGCGCAGCGCCAGGTCGGCGGCCACCGTGATGCCGGCCGGGCCGGAACCGACGATGGCCACGCTCATGCCGATGGCGGCCGCCGCCGGCGGCGGCTCGATCGGCCCCTGCCTCGCCTCCCAGTCGGCCAGGAAGCGCTCCAGGCGGCCGATGGCGATGGTGTCGCCCTTCTTGCCCAGGATGCAGCCGGCCTCGCACTGCTCCTCCTGCGGGCACACGCGGCCGCAGACGGCCGGCAGCGCGTTGGTCTGCTTGATGGTGCGGATGCCGGCCGCGAAGTCGCCCTCCACGATGTGCCGGATGAAGCCGGGGATGTCGATGCCGACGGGGCAGCCGCCCCGGCAGCCGGGCTTCTTGCAGTCGAGGCAGCGGGCGGCCTCCTCACGGGCCGCCTCCGCCGGATAGCCGAGAGCGACCTCGTCGAAGTTGCGGACCCGCTCGAACGGCTCCTGCTTGGGCATCGGTCGTCTGTGAAGATCGAGTGCCATCGCCGTCCCAGTCAGTGGCGCCCGCAGGCGCCGGAGCCGCAGCCGCTGCGCCGCAGCGGCTCCACCTCTTCGGGCTTGTAGCTCTCGCGGCGCGTGAAGAACTCCTCCCAGTCGACCTCGTGGGCATCGAACTCGGGGCCGTCGACACACGCGAACTTCGTCTCTCCGCCGACGCTCAGGCGGCAGACGCCGCACATCCCGGTGCCGTCGATCATGATCGGGTTCATGCTCACGATCGTCGTGATGCCGAGCGGCTCCGTCTGGCGGGCGACCTCGAACATCTGGTACGTGCACCCGTAGGCGATGACGCGGTCGGGCCGGACGTCTTCCTTCTCGAGTATCTCGGCCAGGCGGGTCACGTGCCCCTTGTGGCCGCGACTCCCGTCGCGGGTGATGACGATGGTGCGGTCGACCACGCGGTTCAGGTGCTCTTCCCAGAAGAGCAGGTAGGAGCTGCGCGCCTCGATGAGGGCGATCACGCGGTTGCCGGCGTCGCGCAGGGCGCGGGCGATCGGGTAGATGCAGGCGATGCCGTAGCAGCCACCGATGAGCAGCACCGTGCCGAACGGGGCGATCTCGGTCGGGTTGCCGAGGGGGCCGGCATAGTCGGGGATGTGGTCCCCCGCCTTGAGCCGCGCCAGCTTGGTCGTCGAGGCGCCGACCTGCATGAAGACCGACGTCACCGTGCCCGCTCGAGCGTCCCAATCGGCGACCGTCAGTGGGATGCGCTCGCCCTGTTCGTCGGGGCGCAGGATCACGAAGTTGCCCGGCCGGACGCCCTCGACCACGTCCGGCGCCTCCACGGTGAGAACGTGGAGGTTGGGGACGATCATGCGGCGCTCGACGATGCGGAACACGGTCACCTCCGACCTGCCGTGGTGTCGCGCGCGGACGCGTGCCGGCCGGCGCCGGCGCTCGACGCGGCGTCGCCCTGCTGTGTGCGGTCACCGGCGGCCGACGGTGCGGCTCCCGGCCGTGCGCGGTCGCCGGCGGAGATGCGGACGCGGACCGGCCGCGACGGCAGCTGTGAGAGCTCCTCCGACGGCACGGCCGCAGGCCGTGCACCCCACGCATCGAAGAGCGTCACGAAGGCGGCGCCGCGGGGGCAGCCGGGATCGGACCTGGCCGGCAGCACTGTGGTCATCCGTCGCGGCGCCGAGATGCGCACCGTCACCGGGTCACCATCGCAGACGCAGAGCCGCTTCATGTCGTCGGGGCAGAGCCGCAGGCCCTCCTCGAGGCGCAGTTCGCCGAGCCCCTCGACGACGCCCGCCAGGTCGATGCCGCGGTGCCGGAAGCCGGCGCGCTCGGGGACGAGGAGGAACCGGCCGCTGCCCGCGGGCCCGTGTTCGTCGTCGGCTCCGGCATCCCCAGCCGGCGATGGCGCGCCTCCGGGCCTGCCGTGGGGTCCGCCGACGGAGGCCATCCGCCGCGGCCGCCGGTCGGGCTCGACGGGGAACTGCGGCAGCTCAGCGTGGACGGCCGCCCGCACGGCGGCGGCATCCTCGTACTGCAGGTCGGGGCGCCCGAGTCGCGCCGCCAGCTCCGAGAAGACCTGCCAGTCGGGGCGCGGCGCGCTCGCCACGGCATCGACGGACGGCGACTCGACGGCGTTCACCGCCTGAACGCGACCCTCGATGTTCGTGAGCGTACCGTCGGCTTCGGCGAACGATGCCGCCGGCAGGAAGGCGTCGACGTCGAACGGCGGCAGGTAGAGGTCCTGGGCGATCACGAAGTCGCAGTCGGGTCTGGTGGTGAACGGCGCCTCGCCGACGAGGTAGAGGACCTTCGGTCGTCGTCCCCCACCCAGGGAGGCGAGCGACAGCCGGCCGCCGTCCGCGGAGGCGGCGCCGGCCGGCCGGGGACCCGGCAGCACGTCCGCCAGGGCGCCCAGCTCCAGCGCGCCGCGTACGTTGGCTCCCTGGGTGAGCGGCACCACCGTGACGCCCGGCCGTTCCGCCAGCCGTTCGAGGTCGGCGACGAGCCGGTCGGCGCCGTCGCCGTCGAAGACCCGTGGTCCGATCACCACGGCCAGCGTGTCGCGTGCCTCGACGGCGTTGACGGCGGCCGCGAACGGCCGGGCGCTGAGGCCGAGGCGCCGCAGCGCCTGCCGGTCTGGGACGTCGGCCGTGATGCCGTCTGGGACGCCGTCGGTCGCGGCGTGGCTCATGATCGCGCGCAGCAGCGCCGACGTTGCGCGAGCCTCCGTGCCGGGTCGCGGCTGCAACCGGTGATCGGCCATCGCGGCCAGGTTCGACTCGCGTGCGTCCACCGTGACGACCGCGGCGCCGCGCCGCAGCGCCCGGCGCATCTGCACGCCGACCACCGAGAACGAGAACCGGGCATCCAGCCCGGCGACCACGACGGCGTCGGCCTGCGACAGCGCCTGCAGCGAGATCGGCAGACCGAACAGGCGCATCCAGCGCTGCGGTCCGCCGGGCAGCGACGCGCTCAGGGTCGAGTCGATGCCCGGGGAGCCGAGGCCGTCGCGGACGAGCCGCTGAGCCGAGTAGAGCGCTTCGTTGGTGAGGTCGCCCGAGAGCAGCATCAGGAAGTCCTCGGGCGCTACCTCACGCAGGCGCGCACTCACCGCGCTGAGCGCCTCGTCCCAGTCCGCGACCCGGAAGTACGGGCCCTGGCGCAGCATCGGTTTGCGGGCACGAGAGTAGTGGTGCGTGGCCTCGGGCAGGCAGAAGGCGCCGCGCACGCAGAGCTGCCCGTCGCCGATCTCGGGGTCTGGAGCGCCACGGGTAGAGGAGAGACGGCCGTGCGCGTACGCCACGTCGAGCTGACAGCCGAGAGAGCAGAACGGGCAGGTGGACGTCTGCCGGCCGTCGGGGCTGCCGTCCCACTTCGAGACACGTTCGGACAGGGCGCCGGTGGGGCAGACGGTGACGCAGGCGCCACAGTACTCGCAGCCGGCCTCGGTGTGAGACTCGCCGAAGGCGGGGCCGATCAACGTCGCCCGCCCGCGGTACTTGAAGGCCAGGACCGCGGTGCCGCGCACCTCCTGGCACATGCGGACACAGCGGCCGCAGAGTATGCAGAGGTTGTAGTCGCGGTCGTAGAACGGATCGTCGAGCTCCGGCTCCAGCGCCCTGTAGGTGATGGGGAAGGCGATGTCCCGTACCCCGATGCGCTCGACCATGAGCTGCAGCTCGCAGTCGCCGTCGTTGGTACAGCTGTGACAACCGGTCGCCACGCCCGCCTTGTGGATGGTCTCCTGGCTGCGTTCGCAGGCCGATCGCTCCTCGCAGATCAGGCAGCTCGACGGGTGCTGGGAGAGGATGAGCTCGAGGACCTCACGTCGGTTGGCGCGCAGGGCCGGGCTGTCGGTGGTGACGTGCATGCCGTCGGCGGCGAGGGTGCTGCAGGCGAGCGGGCGTCCGGGCATGCCGTCGATCTCCACGGCGCAGAGGCGACAGCTCCCGAAGGGCGAGAGCTCCTTGTGGGCGCACAGGGAGGGGATGAAGATGCCGGCCAGGTCGGCGGCGTGCAGCACCGAGGTGCCCTGGGGCGCGGCGATCGGGAGGTTGTCGATGATGAGGTGCACGAGCGGGGCGTCGTGACGGGGCAGCGACTCAGTGTGCATCGCCGCCCCCCGTCGTGACGGTGCTGCCGGCGCCACCGGGCGTCGTGTCTGCGGTCTCGGCGACGATCGCGTCGCCGGAGATGGCGTTGTAGCGGCAGGCCTCCACGCACGAGCGGCACTTGATGCACTTGCTCGCATCGAGGCTCTGGGGCTCCGCCCGCGGTCCGCTGATGGCGCCGGTGGGGCAGACCGCCACGCAGCGCAGGCAACCGACGCAGTTGCCGGGGATGATGTGGAACTCGACGAGCTCGCTGCAGACCGCCGCCCGGCAGCGGCGGTCGCGGATGTGCTCCTCGAACTCGTCGCGGAAGTAGCGCAGCGACGAGAGGACCGGGTTGGGCGCCGTCTGACCGAGCCCGCAGAGCGAGTTCTCCTTGACGGTATGGGCCAGCCGTTCGAGCTTCTCGAGGTCGGCCATGTCGGCCTCGCCCTTACAGATGGCATCGAGGATGTCGACCATGTGCGCCGTCCCGACGCGGCACGGTACGCACTTACCGCAGCTCTCCTCAGCCGTGAAGGTGAGGAAGAAGCGGGCGAAGTCGACCATGCAGGTGGTGTCGTCGAGCACCACCATGCCGCCGGAGCCCATCATCGAGCCGGCGGCCTTGAGGCTCTCATAGTCGATCGGCTCGTCGAGCAGTGCCTCCGGCAGGCAGCCGCCGGACGGACCGCCGAGCTGCACGGCCTTGAAGGTGCGACCGCGCAGCATGCCGCCGCCGATATCGAAGATCACCTGTCGCAGCGTAGCGCCCATCGGTACCTCGACAAGCCCTCCGTTGGCGACCCTGCCGGTGAGGGAGAAGATCTTGGTGCCCTTCGAGGTCTTCGTGCCTCGCGCCGCGTACGCTTCGGAGCCTTCGGCGACGATGCGCGGCACGTTGGCGAGCGTCTCGACGTTGTTGATGTTGGTCGGTTTGCCGAACAGCCCCTGGACGGCCGGGTAGGGCGGCCGCACGCGCGGCATGCCGCGGCGACCCTCGATCGAGGCGATCAGCGCCGTCTCCTCGCCACAGACAAAGGCGCCGGCGCCCTGATCGATCTGCACGCTGAAGTCGAAGCCCGAGCCGAGGATGTCGCGACCGAGGAGGCGGCGCTCCCGCGCCCGGTCGAGCGCCCAGCGCAGCCGCTCGACCGCGAACTGGTACTCGTGACGCACGTAGACGTACCCCTCGTGGGCACCGATGGCGAAGGCGGCGATGATCAGACCCTCAAGCACCACATGAGGGTTAGCCTCGAGGACGGAGCGGTCCATGAAAGCGCCGGGGTCGCCCTCGTCGGCGTTGCAGATGACGTACTTGACGTCGCCGGGAGCATCACGCGCGAAGCGCCACTTCCTGCCGGTGAGGAAGCCGGCGCCGCCGCGGCCGCGCAGCCCCGAGGCGGTGAGCGTCTCGATGAGCGCATCGGGGTCGTCGTCGGCCAGCACGGCGGCCAGCGACCGATAGCCGTCGTGGGCGAGGTAGTCGTCGATGGAGTAGGGGTCGATCCTGCCGTTGAGGGCCAGGACGAGCCTCTCCTGTTCGCTGTAGAAGGGGATGTCGGCGGCCCGGGCGATGGCCTGTCGGGTCTGGGGATCCTTGTAGAGGCGCTTCTTGTAGACGTCGTCGCCGACGATGCTGGCGGCGACGATCCTGGGGACGTCCGCCGGCTCCACATGCCCGTAGAACAGCCCCCTGGGCCACAGCACCACGATGGGCCCGCGTTCGCAGAAGCCGTGACAGCCGGTCTCGACGACGCGCACCGTGTCGGTGAGACCACGGGCGGCCAGCTCTTCCTCAAAGGCCGCCCGCACGGCCAGCCGGCCCGACGCGTGACAGGCGCTGCCGGCGCAGAGGCGGACCTCGGTCCGCGTGTCGTCGGCGATGGGGGCGTCCGGGTCGCGGGCCGCCGTGAGCGCTGCGAAGATGCGCGGCGCCCGCTCCGATCGCTCGCCCGCCAGCCGCCGCGGTGACGCCCGGCGCCCGTGCTGCACCTGTTCAGTCGCCGGTGCGCTCATCCAACAGCTTCTGCAGCTCGATCACGTTCATCTGACCGTGGATCTGATCGTCCAGGGTGATCACCGGCGCCAGTGCGCAGCAGCCCAGGCAGGCCACGCGCTCGACCTCGTACTCGCCGTCGGGTGTGGTCTCACCGGCGCCGACGCCCAGCCGGCGCTCGATGGTCTGCATCATCTGCACGCCGCCCTTGACGTGGCAGGCGGTGCCGAGACAGACGCGGAGCCGGTGCCGTCCCGGTGGGGAGAAGCGGAACTCCGCGTAGAACGTGGCCACGCCGAAGACGTCGCTTTCGGAGAGACGCAGGCGACGGGCGATGCGGCGGATCGTGTCGGCCGAGAGGTAGCCGAGCGCATCCTGCGCCTGCTGCAGAACGGCGACCAGCTCGGGGCGTTCGCCGCTGCACGTCGCCAGGATGGCGGCCAGAGGATCGTCGCCGACCCGCTCGCCGCTCCGGCACCGGCACGTCGTAGAGGCCACTGCGGCGGTCACCGCATGCCGAGCTCGTACAGCTTGACGGCGTACGTCCAGGTGTCGTCCGCGCTGACGAAGAGCGGGATGCCGGCCTTGTCGGCCAGCTCCAGGACGTCGTCGGCCGGGCGCTTGTCGCGCACAAAGACCACCATCGCCACGTCGACCAGGTTGGCCGCCGCGATCAGGTTCTTGTGGGTCTGCAGGGTGACCAGCACGTTGCCCGCCTGGGCGCCGGTGATGATGTCCGACACCATGTCGGAGATGTACACGCCGGCGACGTCGTCGTCGTCCCAGGCGTTGAGCGCCTCGAGTGCGGTCGTGTCGACGACCTCGGAGATCCTCATGAAGCGTCCCCTTTCTGCGTGGTCGGGCTTGGTCTCTCAGAGCTCGGTCAGGCCGGTATCGGCAAGGACGATGCCCCGGCAGCGGTCGAGGTCGTCGCACATGCTGCACGGCACCACCACGATCCTCCTGCGGCCCGAGCGCAAGCGCTGGTTGAAGTACTCGTTGAGGGCCGTGATGCCGGCGTCGCTGACGCAGTGGCCGGAGGCGTGGCTCGAGTCGTAGCACAGGGCCACGTAGATGGTGGTGCCGGGGGGCTGTGAGGCGGCCAAAGCACCGACCGTGCACTGCGGATCGGTGCACGTAGAGAGCATGAGGCCCGCCATGTCGCTGAGGTCGACCTTCTGGCCGCACTTCTCGCAGACCAGGTTGAAGCTGACCGCCTGGTAGCTGCCGCGGTACTCCCAGAAATGGTCGCCCTCGCGGTATTCGTCGACCGGCGCCACCGGCTCCGTGGAGAAGAACGAGCTGCGAGCCCCGCAGTGATAGCAGCCCTCGACGACGAGGTAGCCGCTGCGGATGTCGGTCATGGACCAGCGGTGGTCGCAGGTGCTCATCGATCCTCCTGTGCCGGGTGGTCGGGTGCGAGCGGGTCGGTTGACGAGACGCGGTGCGGGAGGGTGTCCGTGGTCGGTCCGGCGCACCCACGGCGGACAGCCGGCCGGAGGCTGCGGGTGCCGGGATCGCGCGCGGGAGCCGAGGTCTCAGCGGGGTGGCGGGAGCGGCGGGCCGGAGGGCGGCGTGCGGGTCCGCACAGGACCGTGACGGCGCCGAGGCGCCGTCCGCATGCCAGTCGCGGCATCACCACGTCTCTGGAGAGCGCGTGCGAGGTCATCACCTCGCCCCCTCTGCTCCGCCGCGAGCCGGTCGGCTCGCGAGCCCGGACGGATGCTGGCCGCATGGTAGCACAGCGCGTCAACGCCGGCGGCGGAAGCGGATCGATCGGGTGCGGACGGAAGCGGGCTGCTCGGCATGGCCGCCGGATGGCAGGCGCGGCGTCGGCGGCTCGACCGCGAGCTCAAGGCCCGCACGCCTGCGGCCGATTCATGCTGCACGGGAGTCCACGTGCGACTCGAGGAGACGGTCGATGACAGCGTCTGTGAGCCGTGTGCTGCGGCGCGCCGCCGCCGTCCTTGTCGTCCCGGCGATCGCTGGATCGGGATCTCCACCTGCATCTGGAGCAGTGCTCCGCAGATGAGCGGCTCGCCGACCTGTCGGGAGCTGCCGCGACGCTGGTGGTCGTTGCTGGGACTCTGCCTGGTGACGGCCCTGGTCTGGGTCACGGCCAGCGACATCTCGATCGCGCTGCCGTCGATCGGCCGCGACCTCGGCGGCTCGATGGACGTGCTGCAGTGGGCGGTCAACGGGTACTTCCTGGCCGGTGCGCTGATCATCGTCAGCGGCCGCTTCGGCGATGTCTTCGGCCGCCGGCTCGTCTTTTGCATCGGTACCGCCCTCGTGATGATCGGCTCGCTGCCGGCGGCGCTGGCCGACGGTCCCGAGGCGGTGATCGTGGGACGCGTCATCCAGGGGGCCGGGGCGGCGGCCGTGCTGCCGTCCGCTCTGGCCATCGTGGCGGTGTCGTTCCGGGGCCGCGAGCGTGACACGGCCATCGGGGCCTGGATCGCCACCTGCTGGGGCGCGCAGGCGCTCGGGCCGCTCGTGGGCGGCGGCCTCATCGCAGGGCTCTCATGGCGGTGGGTCTTCTGGATCAACCTGCCGCTGGGAGTCGTGGCGCTGGCGCTCGTGCTCTGGAGCACCGGTGAGAGCCGGCAGGAAGATGCCGACCGCCGCATCGACGTCCCCGGAACGCTGACCCTGGTCGCGGGCCTGTTCCTCGTCTGCTACGGCCTGGTACGCGTCGACGACGGCGGCCCGCTGGTGCTGATCGGATCCTTCGGCGGGGCGGTCGTGCTGCTCGCCGCCTTCGTCGTCGTCGAACGCCGGTCACCTTCGCCGGTGATCGCGCTCTCGATCTTCCGCCGCGCCCGCTTCGACGGTGCCGTCGTGGCCAACTTCATCGCCAACTTCGTCTTCTCTGCCGTCGTCTTCTTCATGGCGCTCTACCTGCAGGTGGTCGAGCAGTTCAGCCCGCTGGTCGCCGGTGCGCTGCTGCTGCCGGCGACCATCCCCATCCTCCTCACGAACCCGCTCGGCACACGCTGGGGGTACCGCTCCGGGGCGCGGTTGCCCACGACCGTGGGCATGGCGCTGCTGGCCGGCGGTTGCCTTCTCCTGCTCGACCTCAGCGGCGCCTACTCGGAGCTGCTGGCGCCGTTCATCCTCATCGGTGTCGGTATCGGCCTGCAGATCACGCCCTGTGCCGCCGTCGCCCTGGAGGACGTCGGCGCCGCCGGTGAGGGCGTCGCCTCCGGCGTCTTCAAGGCAGCCAGCATGATCGGCGGATCCTTCGGCGTCGCGGCCTCGACGGCGGTGTTCCAGACGGCCGCCGGCGATCGACTGCGGAGCTTGCTGTCTGCCGTGACACCCGACGATGCCGCCGTCGGCCGTTTCCTCGACGTCATGACCGGGTCGGTCCCGGTGGACTCCCTCACGGACATCAGCGCCGAGCCGCAGTCCATCGTCACGCAGGCGTTCGATGCGGCGGTGGCACGCGCCATGTGGCCCTCGATCGTCTTCGCGCTCATCGGCGCCGGCGTAGCCTGGTTCCTGCTGCGCGACCGGGCGGCCCGTCGCCAAGACCTCCTCGTCGTGCAGCCGGAGAAGTAGGAAGCCCGGCGGCGGGCGACCGGCCGCGACGTCTGGCGACCGACGCCGCCGGGCGGCCGAGGCCGCGGCAGGCGGCCCGCCGTGGACGCCGCTGCCGCGGTCGCTTACCATTGAAGCAAGGCCGTCGGTCCCGCCTGACGCGATGATCCGTGTGGCGTCCACGGCTTGCGACAGGTCCGCCGTGGCGGCGCCGGTCGGGGCGTGGCGAGCACGAGCTCTCGTTCCGGGGGTGTCGCCGAACGGGCGCTGGCTGTCGGTCGCAGGTGCTCGAGAGACAGCGGGCGGGAGAAGGGCGGGGGAGATGATGAGCGCGGGATACGGGGAGGTGGGTCGGTGAGCGTCCTGGGAACGGCCGGCGCGGCGCCGCGGCGCGATGCGCGCTACGAAGCGGTCCGCGCCCGATTGAATCTGCACGCCGTGCTCCCCGGCCTGGAGGATGTGGTCGCCGGCGACGCCGAGATGGCGGCTCTGGTCGCCGGGGCCGATCTCACCGTCCACTTCAGGGTGGCCGGCGGTCCGGCGGCAGCGGTGCGCTTCGCCGGCAGCCGCTGCCGGGCGTGGCCGCTGGGTGCCGGGGCCGGCGCCGCCGCAGACACGGCGGTCCGCGGCACCGAGACCGGCGCCAGGGCTGATCGCGGCGCCGGGAACGGGGCCGATCGCGACGGCGAGTCGCCGGACAGAGGCGGTCGACACCGCGACGGCGAGCACGGGGCCGGCGGCCGCGGTGGGGGTGGCACGGTCACGCTCTGGTTCACGTCGCCGGCGCACCTGAACCGAATGTTCGACGGTTCCGGCACTCCCATCCCGCTGCGCGGGTTCGGCAAGCTCGGCTTCATGCAGAAGGAGTTCACGCAGCTGAGCGATCGTCTGGCTCACTACCTCAAGCCGACCCCGGAGCTGCTGGGCGACCCCGACTACCTGGCCATGAACACGCGGCTGATGCTCACCACGGCAGCCTTCGCCGTGCCGATCCTGCTGGAGTGCGACCCGGTGGCCGCCGGCTTCCGCCGGGCCTTCGACAGCGGGTCGATCGCTCTCACGGTGCTGCCCGACGGTCCCAGCGTCGGCCTGTTGCTGGGACCGCAGCGTATCGTCGCGGTGAAGGGCGAGATCGACTCCCCGACCGCCCTGATCCGCATGCGGGACGTGCACATCGCCAGTGCCTTCCTCAACGGCACGCTCGACACGTTCGCCGCCGTCGCCTGCGGCGACGTCGAGATCAGCGGTCAGCTGCCGAAGGTCGACGCGCTGGGGCTCGTCCTGGAGCGCGTCCCGATCTACCTCTCTTGAGTGGGGGAGCGACGATGAGTCAGGATCCGTCTGTCCGTGCAGCTACGAGTGGGAGCCGATGATGCAGACCTATTCGTTCGCCGGCTCCCAGGCGCTGTTCCGGCGCGCCGCCGAGGTGATCCCCTGCGGCATCTACGGCCACTTCAGCCCGGCGCCGCTGGTGCCGCCGACCAGCTACCCGTTCTTCGCCGTCAGCGGCAGGGGCTCGCACTTCACCGATGTCGACGGCAACGACTTCATCGACTACATGTGCGCCTACGGGCCGATGGTCCTGGGCTACAACGACCCAGTCGTCGACGAGGCAGCCCGCAAGCAGGCGGAGAAGGGCGACACGCTGATGGGCGCCTCGCCGCTGATGGTCGATCTGGCCGAGCGCCTGGTGGAGCTCATCCCCTTTGCCGACTGGGCGTTCTTCGCCAAGAACGGCGGCGACATGACCACCTATGCGACGATGATCGCCCGCGCCGCCACCGGCCGGCCGAAGATCGTCGCCATCGAGGGCGGCTATCACGGTGTCGCCGCCTGGATGCAGGGCGGCGGCCATCACGGCGTCGTGCCTCAGGACACCGAGAACGTCATCCGCATCCCCTGGAACGATGCCGCCGCCTTCGAGCATGTGCTCGAGGAGCAGCCCGGTCGCATCGCCGCCTTCATCAGCACCCCGTACCAGCACCTCACGTTCGCCGACAACGAGCTGCCGGCCGAGGGCTACTGGCAGCGCATCCGCGAGCTCTGCGACCGGCACGGCGTGGTCCTCATCCTCGACGACGTGCGGGCCGGCTTCCGGCTGGACCTGCGCGGGTCCAACGAGTACTTCGGTTTCCGCCCGGACCTGGCCTGCTACTGCAAGGCGATCGCCAACGGCTACCCGATCTCGGCGATCGTCGGTCGCGGCGAGCTCAAGAACGACGCCGCCGGCGTCTTCTACACCGGCAGCTACTGGTTCCAGGCGGTGCCGATGGCGGCGGCGCTGGCCTGCATCGACGAGCTGCAGCGCCGCGACGCGCCGGCGTACATGGCAGACTACGGCCGGCGACTCACCGACGGCATGAAGCGCATCGCCGACACGCACGGTCACGACCTCAAGGTCACCGGCCCGCCGCAGATGCCGTACCTGCGGCTCACCGACGACGAGAGCACGATGCTCCACCAGCGTCTCTGTGCCGAGTGCACGCGGCGCGGCGCCTACCTCACTTCGCATCACAATTGGCTGGTCTCGTGTGCGCACACCGACGAGGATCTGGAGCGCACACTGGCGATCGTCGAGGAGGCGTTCACGGTGCTCGATGAAGAAGGGGGCACGTGATGCCCGCTTCGGTGTCCGTCAGCCGACCGGCCTCGGCCGCGAACGTACCAGGAGGCCGCCGATGCCGCTGACCGACGACGAGGTCCGCGACCTCCAGGCCAAGGCACGCGAGCTGCGCTGTCTGATGATCGACGTCACCACGTGGGCCGGCGGTGCCCACATCGGCGGCGCTCTGAGCAGCGCCGACCTCCTCACGGCGCTCTACTACAAGTACCTGAACGTGCGGCCCGACGAGCCCGACTGGCCGCAACGAGACCGCTTCGTGCTGAGCAAAGGACATGCCGGGGTCGGTCTGGCGAGCGTGCTGGCCGACCGTGGCTACTTCCCCGGCGAGCTGCTGCACGAGTTCAACCATTTCAAGAGCCCGTTCGGCATGCACCTGGACGGCGGCAAGGTGCCGGGCGTGGACGCGTCGACCGGCTCGCTGGGGCACGGTCTCTCGCAGGCGCTCGGCATGGCCTGGGGCGCCCGCTACCAGAAGGAGTCGTGGCTCACCTACTGCCTGCTCGGCGACGGCGAGTGCAACGAGGGGTCGGTGTGGGAGGCGGCCATGGCCGCCTCCCACCATCGCGCCACCAACCTCATCACCCTCGTCGACCGCAACAGGCTCATGATCGACGGCCCCACCGAAGAGGTCATGTCGCTGGAGCCGCTGGCCGACAAGTGGCGGGCGTTCGGGTTCCAGGTCGTGGAGATCGACGGCCACGACTTCGTCCAGATCGCCGCGGCCGTCGAAGGCGCCCGTTCGCGGGCCCGGCGGCCGGACGCTGTGGCGCCCACGGTCATCATTGCGCACACGGTCAAGGGCAAGGGCGTCGACTTCATGGAGGGCAACGTGAAGTGGCACTACGGCAGCCTCGACTCGGAGCTGGCCGCGAGGGCCAGAGCCTCGATCGTGAGGGTGGCGTGATGCCGGGCAGACCGGCACAGCGGGACGGCGCGACCGCCGGCGACTCTGCGGCGCGTCGCACGAGGGCCGTCTGATGGCCGGCCGCTCGACCGCCGCCGCCGTCACCGGGACCACCTGGAACGTCTACGACGCCAACACCCTCACCCAGGCCGAGATCTACGGACGCGTCCTGACGGAGCTGGGGGAGAAGGACGCGCGTATCGTGGCGCTCACCGCCGACCTCGCCAAGTCGACCAAGATCGGCGTGTTCGGGGAGCGCTTTCCGGAGCGGCTGGTCAACGTCGGCATCGCCGAGCAGAACCTCTTCGGCATGGCGGCCGGCATGGCCAAGTCGGGGCTGCTCCCGTTCGTGAGCACCATGTCGGTGTTCGCCAGCATGCGGGCACTGGAGCAGGTCCGCACAGACATCTGCTACCAGGGCCTGGACGTCAAGATCATCGCCACGCACGGCGGCATCTCGTTCGGGCAGGCGGGGACCACGCACCACTGCACCGAAGACATCGCGATCATGCGCGCGCTGGCCGGCATGACCGTGATCGTGCCGGCCGACGGCTACGAGACGGCCAACGTCGTGCGCGCCTGCGTCGAGCGGCCGGGACCGGTCTACATCCGCCTCGGACGCGGCTTCGAGCCGCTGCACTACGCGGACGAGGACTACGGCTTCCGGATCGGCACGGCCGTCGAGATCGCGTCCGGCGCCGACTTCACCATCGTGTGCTGCGGCGTCGCCGTCTACCACGCCGCCCAGGCGGCGGCGATCCTGGCCGAGACGGACGGTGTGTCGGTGCGGGTGCTCAACATGCACACGCTCAAGCCGCTCGACGACGCCGCCGTCCTGGCGGCGGCGCGGGAGACCGGTCACATCCTGACGGTCGAGGAGCACACCGTCGTCGGCGGCCTCGGCAGCGCCGTGGCCGACGTGCTCGCCCAGAGCGGTGTCGTCTGCACCTTCGCCAAGATCGGTCTGCCCGACTGCTACAGCGAGGTCGGCTATCCCGAAGACCTGTACTGCCACTACGGCATCGACATCGACGGCATCGTCGACAGGATCCGCGTCATGCTGGGCATCGTCGCCGAGCTCGACGAGGACTGGGAGGACGAGGTCTGATGGCCGCCGGCTCAGCAGCCGGCCCGTCTGGCGCCGGGTCCGGCGGTGCCGTGCCGGGACCGGTGCCGCACGTGCCCCAGCCCGACCGGGAACTGCTGCGCGCCCGCCTCTTCCTGCGCGCCGCCCTGCCGGTCGTCAAAGTCATCGTCGAGGACGACCAGGCCGTGAACCGGCGGTTCACCGGCGTGCATGCCGTGGTGCAGTTCCGCGTCAAGAACGCGGGTGGACACGGCGCCGCGCCGGGCGGCTTCGCCGGTCCGGAGCCGTCCGCGCCGGACTCGCACGGCTCCGGCAGGGCCGCCGCCGGCGGCTTGCAGGGCAGCGGCCCCGGCGACGCGCTCGCCGCCTGCGTCGTCATCGACGACGGCGTGGTCTGCGTGGAACAGGGCGTCTACGACCACGCCGCCCACGGCGGGGCCGTGAAGCCGACGGTCACGTTCACCTTCGCCGACGTCCACAAGCTGAACGACTTCTTCGCCGGGAAGACGGTCCTGCCCGGGATCAGGGGCTTCAGTCATCCCGGCACGCTGGCCAAGGTCGTCCAGCTGCTGCTGGGGCTCAAGCTGCTGCTGCCGAGCGCCCAGCCGAAGGATCCAGACAAGCGCCGTCTCAAGGTCAAGATGACGCTGTACATGATCACCACGGCGCTGAGCCAGTACAACAAGGGCGGCGACCCGGAGATGGTGCGCTGGACGAGCCGCCAGCCGGAGCGCATCTACCAGATGAGCGTCGAGCCGGAGGGCATCGCCGCCTACCTGCGCGTTCGCGCCGGCCTGAGCAAGGCCGGCCGCGGCTTCTACGAGCGCCGCCGGCCGTTCGTCCACCTGCGCTTCCACGGCGTCGACGGCGCCCTGGCGGTCATGAACAAGGAAGTCGGCTTCGTGGAGGGCGTCGGCAAGGGCCATGTCTCGGTCGAGGGCTCCCCCGAATACGCCGCGAACTTCAACGACTTCATGCAGCGCGTGCAGGCGCTGCTGCTGGGCTGAGGGGGACAGCGGTGGGGGAAGAGCGATGACCGGGATCGGCGTCATCGTCGGGGCGTCAGATCGGCCGCCGTCCCGCCCGCGGCCGCTTGCGCACGCGGCGATCCCGCCCGGGGCGGGTCGCGGAGGGAGGCGACAGTGAAGGACGTCGTCGAGGACATCGCCGACGAGCTCCTGAGGGAGTTGCGCGGTTTCGTTGCCGCGGAGCGGCTGCCGGGCGCGGCGGCCGGCGTAGTGACTCGCGACGGCCTGGTCTGGAGCGCCGGCTGCGGCTTCGCCGACCTCGCGTCGGGTCGCAGGCCGGACGCCGACACGCTCTACCGCATCGCCTCGAACACCAAGGTCTTCACCGCCATCGGCGTCATGCAGCTGCGTGACGAGGGCCGTCTGAGGCTCGACGACCCTCTCGTCGCGCACCTGCCGGAGTTCGCCGCGGCCGGCAATCCGTTCGGCCCCCTCGAGGACGTGACGCTGAGACGGCTGATGATGCACGAGTCCGGGCTGCAGGGCGAGCACCCCTTCGACGACCCGACGTGCTCGGCGATGCTCCGCGGGGAGCAGGTGCTGGCGCGGCTCGGGGAGGTGCGGGTCGCCATCCCGCCGTCGAGCGCCGCGAAGTACTCCAACCTTGGCTTCGACCTGCTGGGGGAGGTGGTCGCCAGGCACAACGGCTGCGACTTCGAGGAGGCGCTGCAGCGGCGCATCCTGCGGCCGCTCGGCATGGTCTCGACCACGTGCTTCCCGGCCGGCGAGGCGGCCGCCCGGCGGGCGGTGGCCTACCGGGCGCGCGCCTGCTCGGACGCGCTGCAGCCGGCGCCGGTCTACGACCCGCACCTGATGCCCGGCTCCGGCATGCTCTGGTCCAGCGTGGCCGACTTGGCGCGCTTCATCGCCTTCGCCCTCACCGCCGACGCGCGGGGCGAGGCGACGCACCCTGTGCTCTCGCCGCGCACGCTCGCCGAGATGCAGACCTGCCGCATCCTGACCGACGACGTACCGCCGGCGCACCAGGGACTGGCGTGGTACTCCATCCGCGGCGAGGACGGCACGGAGTGGGTCGGCCATGCCGGCGTCTGGGAGTGCTTCATCACGCGGACGCTGTTCTCGGTGCAGGACGGCGTCGGGGCGGTCGTCCTGCTCAACGGTGTCGGCGACGTGGACAGGCCGACGCTGCGGCTGGCGGAGCTGGCCGCCAGAGCGCTGCGCGCCCGACCGCTTGCCGATCGTACGGTCCCGCCGGCTCCGCCGCCGGCCGAGGTCGCCGCTCTGCTCGGTACCTACGAGGACGGCGACGGGTACGGCACGCTTGTCCGTGTGGAGTGGCGTGACGGTCGCCTTTCACTGGTCGACGAGGAAGCCGTCGTCTACGGCCTCGAGGCGACCGGGGACCCACTCGTCTGGATGGTCCGCGGTGGCCGCTGGAGCGGCGAAGCGGCGCGCTTCCTGTGCGCCGAGGCAGTCGCCGACGGCGGCCACGCAGCGGCTGCGGCCGGGACCGTGACCGGCATGAACATCGCCGGGAGCGCCTTCACGCGCCGGCCGTTGCGGCGACCGGCGTAGTCCGGCCGGCACGTGTTGTTCGTCGATCGCGGGTCGCGATCCCACAGACGGCGCGCCCGGACCACAGCCGATGGGCGGCGGTGCCGTCGGCACCGCCGCCCATCGGCTCGCGGCGACCGGCGCCGGCATGTCGCCTGCCGGCGCTCTCTGCCGTCACCGGACCCACACGAGGTTCGAGGTGGTGCGCAGGGCGATCGAGATGCCGTCGCGTGCTGCGAAGGCCCAGCGGTAGAGACCGGGGGCGACGTTGCAGCGGAAGGTGGCGGTGCCGGCGACGTTAGTGGCCCGCCAGCCGAGATCGATCGACTTGACGACGGTGTTCGTCGCCTTTCCGCCGGCCTTGGCCGGCTTCATGATCTGCAGCCTGAGGTGGGCGGACTTGGCCCACGGATCGATCAGGAGGTAGCTCAGGCTTGCCTGTGCGCCTCTCTTCACAACGGCCGCGCCCTGGATGTACGCGGTGGGGCGGCTACCGACGGCCAGGTAGCCTTTCAGGTATCGTCCGGTGAGTCCGGAGGCACTGGTGGCGACGATGCGGTAGCGGTAGAGCCCCGACGTGAGATGGCAGGTAAAGCGGGCTTTCACGCGCTTGTTCGTCGCCACGGTGCCGAGCCCCACAGTCTTGACGACGCGGCCGTTCTTCGTGATCTGCAGCTTCGTCCGGGCGGTGTCGGACAGCGGATCGCGCACGCTGAAGACGATGGCCGCGCGATGGCCGCGGCGGACGACGACCGCTGCATACCCGCTCAGCGGCTTGGGTCGTGGCGGCGTGAGGTCGACGACGACCGCCACGCTCTTCGCAGTCTCGGCGTTCCCGGCCTTGTCGGTGGAGTAGTAGAAGATGTCGGTCGTTCCTTCGGTGTCTACCGTGAGGGGACCGGAGTACTGGGAGTACTCGCCGTCGGCGCCGAGCCGGTAGTACGTCGCGTTCACGCCGGAGAGCGCGTCCTGGGCCTCGAGCGTCACGGTGACGGGAGTCGTGTTGATGCCCTGCGCGTTCGGCAGCGGGTCCACTGTGGCCGAGGTCGTCGGTGCGGTCGTGTCGATGCTGACCGTGACGCTCTTCGGTGTCTCGGGCTGGAGCGGGGTCGTGAGCGACTCGGGCGGCGTCGCGGTGAGCAGATCGATCGAGTAGAACCACACGACCGTCGATCCCTCGGCGGAGACCACCGGCTTGGCGGCGGGGTCGTAGACGGAGTAGCCTTCGTACTCACCGCCGCCACCGAAGCGGTAGTAGCTCCGCGGCGCAGGGTAGAAGCCGTCCAGATCGGTGGAGGCACCTTTCAGTGCCCACGTACCCCTGGTCGCCGTCAGCGTGATCGTGACCGGCGCGTTGTTCCACCCGGCCGCGTTCGGCTGTGGCGACAGACTTGCCGTGGTGGTGGGAGGGTCTATCGTCTTGGCCAAGGCCGGACCGCTGAGGATCGACCCCGAGGCGCCGGCCGCCAGCACCGCGAGCAGCGTGGCGAACAGTGTGCGTATACCGAATCTCATGAGACCTCCCTGCCTCTCGCGCGACGGCTGTCCCGAACCTGTGGTGTCGGCGACGGAGAGCGGGATGGGGGCGCGGGCTCCAGCTCATCTCCGGCGGTCCGGCTGCTCCCTGTATCGGCGGCGGCGCGGCTCAGCTTGAAGTGGCGCCGCAGGGCGGATGCGGCGCCGGGCCTGGGAGGGTCGACCGGAGCGGTCCCGAGGTGTGACGGCCGGATCGCCGGGCGCGCTGCGGCCGCTGAACGTTCCCCGGGGCCGGCGCGTCTCCCGCATGGAAGTCAGGCCACGGCGCCGCTGCGGATCCGCGCCGTGATGGGGTCGTAGAGGGCAAGGAGGAACGTGATGACCATGACGAGCCGGGGTCCACGGATGGGTCGTGCGCGGCTGCTTGTTCTCGGGACGCTGTTCGCGGCGGCCATGATCGCGTCCGGCGCCGCACTGTCCGCCTGCGGCGGGTCGCCGCTGGACGGGACGGCCGGGCGCCTGATCGGCTGGTCGGTCAGCTCCATCGATCCTTCGGCCTTCACGATCACCGTCACCTTCGAGGACGGCCGGGCGGGCGGCACGTCGGCGGTCAACACCTACGGGGGGCCGTACGAGGCGGGTGACGACGGCAGCCTGACGATAGGCGCGATCAGCGCCACCGAGATGGCCGGGCCGGAGCCGGCGATGCAGGCGGAAGCCACCTACTTCGATCTCCTGCAGCAGGTTCGCGCCTACCGGCTCGATGACGGCCAGCTGACGCTGCTCGACGGCAGCGGCAACGAGCTGCTCATCTTCGCGAAGACGCAGATCTGACCTGCGCGCTCGCCGACGACCCGGCCGGCCGCGGGCACAGGGCGACGGACGCCGGCGGCGAAGCAGACGCCATGCTATTTCGGTGCGTCGCCGGCCGTCTGCCCTGTCGTTGGGCATCTGCTCCTTCGCCGGCCATCGGTGCCGCTCGAGTCGGGTAAGGGGAGGCCTCGTGAGACTGCTCATCGTCGGGCTGGGTGTGATCGGCACGGCCTACGGCTGGGCCTTCTCGCAGGCGGGGGCGGAGGTGGTGCACCTGGTCCGCCCCGGTCGCAAGGCCGGCCTCGCGGGCGGCGTCGAGCTGGATCTGCTCGACAGGCGGCCCGGCCACGACGAGCACCGGGCCGCGCACTACCTGCCGGCGATGGTCGAGGACGTCTCGCCCGGCGACCGCTTCGATCTGGTCATGGCCCCCGTCAAGCACTATCAGCTCGCCGGCACCGTCCGCGAACTGGCGCCGAAGCTGCCGGACTCCGGCTTCCTGCTGTTCGCAGCCAACTGGGACGGCCCGGCCGCCATCGACGAGGCTCTGCCGCGGTCGCGGTACGTCTGGGGCTACGCGGCCTCCACCGGCGGCCACGCCGGCGGGCGCCTGCTCCTCAACATGAGCGACAGCTTCCGCTTCGGACCCATCGACGGACTGGAGCCACCCTGCTACCGCACCGTGCTCGACCTCTTCGCGGCGGCCGACGTGCGGCCGGATCTCAAGCCGGACATGATCGAGTGGCTGTGGGTGCACTTCGCCCAGGCCGCCGGGAGCATCGCCGCGGCTCTCTTCGCCGGCGGCCAGCAGGCCCTGCTGGAGGATGAACGAGCCTTGCGCGACGTCATGGTGCCGTCGGTGCGCGACGCTCTGGCGGTGCTGGCGCGCCGCGGCGTCGATCCGGCGGCGTGGCCGGACACGCGGCCCTTCGTCGAGCGTCCGGCCGAGGAGCTGGCGGCCGCCGCCCGCAGGAGCGCCGACAGCGAGTGGGTGCGGCGCACCTTCGTCGCCGGCCACTTCGGCGAGAACCTCGAGGAGATGAAGCGCTTCTACTTCGACGTCCTCGAGACCGGCGAGCGGCTGGGCGTCGACATGCCGCAGTTCAGCGCGATGAAGGAACGCATCGTCGCCCTCGTCTGAAGGCGCGGCGGTCTCGGCTGCCCGCCGGGCGGGGATTCGGCCGGCGACCGTCGTGAGCCGCCGGCCGGACGCCGAGACGAAGAGTGGTCGGCGGGCTGCCGGTCGGGGCGCAGGTCGGACGGCCGGCGAGCCTGCGGACGGAAAGTGGCCGGCGACCCGAGCTCAAGCGGCTGGGTCGCCGGCCGTTCGTGTCGAGCGGGCGGGGGCGGCGTTTGGTGGGCGCCGGCCGCCCGGCCGCCCTTGCCGGACACGAGTCGTCAGCCTGCCAGGGTCGCTGAGAACACCTGCCAGGCCAGCAGTGCCTTCGCCGAGGCACTCAGGATGATGTAGACCTTCTCCCCGAACAGGTAGTCCCGCCACGGCCCGATCTTCTTGTACTGCAGCCACATGTTGATGGCGAAGACGTTGAAGAACAGGAACAGCGAGAAGATGATCCCGTAGACGAACCCGGGCGGCGAGGACTGGGTCATCGCGCCGGGGGCCAGCACGTAGATCGTCACCACGACCCACGGCAGGATGCCGGCGAAGCTGCCGAACCAGAAGGACAGCATGTTCGGCTTGCCCGGGGTCTCGTACTTCTCCACCAGCAGGCCGAAGAGGATCATCGACGCGTTGACGCCGAAGATGGCGATCAGGGCGCCGATGTCGCTGACGCCGGTGATCATCACGATCAGCACGATCATCAGCGAGGAGCTGAAGAAGTACTCGATCCAGCGTCCGTAGTTGCGACTGGCCAGCAGGTTACGCTCGTACCAGCCGAAGACTCCCGGCGAGGCGATGGTCAGCAGCGCCAGGGCGGAGATCGCCATGAATCCGAAGACGCCCCAGCCGAGCGGGATGTCGAACAGGGGGGTGAGGGTCGTCTCGCTGCCCGGCGGTCCCTCCATGTAGGTGGCGTTCACCGGCAGGGAGAAGTCGTTGGTCAGGAAGGCGATGGCGCCGGCCTGCACCGCCAGCGCCAGGCCGACGATGATGTTCCACCAGCGCAGGCGCCCCAGCCTGCGGGCGAGGGTCGGATCGTTCTGCTCCACGGACTCGAGGGAGGGGTAGTCACGGTCCGGGGCTGAGGTCGTCGTTGCACTCATCGTTCACCTCTCAGTGAAAGGTCGTGTCCGGCATACGGTGAGTTCCTACCCAAGAGGTGAGAATCCATATCATCTGGCGTCCCGCTTCAAAGAGCCGGGCGGACCGGGTGTGGCGCCGGCACGGCGGCAACCTGCCCGCGGAGCGCGTCCCGACTGTGATGCTGCGCCGCGCCTGGACCTTGAGCCGGCCGGCCGTGGCGCCGATAGGTGGCGCAGGATCCCCGTATGGGCGGGCGGAGAGGTGACGGCATGGTGGATGAGGATCGGGTGGAGCGGGAGCCCTCTCTGGGCCTGAGGGAGCCGGGCGCCGTGGCACGAGCGGACACGCTCGTCCGCCACGATCTGGCGTTCGGCCGCAGCGGGGAGTTCGGCGATCCCACGCTGGAGTGGCGGCGCCTGTTCTCCGAGCTGCTGGGCACCTTCATGCTCGTACTGGCCGGCGCCGGCGGCGCCGTGGTCGGCGCCCAGTCGGGCGGGCTGATCGGTCGCGCCGCGGCGGTCACGGCGCCGGGGCTCACGGTCATGGCGATCATCCTCTTCATGGGCGCCGTCTCCGGGGCCCATCTCAACCCGGTCGTGAGCATCGCGTTCGCCGCCCGCGGCGACTTCCCGTGGCGTCGCGTACCGGGCTACATCGTCGTGCAGCTCATCGGCGCCACGCTCGCCTGCCTGGTCCTCTGGGGCATCGTGGGCGACTACGGCATGCTCGGCGCCACCGAGCCCGGGCCGGGCGTCGCCGACTGGCAGGCGATGCTGATTGAGCTGGTGCTGACGCTGGGGCTGGTCAGCACGATCCTCGGGACGGCATCCGGCGCCCAGAACGTGGGCGTCATCGGAGCGCTGGCCGTCGGCGGCTACATCATCCTCGCCGGACTGTGGTCGAGTCCCATCAGCGGCGCGTCGATGAACCCGGCGCGGTCGTTCGGACCGGACCTCGCGCGGCTCGACTTCTCACACTCCTGGGTCTACCTGGTCGGTCCGCTGGCCGGCGCGCTGCTGGCGGTGGGCTGCGCCTGGATCCTGCGTGGGGCCGGCGGCGGCCGGGCGGGATCGGCGGCCGCGCAGGGCCGGCTGGGCCGGCCGGAGGTCACGCGCGACCAGCCGTGACGTGCATGATGTGACCGCATCGGAGCAGCGGCGACGATCTGCTCCTGTTCGCACCTGCCGGGACCTGAGCTGAGCTCATCTCGTGGCGCTCTCAGCCGTGCTTCCCGGCGGCTCTCAGTCTCCGGCCAGCGTCGCCAGGTCGAGGCAGGTGAGGAAGGCGCGGAAGGTGTCGAGGAAGTCGGCGCTCTGCAGGCGCACGGTGCGGGCGTCCTCACGTACGGCCGTGGGGCACTGGGCGGCGAGATCGCAGGCGCGCGTGCAGCGGAAGGTCACGAAGAGCGGCGCGCGGCCCAGGTCCAGAGGGCGCACCGCCCGTGTGTCACAGAGCGCCTCGGCGACGGTGCGACGGATCTCCGAGCCGGTGCTCGTCGGCGACAGCAGCCTGGCGGCGGTGCGCGAACTGCCGGTCTTGGTGACCACGGTGCGGACCCCGGGCAGCAGTCGGCGTGCCTCTTCGGCGGCCCGTTCATCGCCGACGACCACGCCGACGGGGACGCCGAAGCAGCCCGCCACGGCCGCGTTGAGGCCGATCTCGCCGATCTCCAGGTCGTCGCCGGCGCGTACCGAGAAGATGTCTTCGCTGAAGGTGTGGTCCAGGACGCCGTTCAGGGTGCCGGCTCTGGCGTGGCAGCCGAGCATCACCACCGTCGCGAAGGTCTCGTCGAGCCCGTGCATCATGCACAGCCGGGCCGGCGAGCCCCCCGCAAGCGTGACGCCGTCCGGCAGGTCGGCCGCACGCATGTTGAGGCCCTCGAAGTGACCGTCGGCGACCACGATGGCGTCATCCTCCGCGGCGGGGTGGGCAGCGGGGTCGTCGCCGGCGCCGGTGCCGGCACGGGCTCCGGCGCCGGCGCCGGCGACGACCCCGGCGTCGCGGCAGCCGGCGACGGCGGCTGCCAGATCGGCGTGCATGAGCTGCACGGCGTCCCGGTAGAGGGGGGTCCCCGGCGTGGTCTGGGCACGTGTGCAGACGCCGGTGACCCCCTCCATGTCCACCGAGATGAAGACCTTCAACGGATCCCAGACCCGGCGCTGCGCCACGCCGTCCGTGCCGCTACCGGCCTCACTCCTCGACGCTCCGCGGCGTGCGGCGGCGGAGCACCAGCCAGATGATGATGCCGACCACCACAAGGCCGCCGACGATGGCGCCGACGATGGCGCCCATGTTCGTACCGGCAGCCTCGACCGTCGCCTTGGGCTGCACGTAGAGGTAGGAGTCGATGACGTCGGAGGTGAAGACCACGCCGCCGGTCTCGGCCGGCGACTGCACCCAGCCCTCCCAGTCGGCCGTGTTGTACGCCTCGAGCATCTTGGGATAGACGAGGAAGATGACCGGGCTCTCTTGATACAGGATCTCCTGCAGGCGCCAGAACAGCTCCTTGCGCTTCTGCGGGTCGAGCTCGGACATCTGTTCGACGTACAGGCGGTCGTACTCCTCGTCGGACCAGTACGACTGGCTCCAGTTGCCGATCTGCTCGCTCGTGAAGATCGACATGATCCAGTTGGGGTCCATGTCGCCGGTCCAGGGACTGAACAGCACCAGGTCGAAGTCGGGCGCCGGCACGTCGCCGTCGACGGCCCACATCTTGTCGACGATGCTGCCTTCGTCGGTCGTCTCGAAGGCGACCGCGATGCCCACGTCCTTCAGCCAGCCGGCGAGCAGCTTCCCGGTCCGGGTGGCATGCTGGTCGTTGCTGAGCGCCAGCAGGCTGAGCTCGATCGGCTCGCCGTCGTGCTCGCGCACGCCGTCGCCGTCGTCGTCGGTGTAGCCGGCCGCGTCGAGGGCCTTCCGGGCCCGTTCCGGATCGAAGACGTACGCTTCGCCGGCCGGCGGGTCCCAGTGATAGTCGAGCGGCTCCTGGTAGAGGCCGGAGGGCAGCTCGCTGGTGGCCGGCTCGGCGTAGCCGTTCCAGGCGATCTCGACGATGGCCTCGCGGTCGATGGCGTACTGCAGCGCCGTGCGGAAGGCGGCGTCGCGCAGCGCCGGGTGCCCTTTGCTGTCCGGGCTTTCGTAGCAGTTGATGGCCAGCTCCGCGAAGCCCTTCTGCACGAACGGGACGGTGTCGATGCCGGGCTCCTTCTCGAGGCCCCTGAACTGGGCGGCGGGAATGTCCACGGCCGCCGCCAGCGACCCGTTGCGCAGCTGCTGGACCATCGTGTCGACGTTCTTGAAGGTCTCGAAGATGACCTGGTCGACCTTGGGAGCGCCGGCCCAGTAGTCCTTGTTGGCCTCCAGCCGGACGAAGTTGTCCTTCTGCCACTCCACCACCTGGAACGGTCCGGTCCCGATGATGGGCGGCTCGTTCATGAAGGAGGTCTCCGCCTCCTCGGCCGGGACGCCCTCCCAGATGTGCCTGGGGACGATCGGCACCCAGAGGCCCAGCATGTTCGCCTTCGGCCTCGAGCAGCGAAACTCGACGGTGACGTCATCGACGGCGACCACGTCGTCGATGAACTGCGGGTAGCTGGTGAAGTTGGCCAGCTCGTTGTCGATGATGTACTTGTACGTGAAGACCACGTCGGCGGCCGTGAACGGCTCGCCGTCCTGCCAGGTGACGTCGTCGCGCAGGGCGAAGGTCCAGACCAGTCCGTCGTCGGAGGTGCTCCACTCGGTCGCCAGCTCCGGCTTGGGCGTCATCGTGGCGGCGTCGAAGCCGGTGAGCATGTTGTAGTTGAGCCGGTAGATCTCGTACGACTCGGTCAGGAAGCCAATGAACGGATTGAGGTTGTCGGGGTCGCGCGGCCAGCCGACGCGCAGGGTGGCTTCGTCGCCGCCCGGCGTCTCGTCGTCGGCAGCCGGGGCGACGGCCGGCAGCGCCATGGCGATGGCGATGCTGAGCGCCAGCGCGCAGACTCCGAACGCGACCGCTATCATGGCTCGATGCATTCGTGGATGGAACGAACGTGAAGACATCTGCACCCCCCGAGGTGCCCTGCATCGCTCGCCGGGGGAGCGATACGGGCTGGCGTCGTATATCGAACGTTTGTTATTGTAACGGCACCGTGCCGGCTGTCAAGCGCCGGGCCTGACTCCGGCCGCGACAGCGCGATGAGGGAGCTGAGCGATGCCCAAGGTGGTCGATCACGACGAGCGGCGACGGCAGTTGGCCGAGGCGGTCTGGCGGGTCATCGACCGCGAGGGCGACCGTGGTCTGACGATGCGCCGCATCGCCGAGGAGTCGGGCTGGTCGCTGGGGGTGATCACCCACTACTTCCCGAGCAAGCACGCCCTCATGCTGTTCGCGTTCACGCTCATGATGCAGCGCGACGCCACGGCGTTCCGCGACGAGATGCGGCGGCAGAAGGGGCTGGCGGCGCTGTCGGCCGCCCTGCGCCACAACCTGCCGCTCGGCGAGACCGATCTGGCGTGGGCGCGGATCTGGCTCACGTCCGTGGCGCAGGCGCTGAGCCGCGAGGACTTCCTGCAGATGCACAATCGCGAGATCGATCTGTGGAGAGACGACATCCGGTCGCTCATCGAACAGGCGCAGTCTCTCGCTGAGGCCGACCCCGGTCTCGACCCCGACTTGGAGACCGATCTCGTCGGTGCCCTGATCGATGGACTGACGATGCATGCGGCGCTGCAGCCGGAACGATACCCGCCCGAACGTCTCGCCGAGCTCGTGGAGGGGTATCTGGCCGGTCGCGGTCTGCTGTAGCGAGTGCCGGCGCGGACCTCAGCGGCGGCCGGGACCGTGCTTGACCGGCAGCCCGGCCTCCTGCCAGGCGTCAAGGCCGCCGTTGACACAGGCGACGCGGGAGAAGCCGCGCTTCGTGAGGTTCTTCGCCTGGTGCGCGCTGCGGTGGCCGGTGGAGCAGATGACGATCACGTCGTCGGTGTCACGCAGGCCGGTCTCGTTGGCGCGGATGCGCTTGGGCGGGACGTGGCGGGCGCCCTTGGCGTGCACGACGCTGAACTCGTAGGCGGAGCGCACGTCGATCAGCTTGCCGCCCCTGCGGGTCCGCTCGAACGCCACGCTGGGGTCGATGTGGGCGACCACGGCGCGAGTCCCCTTGTCATCGCGGCTGAACGGCCACACGGTCACATCTGTCCTTGTCCAGCATGCTCGCGGCGGTCCGTCCGGCGTGCGGCGGTCTCATGCTCCGGGCGGCCGGCCTCAGCCGGTCGGGGCGGCCGGCGCCGGATCGAGAAAGGCGGCGCGCGTCAGCGGCATCTCCGAGCGGCCGTCGGCGTGCGGGCGCACGCCGAGCACCTGGTGCACGGTGATGTTGCCCATCTCGAAGTTCTTCGCCGAGCCGGCCATGTACAGCCGCCACACCCGGGCCCGTCCGGCGCCGGCGATACCGACCGCTTCATCCCAGCGCTCTTCGAGATTCCGCACCCAGTGCCGCAGGGTCAGCGCGTAGTGCTCGCGCAGCGACTCGTCGTCACGGGCTTCGAACCCCTCGGCCTGCATCGCCTGGATCACGATGCCCACCTCATGCAGTTCGCCGTCGGGGAACACGTAGTGGGCCATGAACGACTTGGGGTCCAGTCCGCGACTGCCGCGCGGCCAGCAGATGCCGTGGTTGAGCAGCCGGCCGCCGGGGCGCAGCTGGCCGTAGAGGCTGCTGAAGTACTCGGGCAACTGCGCGGCGCCGACGTGCTCGACCATCCCGACGCTGGAGACGGCGTCGAAGGGGCCGTCGCTGACGTCCCTGTAGTCTTGGAAGCGGATGTCGATGCGGTCGCCGAGGCCGGCCGCCTTGACCGCCTCTCTGCCGTAGTCGACCTGGCGCTGCGAGAGCGTGACGCCGACCGCCTCGACGCCGTAGTTGCGGACGGCGTGGAGCACCATGCCGCCCCAGCCGCAGCCGACATCGAGCAGGCGCATGCCGGGCCGCAGGCCGAGCTTGCGGCAGATGAGGTCGTGTTTGGCGCGCTGGGCGTCGGCAAGCGGGGTGTCCGGGGTGGAGAAGCAGGCGCAGGAGTAGGTCATGCTCTCGCCCAGGAACAGCCGGTAGAAGTCGTTGGAGACGTCGTAGTGATGGGCGACCGCCTGTGCGTCGCGGTCGCGGGTGTGCAGACGGCCGCTCATGCGGGCCTCTTCGGGCGGCGGCTCGAGGGGGCGGCCCAGGGCGCCCACGGCGCGCGCCGCAGCCAGCAGTCGCCGCCCGCCCTCTGTCTTGGCGGCCAGGCCGTTGGGCCGGTCGGGATGCGAGAGCAGCGCCTGCAGGCGGAACAGCGCCCAGATGTCGCCGTCCACATCGATCTCGCCGGCCACATAGGCGCGGCTGAAGCCCAGCTCGTTGGGCTGCCAGAGGATGCGGCGGATGGCGCTGGGCGACGTGATCTGGATGACCGTCTCGCGGTCGTCGGCCCGGGAGCCGGCAGCGGATGCCGGAGACGGAGCCTTCGCGGCAGGGGCGACGTCTTCGGCGCAGCAGCCGGGGACGATCTCGCTGCCGTCCCAGCAGCGGAAGCGTAGCGGCGGTTCACCGCCGCACATCTGGCAGATCAGTGGTGCGAGGGATTCGGCGACGGTCGGCATGCTGGGAATTATATGCAGAGCAGCGGTCCGATGCGCTCGCCGCGCTCTGGCGGCGACCTGCGGTCAGAGCTCCTCGTCCGACCCATAGTCCTCGACAACGCGGACGGGGACGCGTTCCGGGACGCTCGGACGTACATACTCTCGCAGCTTGTGAGCCGGTGGTGGGTCGCCGTAGCCGATGACGTTCAGGACGATGGTGCCGCCGACGTACTGGGCGCCGGTGACGTTCCAGTCTGTCCCGTCGACCCATTCCGCGGCCGCCTCCTGCACTCTGTTCACCCACACCTCGCGCTGCCACGTGACCAGCGACGAGTAGCCCAGCGGCACGATGAGGGCGACGACGAGCGCGACGATGAAGACCCTGGCTCGTCGCCGGACCACCGGACTGGCCTGGATGGCCTCGCGGTCGTAGCCGGCGGCCGTGAAGACCAGGGCGCCGGCGACCAGGATGGCCGCCACGTTGGTCAGGAAGAGCACCAGGGCGCCGAGCGCCAGATCGAACTCGCCGGACCCCAGCGTGATGCCCACCACCGCCAGGACCGGGACCAGGGAGATGGCGATGGCGACGCCGGCCAGGACGTCTGAGACGTCGCGACGCACGAACGCGAACGAGCCGGCCAGGCCGGTGGCCACGGCGACCACCAGATCGAGGACGGTGGGCGCGGTGCGACCGATGATCTGCGGGTTCTCGTTGATCGGGATGCGGTCGAAGAAGACCAGCCCGGCCAGCACTCCGATGCCGATGTTCACGAGGATGCCCGTCAGCAGCAGGCCGAAGGCGTCGCGCATGCCGCGGGCCGACCCGACGACCGCGGCCAGAGCGACGCCGTAGATGGGGATGGCGAGCGGCGCCACGATCATGGCGCCGATGACCGCCGGCGTGGAGTCGCCGATCACGCCGCCGGCGGCGATGATGCTCGACAGCACCAGCAGCATCCAGAACTTCCACTGCTTGGCGCGGACGTCGCCGACCCCGGGGAAGAGCTCGTCGGAGATCGTGTCCAGCGTCTTGCGATGCCCGGCGCCGGCCGTGATCGCCTTGCCCAGCAGTCCCATGCGCGCTCCTTGGCTTCGGTGAGCGCGATGATACCCGCGAAGCGAGCGCGTCTGCACGCCCCGGCGTTCAGGCCTCGTTCGGGGCCGAATCGCGGTTGCCGCGATCGTCCGCGAGTGGACGGGCCGTCACCCGGCGGGCTGGGTGCCCCGCGCCGGCCTCTGTGACCGACGCCCGGCGGTGACGTCCGGGTGAGGGGTGTCGCCGGAGCTCACCTGCCGGCGCGGCTGCGCTTCATGAGCAGGAGTGCGTCGCCGGCGTCGGCGGCCACGTAGACGGAGCTGCGCGAGAGCGCCACGTCGCAGCCGACCGCGTCGGACGCCGGGCCGGTCGCGACGGCACGGGCGTGCTCCCAGCGCAGCGCCGCGGCCGGCGTCCAGCTCTGGACGAAGACCGTCTGGGCCTGTGCGGCGCCGGGCTTGGCGAAGCCCGCCACGAACGCGTTGCCGCCGCCGTCGATGCCGACGGCACCGGCCCGGTTCACGCCGCCCGCGTACCCGCCGGTCTCGGCATGCTGCAGGGCGCCGTCGGCCGCGAACCAGGAGAGCAGGTAGCTCCGGACGTCGGCTCCATCCAGCAGGCTGCCGACGGCGACCACGGCGTCGCCGCGGGCGACGGCGACGTCGGAGTACTCGCTCGCCTCCTCGCTCGTCCCCGGCCGCACGTGCGTCCAGACACGGCGTCCGTCGTGCGCCCGCAGCGCGAAGACCAGGCCGCCCGCCATAGTCTCGCCGGCGTCGAGGCCGCAGACGGCCACCACGGAGCGTCCGGCGGCCACCGCGGTGGGCAGCGGGCTCCGCGTATCCGAGTGGCTCCAGGTCTTCAGCCAGAGCCGGCGACCGGCGGCCGAGTAGCGGGCGGTCGCGATGCCCCGCTCGCCGGCGCCCCACGTGCCGGTGACGAAGACAGTGCCCGATCCGCCCGGCGTCAGCGCTGTGATCATGTCCTTGCCGGTCGTCCCCGGCGTCCGGGTCCAGAGCACTCGTCCGCCGGCCGAGTACTTGCGCAGGCACCAGTCGTCCTGCGAGGCGGCGTCGCGGGTCGCCGCGGCGGAGTCGCGTTTCGGCGCGTCGCCGTCACGTGTCGCGGCGGACGCGGCCCGCGCCAGCAGACCGCCGACGATCACGTTGCCCGTGCGGTCGCAGGCCACGGCGGTGGCGATGTCGCGACCCACGCCGCGTCCGCTCAGGTACCGGATCCAGGCGCGCCTGCCGGACGGCGTGTAGCGCGCCACCAGCCAGTCGACCTGCCGTCCCACCTCGCGCATGCCGACCACCACGACGCTGCCGTCGCGGGCCACGGCCATGTCCGTGAGGCGAAGGAGTCGTGCGCCGGGCAGGTCCAGGACGCGCCGCCAGCGGAGACGGCCGTAGGCGTTGTAGTTCACGATGCCGACGGCCGCGTCGGCCGTGTCGCCGGCGCCCTTCTCCAGCTGTACGGCCGCGCACGGCGCTCCGCCGCCGGTCGTGTCCACCAGTGTCTCGGTGACCTTCCAGCCCCGCGGCTGCCAGCTCTTCGCCCAGGAGGTGCCGAACACGCGGTCGCTGAAGCTCACCTTCACCGGCGTCCACACGGGGTGCCTGGGCAGGTCCTCGCTGCGCCCGCAGAACGCCACCTCCAGCTGACCGGTCGTCGGCTTGTACACCATCAGCTGGACCGACTGGAAGTTGTACGGCATGTACTTCTCGTCCGGCCCGCCGTAGCCGAGCATGTCTTTCAGCGTGTCCCAGGAGATCGTGTCCCGGCCCACCGTGTTCATGAGCGACCGGTAGTCGTTCCAGCGATGGGTGTTCCACTTGTCCTTGAAGTGGTCGCACTCGTTGCCGTCGGCGACGAACGAGTTGACGGCGCAGACGGCGTCCTTGTAGCCCCACTGCACGCCGGCGGTGAGTGGGGTCGTGTCGGTGCGCAGCTGACGCGAGTACGGACCGGTGCCGGTGAGGTCGTTCTCCAGGATCGCCGCCCGGCTCTTGTCGCCGAGCAGGATCTGGTGTGAGAAACAGTAGTCCCTGGGCGGCTGGAGATACCTGGCCGCCGCGCTCACGCTGCTCGCATTCTCCAGCGCGGCCCGCAGGTCGGTCGGGTACGAGCGGCGGGTCATCAGGTCCTTGCCCTTGGGGTACGGCCGGCCGGTGGGCGCGTCGAGGATGGCGCCGAACACGCCGCGGTCGTTGAAGCCGCTGATGACGCTCCAGGTGCCCAGGAAGCCGATCGAGCAGAACGACTTCTTGCCGTTGTGGAAGACGGTCACGGCGTTGAGCCGCGGCAGGATGCTCGTGGTCCAGTCGAGGATACGGCCCACGACCGGCTGGCCGTCGGGCGTCCGCGTGCCCCACGCGCAGAGCGCCGAGCACTGCGTGTCGCGTCCCACGTCGGGGAAGAGGGTCATGACGTAGCAGGCTTTCTCGTCGATCCAGAAGCCGCCGCCGCCGGCCTTGATGCCGGCGGCCATGCCCTCGATCTGCTGCCTCACTTCCAGGGGGATGTTCTGGCGCAGCACCATCGCCCGTTCCACGCAGGTGTCGTAGTCGACCAGGAAGAAGTGGGCTGCCGTGAGGTAGGCCCAGGCCCAGCGGGCGAACGACGGCATGGCCTTCATGACGCCCCGGCCGTACTCGTAGCCGAGCTGGTAGGGGGTGCACCCGGCCACGTCGAGGTGCACCTCGAAGTACTTGTCGCGATCGAAGATCACCACGTGCTCGGTCTGAGCGGCCGGCCGCGCGGACGTGGTACCGGCGCCTGAGCCGCCAGCGGTCGCGGGTGTCTCGGCGTCCAGCCGAGTCGTGGCCGGGACCCCGTCGGCCAGGGCGGCCGTGGGAAGGCCGGCAACCGCGGTCAAGGCGAGCAGGAGCAGTGCTGCAATGTGAACCGCGGCCCGAAAGGCGCCCGTTGTCATCGGTGTACCTCCCGATCGGATGCAAGTCGCCTCGGCGGGTCGTCTCACGGCCCGTGTCCGCTCAGGCCATTCATCGACCGCGTGGCCGCCGTCCTTGACTCTGCCGCAAGGTCGCAGGCGGTCGGCCTTCCGCATGATGGCCACAGGTGGTCGACCGGCGCGCCGGGGAGCCGGTACACTCGTCTCGTCAACAGCCCCCGCAGCGTGCGCGGGCGCGAGCCGAAAGGACAGTCAACATGTGCCCCCAGGTCACCCTCCCCGACGACTCCTGCCTGCAGCTGCCCGACGGCGCCACAGTGGCCGATGCTGCGGCCGCCATCGGCCCCGGCCTGGCCAAGGCTGCCGTCGCCGGTCGCGTGACGCCCGCCGATGACGGCGGCGGCGCGCTGGTCGATCTGTCGCACCCTCTGGCGGACGGCGATCGCGTGTCGATCGTCACCCTCAAGGGCGACGATCCCGACGCCGTCGATATCCTGCGCCACACCGCCAGCCACGTGCTGGCGCAAGCCGTCGTGCGCCTGTTCCCGGGTGCCAGATACGCCATCGGGCCGACCATCGAGAACGGCTTCTACTACGACTTCGAGCTGCCGCAGCCGATCACCGACACCGACCTGGCGCGCATCGAAGAGGAGATGGCGCGCATCGTGAAGGAGAACGAGCCGATCGCGCGCGCGGACCTCTCGCCGCAGGAGGCGCTCACCCTGTTCGGTCCGCATGCCGGCGGGCCGGCGGATCGGCCGGCCGCCGAGACCGGGCCCGGTGAGGCCGAGCCGGACGCTGCCGACGCCGATGGCAGCATGGGCGGCGCGCCGTCGGGCGTGGCCGGCATCGATCAGCCGTACAAGGTCGAGCTGATCGAGGGCATCGTGGCCGCCGCGGAGGCGAGCGACGAGACCGTAGACGCCGTCGGGGTCTACCGGCAGGGCGAGTTCGTCGATCTCTGCCGCGGCCCCCACCTGCCGCGGACCGGCAAGCTCGGCAAGGGCACCTTCAAGCTCACGAGCGTCGCCGGCGCCTACTGGCGCGGCGACGAGCGCAACCAGATGCTCACGCGCATCTACGGCACCGCCTTTGCGAGCAGGGAGGACCTCAAGGCGCACCTGGAGGCGCTCGAGCTGGCGCGTCAGCGCGACCACCGCCGTCTCGGTCGCGACCTCGACCTCTTCAGTTTCCACGAGGAGGGGCCCGGCTTCCCGTTCTTCCATCCCAGGGGCATGCGCATCTGGAACGCGATCATCGACTACTGGCGTGCCGAGCACGTGCGTGCCGGCTACGAGCAGATCAGCACGCCGCAGATCCTGCGCCGCGAGCTGTGGGAGCGCTCCGGGCACTGGGAGAACTACAAGGACAACATGTACTTCACCGAGATCGACGAGCAGCCGTTCGCCGTCAAGCCGATGAACTGCCCCGGCGGCCTGCTGGTCTACAAGAACCGGCGCCGCTCCTACCGCGAGCTGCCGCTGCGCCTGGCGGAGCTCGGGCAGGTGCATCGCCACGAGATGAGCGGTGTGCTGCACGGCCTGTTCCGGGTGCGCTACTTCACCCAGGACGATGCCCACATCTACTGCACCCCGGAGCAGCTCGAGGACGAGGTCCGCGGCGTACTGCACTTCATGCTCCACATGTACGCCGCCTTCGGCTTCAGCGACGTGCGCATCGAGCTGAGCACCCGGCCGGAGAAGAGCATCGGCGACGATGCCATGTGGGAGCGCGCCGAGGGCGTGCTCACGCGTGTGCTCGACGGCGAGACGGTGCCCGACCCGAGCGCTGAGCGGGACGCGCGGGGCGACGCCGTACGCGTCCCGCTGGCGTACCAGCTCAACCCCGGCGACGGGGCCTTCTACGGCCCCAAGATCGACTTCCACATCCGCGACGTCATGGGCCGCACCTGGCAGTGCGGCACCATCCAGGTCGACTTCGCCATGCCCGAGCGGCTGGACATCACCTACACCGGCGCCGACAACGAGGAACACCGGCCGGTGATGATCCACCGGGCGCTGCTCGGCAGCATCGAGCGCTTCCTCGGCATCCTGCTCGAGCAGTATGGCGGCAATCTGCCGGCCTGGCTGGCGCCTGAGCAGGTACGCATCCTGCCGATCGCCGACCGGCACGCCGAGTACGCCCACGAGGCGGCGGCGACCTTCGCCGGCGCCGCCGGACAGGCCGACCTGCCGCTGTGGGTGAGCGTCGACGACCGCGGCGAGAGCCTCGGCAAGCGCATCCGCGAAGGACAGCTGCACAAGGTGCCGTACCTGCTGGTGGTCGGCGACCGTGAGGCGCAGGAGCGCACGGTCGCCGTGCGCGCGCGTGGGGAAGATGAAGGCAGCCGGCCACTCGACGAGGTCGTGGCGCAGATCGTCGACGAGGTGCGCGAGCGGCGCCTGCCGGCCTCCGACGCCTGACGCGGCCCAGCAGGCGCGGCAGGCGGCCCAGTCCGCTGGCCGGCGCCGCCGTTCACCGGTGGCACCGCCGTTCACAGCTGACGCCTACCGGCCCTCGACGCCTGGAGCAGAGCAGGGTCGCGCCATCCGGTCGTCACTCTGCGTAGCGCGCGAAGGTCGACCGCTATCGGCGCTCAACGTCACCTGGGCAAGAGGGCGAACGTCCACCGTTGGGCGTCATTGTCATCTTGACCACTTCTGGTCATACTGTGACCATGGACCATGTGAGCGTCGCCGAGCTGAAAGCCCGATTGAGCCACTACCTCCGCGAAGTCCGCGGCGGGGCGTCGTTCGTCGTCACGAACAGAGACATGCCTGTCGCCGTGCTGGCGCCGTACTACGCCGAGGACATCGAGGCAGACTTGGACGACCTGGTGATCATTGAGCCGGAACCCGATGCGCCTTTGCTGTCGAGTGTCGTTGTGGGTCATCCCGCACCCATCGAGATCGACGCGGTGGAGCTCATCCGCGAGGATCGCGATGGGCGGGCCCGCTTCCTGGAAGACATGGTCCTGGAGGCTCTCGGCCAACGGAACGACGGTGAGCGGCCTCCGGGGACCGATCCTTGATCGTCTACCTCGATTCCTCGGTCATCCTGCGCTTCGTGCTCGAACAGGAAGGGCGACTCCTCGGCGCGGACGATGCGGAGGCTCACGTCACGTCGCTGATCACGCTCGTCGAGTGTCTGCGTGCCGTCGATAACGTCCGGCTTCGCGCCGGCATCGGAGAAGATGAGTACACGGCTCGACGGGCGGCCGTCCACGAGAAGCTGCGTGGGGTCACGCGGCTACCGCCGGTGGCCTCTATACTCCTGCGGGCCGGCGACGCCCTTCCGCTGCCGCTCAAGGTCCTCGACGCCATCCACCTAGCCACGGCGCTGCAGTGGCGGCAGCGCCGGGCGTCCGATCTCGTCTTCGCCACGCACGACCGGCAGTTGGGGCGCGCGGCGAGCGCGCTCGGATTCCCCGTCATCGGGGTCTGAAAGCAACCCGGGGTGTCGTGCCTGATGGCCGTGGACCGCCGACCGCGTCGGCGCGTCTGGCTGTCCACGCAGATCTCAGAAGGTGCGCACGGGGCGCACCAGTGCCTCCTCACCCTTGAACGTGGCCGGCGCCGCGAACTGGGGATGGCCGAAGTCGTAGGCATACGCGCGGTAGCTGCTGTGCTCGCACGAGGTCCAATAGAGGCCGTTCGGGATGCCACTGACAGCGTTACGGCTCCTCTGCAGTGCGCGCAGATCCTCGATGGTGGGCAGGTACCAGTCGTCGTAGCCGCCGCCTCTGTGGAACGTTGCGACCGCGGCGGCCGGTGACGGAAAGGCCGACGGGTCGGCGCCCAGCTTGGCGATGATCGTCTGGGTGTTGGCGCCCCCCCGGTTGATCGCGGTGTTCCGGGCTCCGGTGACGACCGGCTCGGCAGCGAAAGCACACGCGTTCGCCGCGGGATCCCAGACCGAGGTGAAGCCGGCCGTGGACACGATCAGGCCGTGGGTCTGTCCGGCGACATAGCCGGCATCCCCGGACCGCAGGATGTAGAACACCGTGCCGCCCTGGTAGGTGTCGCCGATCTTCGGAGGCTGCTTCGTCGGTGCCGTCCGCAGCATCTTCCTCAGGTTCTTGCCTTTCTTGCCGCGCAGCACCTTGCCCGAGAGGTAGAGCTTCTTCACCTCGGCCGGGTTTGTCCGGAAGCCGAACCACCCGCGCAGCAGCGCCAGGTCGGGAGGATACGCTTTGGTCTCCTCCAGCCTCTCGGCCTTGTCGATGTACTGGAGGAACTTGTCCCAGTACCGCCTGAGAACCTTGACCGAAGCTCCCGCCTTCGCCTTCTTCTCCATCTGCCACAGCCAGGGGACCGCGCTCGTGTAGACATGGGTCATGTACGCGATGTTGCGCTCGTTCCACAGCACATCGCGGTCTGGATCTCCATATGCATGCTCGATGGCATGCGTGACCTCGTGCCACACGGTCTCGCCCATGGCCAGCCGCTGGGCCTTCTTCAGCAGGCGCGGGTCGCGCTTCAGCTTGATCGTGTTCGCGTTGGGATCGAACTCCGCCAGTCCAGTGATGCTGCGGTCGACGACGACGCGCGAGTCGCTGAGCGCTCTCTGGTAGTAGCGTGGTCTACCGGCGTCGACCACCTTGGCGAAGCCGCACTTGTCGTACTGCTGCATGAACTGCTTCATGAGCTGGTAGGCGGCACCCTTGACTGTCTTGGGTTTCGAAGCGGCGGTAGCGACCGATGCGGTGCACCCGAGTAGCATCAGCACAGTGGTGATCACGATCACCGGTCGCAGCCAACGGCCGGCGTTCCCTCTCTTCTGCCGAGCGACCATCATGTCGCACTCCCCGGCGATGAACGGGCCCTGACTGGGCCTTATGAACATCAGACTACCGAATCTGGGTGAGAGGGTCAAGGGACGGCAGCTTGTGCTCCGCATGTCGGATGCTCTTGGCCGCTGGGACGACTGGGGCCGGCCGCCGGGCGATGCCCACGCCTGCGCGCCCCTTACGCCGGAGAAGGTCAAGCGCGGCCGGTGGCTCCTCGTGTTGGGAACGCTTACACTAAGCTTTCCGGCCGGCGCCAGGATGGTCACGGTGAAGGCATCCCGATGGCCGGCCGGCAGCGGCCTCAGCTGCACGCTGACGGCCAGATGGCAGCCCGTCCGCGGATCGTAGCTCTGAGAGTGTCCCGAGCAGGACTGGTGTCGTCCTGAGCCGACTTGTCCATGCGGTCATCGCGGGCTGTGGGCGTCGCCGATCCGACGGCCCGGCCCGGTCACCATGCCCGCACCCCCGAGGCGGTGCCGCCGGTGACTGTGGCAGAATGGCGGCACACTGCCGTCGGCGCTGGAGGGGCTGCCTCATGACCATCCACCTGGACACGTCCCATCACGTCCTCGCGATGTCGGCTGCAGCCGCTCCCGCAGCGCGCATCGAGTCGCCGGCGTTCGTCGAGCTGGACACGGCCGACTGCTTCGGCGACCAGATCCGTTCGTTCGCCGACGTCGAGCGCGGCGTCGACTGGTCGCAGATCAATCCGGCTACCGGGCCCGTGTATGTGGAAGGCGCGCGACCCGGCGACGTGCTGGTAGTCCACGTCGAACGGATAGAAATCGCGGCTCAGGGCGTCATGTGTACCGGCGGCGGCTTCGGGACTCTCGCCGACCGCATCCCCGACCTGCACTGGCGCTTCCTGCCGGTCGACGAAGGTGTGGCCCACTGGAGCGACGAGGTGAGCATCCGCATCGAACCGATGATCGGCGTCATCGGCGTGGCGCCGGCGGGTGATCCGATCCCGTGCGGCACGCCGGGGTCGCACGGCGGCAACATGGACACCAAGCTGATCACCGAGGGCGCCACGGTCTATCTGCCGGTGCAGGTGCAGGGAGCGCTGCTGGCCGCCGGCGACCTGCACGCGGTGATGGGCGACGGGGAAGTTGCCGTCACCGGCGTCGAGGTCTCCGGCCGGGTGACGCTGCACGTGGACGTCCGCGACGATCTGCCGCTGCGGGACCCCCTCGTCGAGACCCGCGAGCTCGTCGCCACCATCGCCTCGGCCGAGACGCTCGACGAGGCGGCCGACGCGGCCACGCACCACATGGCGGCGCTGCTCAACGGGCGCCTCGGCATCGCCCTGCCCGATGCGGTCATGCTGATGAGCGCCGTCGGCGACGTGCAGGTCTCGCAGGTGGTCGACCCGCTCAAGACGGCGCGCTTCGTGATGCCGAAGGCGGTCTACGAGCCGGTGTGGGGGCCGCTGCTGTGAGCGGCCAGGGTGCGAGGCGCTGCGGTGTGGACCGCGGATGCGAGGCGTTGCGGTGTGGACCGTGGGTGCGAGGCCGCCGTTGTGAGCGGCGCGGGTGTGGGGCCGCGGCGATCAGGCCGCCCCGCAGGGCCTGACCGCCGGTGCCGTCGGTTCCGAGCGCCGGTCTGCTGGTCTTCTGCCGCGGCCCACGGGCCGCGGTCAAGGTCCTGCTGCTCGAGGGGTCGTCTGCCAGGCACGGCATCGGCGCCGGCGCCGGTGGGGCGACGTACCGCGTGCCGAGCTGGGAACACCCGGTCGCTGGACCGGGTGGGCAGCTTCCGCCCGAGCTCTCCATCGAGGAGCGGCTGCGGCGCCGCCGGCGGCAGCCGAAACCGACCCCGGAGGACCTGCTGGCGACCGCCCGGACCGGCTTTGCCGCCGACTTCGGTCTGTCGCTCGAGCCTCCCTTCCTCTCTCTGGGAGGCGTCAAGCAGCACCGCCACCGGCTGCTGTACGTGTGGGCTTGCGAGGTGGATGCTTCGGTCGCCGAGACCATCGATCGTGATGTCCGAGATCAGCGGGCCGTGCGGTTCATCGACCTGGTCGAGGCCCGGGGGGTCGTGGTCCCGGTCCAGCGGCGGTTCGTCGATCAGCTCAGCGCCCTTGTCCCGGGGGATGCGGCAGCCGACAGGTAGGTCAGGCAACGGCGTGATCGCCCCGGCCGCCGCGGCGCGGCAGAGGGGGCGCGAGGAGAAGGGGTGATGCAGATGAGCGCGACCGCTGAGTGGGCGCCCGTACCGGTGGCGCGATACGACGACTTCCTGCGGCGCTTCCCGGCGTACCGCGACACGACCGCCGTCGACGAGCTGCGGGCCACCGACTACGCGCGCCTGGACGCGCTCGGGCATGTCTACCTGGACTACACCGGTGGCAGTCTCTACGCGGAGTCGCAGCTGCGTCGCCACCACGAGCTGCTCAGCGCCTCCGTGCTGGGCAACCCGCACTCGAACAACCCGACGTCCCTGGAGTCGAGCCGCCATGTGGAAGAGGCGCGCGCAGCCGTGCGCCGGTTCTTCAACGTCCGGGACGATGAGTACGAGGTGGTGTTCACCGCCAACGCCAGCGGCGCCCTGAAGCTGGTCGGCGAGTCGTATCCGTTCCGCTCCGGCGGCACGTATCTGCTGAGCTACGACAACCACAACTCGGTCAACGGCATCCGCGAGTTCGCGGCGCACAAGGGCGCCGCGGTCGTGTACGTGCCGGTGCGCGATCCGGAGCTGCGTCTCGACGAGAAGCTGCTGCGCGACGCGTTGAGTGGAACGGCGCTCGCGGCGCCGACCGGTCCGTCGAGCGGCGCCGCGCCGGCGCGCCTGTTCGCCTACCCGGCGCAGTCGAACTTCAGCGGTGTACAGCATCCGCTCGAATGGATCGAGGAGGCGCACCGGCACGGCTGGGACGTGCTGCTCGACTGCGCCGCGTTCGCGCCCACCAATCGGCTCGACCTGAGCGTGGTGAAGCCGGACTTCGTGCCGGTCTCGTTCTACAAGCTGTTCGGCTATCCGACCGGCGTCGGCTGTCTGCTGGCCCGGCGCGACACGCTGGGCAGTCTGCGCCGCCCGTGGTTCGCCGGCGGCACCATCACCGTCGCCTCGGTGCAGGAGGAGCGCTGGTATCGCCTGGCGCCGGGTGCCGCCGGCTTCGAGGACGGCACCCTCGACTATCTGGCCCTGCCCGCGGTGGCGATCGGGCTCGAGCATGTCTCGGCGATCGGCATCGAGACCATCCACGCCCGCGTCGGCGCGCTGGCCGGCTGGCTGCTCGAGGAGCTGGTGGCCCTGCGGCACGGCAACGGGGCGCCCATGGTGCACGTCTTCGGCCCGCAGGGGATGGAGGGGCGCGGGGCGACAGTCGCCTTCGACGTGCTCGATCCCGACGGCCGGCCGTTCGACACCGCCGACGTGGAGGAGGCCGCCGGCGAGCGGCTCATCTCGCTGCGCGACGGCTGCTTCTGCAATCCCGGCGACGGTGAGGTGGCACACCACGTGCTGCACGACGAGATGGAGGTCGTCTTTCCCGACGGCGGCGGCACGGTGGCGAGCGAGGCCGGGTGCCCGCTGCGCGCCGGCTCGCTGCTGCACCGGCTGCGCAACACGCTGCGGCTCTCGCTGGGCATCGTCTCCGACTTCGGTGACGTCTACCGCTTCGTCGACTTCGTGCAGGGCTACCGCGACCGCCCGCTCAGCTTCTGACGACCTGCGGGCGGCGCTTCTGCCACGTCTCGCGGTCGATCCCCATGCGGATGGTCGGATACTTCGTCTCTCCGACCATCCGCTCGAGCGTCATCCCGCGCACGCGGCGGAAGCCCAGGGAGCGGTAGCAGCGCCGGGCCCGCGGATTGGCCTTGGCCACGTGCAGCTCGACGCGCCACAGGTTCAGCTCGAAGAAGGCGACGTCCAGCACCTGCGCCATCATGCGGCGGCCGATGCCGCGGCCGCGCAGCCGGGGGTCGCCGATGAGCACCCGCCCGATCTGGCCGCTGCCGTCGTTGCGCACGCTGGGGCAGAGGTCGAGGTGGCCGAGCCACTCACCGGTCTCGGCGGAGACGACCCTGTACACGCGTATCGGCGAATCCGGGCGCCGCGAGCGCTCGAGGTACTCGTGCAGCTCGGCGCCGCTCAGCGGCCAGCGGAAGGTGCCGCCGGCCCAGAGGGCCATGAGGTCCTCGGAGTCGACCCAGTGGAGGATCTGGGCGACGTCTTCGTCGCGGCAGGGCTCCAGACGCGTGGCCGGAGCCGCCGGCGCATCGTGGCGAACCGACTGTCTGCTGATGATGGACGTGATGTCTGCCCTTCGGTCGTGCCGGCCCGCTCGTGCCGGCCCGGTCGTGCTGTCCCTGCCGGTCGTCGTCCCGTCGAGCCTACCACCAGTCCAGCGCCGCCGGACGCCGGCGGCGCCGGTCTTGGAGCGGTCCGCCGGCGGCGCCGGTCTTCGCGGTCCGCCGACGACGCCGGTCTTCGCGGTCCGCCGGCGGCGCCGGTCTTCGGGCGGCCCGCCCGGGCTTGTTCGGTCTCTCGAAGTGTTCGACCAGGGGCCGGGGCTCGTGTATACTCTCCGACGCCATATAAGCAGGAGCTTGCGGGCTTCTCACCCTGCGCCCCAGATGGTCGACAGGGTTCACGAGGACGAAAGGAGATCGTGAGGGCTCGCTTTTGCGACCCTCATTTTTGCATGGGCAGACCATTTGTTCCCCGAGACAGGTTCCGCGATCGCGCTCCGGACACCCGGATCCGCATCAACGACGGCATCACCGCCCGCCAGGTACGGCTCATCGACGAGAAGGGCCACCAGGTGGGCATCAAGCAGATCGACGATGCGCAGCGATACGCGGCCAGCGTCAACCTCGACCTCGTCGAGGTGGCGCCGCAGGCAGACCCTCCGGTCTGCCGGATCATGAACTTCAGCAAGTACCGCTACGAGCAGGAGCTGAAGGCCAAGCAGGCACGTAAGCACCAGAGCACGATCACGATCAAGGAGATCAAGTTCCGGCCCAAGATCGGCGTGGCCGACTACGAGACCAAGAAGGGCCACGTCGTGCGCTTCCTCGAGCACAAGGACAAGGTGAAGGTCACCATCATGTTCCGCGGGCGCGAGCTGGTGCATCCGGAACGGGGAGAGGCGCTGCTCATGCGCCTGGCCGAGGACGTCAAGGACCTTGGCGTCATCGAGTCACCGCCCAATCTCGACGGGCGCAACATGATCATGATGCTGGCGCCGGTGAAATAGCGCCATCGTCCCGGAGCGTCGCTTCCCGGCGCTCCCGGCGACGGCCGGCCGACGACCAGAGGATCACGGTGCCGGACGGGAGCGATCCCGCCGCCGGCCCGGCAGTGAAGCAGCGAGCCGGTCATCCGGACGACAGGTGGAGTGGTGCGTATGCCCAAGACGAAGACACATAGCGCGACCAAGAAGCGCTTCAAGCTCACGGGGACCGGCAAGGTGTCGCGGCGTCGCGCCTTCAAGAGCCATCTTCTGGAGCACAAGAGCCCGAAGCGCAAGCGCGGGTTCCGCAAGGCGGCGCCTGTCGCCGAGGCCGATGTCAAGAACGTGAAGCGTCTCCTCGGCCTGCGCTGAGCGGGCCGAGGACCGCGCGGGGGCCGCTGCCGAAGCCCGGCGGCGCCCGCGTCATGCCAAGGAGTATCGACCATGTCTCGAGTCAAGCGAAGCATCCACGCGCGCAAGAAGCGCCGCAAGGTCCTGGAGCAGGCCAAAGGCTACCGCGCGACCAAGCACAGCAGCTATAAGCGTGCCAAGGAACAGGTCCAGAAGAGCCTGCAGTACGCGTACCGCGATCGGCGCGTCCGCAAGCGGCAGTTCCGCCGCCTGTGGATCGTGCGCATCAATGCCGGGGCGCGTGAGAACGGGCTCACCTACAACGAGCTCATGCACGGCCTCAAGCTGGCCGACGTCGAGGTCGACCGCAAGATCCTCGCCGACCTGGCCGTGAACGACCCGGCGATGTTCACCGCGCTCGCCGAGAAGGCGCGTGCCGCCCTCGCGGCCTGACCAGGCGCACAGCGTTGGGGTTTTAACCGAGCCCATCACGAGCGCTGCCAACCCGCTGATCAAGCGGGCCGCGTCGCTGCGCCTGCGCAAGTACCGCACGCTGCAGCGCGCCTTCCTCGCTGAAGGTGCCGACCTCGTCATCGCCGGCATCCTCAGCGGGCGTCGTCCGCAGGCGGTCTTCGTGACCGCCGGCGGCCCGGCCGCACGCTCGCTCGCCGGAGAGGTCGGCGAGGTCGACGCGGCTGCTGCCGGCGGTGGTCTGGCCGGGGTGCTGGCCGGCGTCTCCGTGCATGTGGTCACGGAACGGGTGGCGGAGAAGCTGACCACGCTGGAGACGCCGCCGGACGTCATGGCCGTGTTCGGTGTGCCGCAGCCGCCGCAGCTGGAGACCCTTGGCGGTCCCACAGTGCTGGCCGTCTACGTCGATCGCGTCGCCGATCCCGGCAATCTCGGCACGCTGCTGCGCAGCGCCGTGGCCCTCGGCGTCAGCGCCCTGGCCACCTCGCCGGGCTGCGTCGATCCGCTGTCGCCCAAGGTCGTGCGCGCCGGCATGGGCGCCGTCTTCGCGCTGCCCGTGTATCCGGAGATGCTGCTGGTTGAGCTGTGCCGCGGACTCGGCGAGTCGACCGTCTACGGCCTCGCGGCACACGGCGGTGCGGACCTGCGGGCTGCGGAGCTGCGCCGCCCGGCCGTCCTCTGTGTCGGTGCCGAGCGCGCCGGCCTCTCGAAGCAGGTCGCAGGTCTCTGCGACGAGCTGCTGACGATCCCACTCTCGGGCGCCACCCGATCCGGCGCTTCGCCCGCCACGCCGGTCGGCGGAAGCCCGGTTGGCGCGGGGGCACCCGTGGCGGGCGCCGGCAGCGAGAGCCCTGTCGAGGAGGGACCGGGCAGCGAGAGCCCTGTCGAGGAGGGACCGGGCGGCGAGAGCCCTGTCGAGGAGGGACCGAGCGGCCAGAACGCGCCCGGCGAGGCCGTGGGCGGAGACAGCGCGCCCGTCGAGGCCGTCGGCGGCGTTGCCGTAGAATCGCTCAATGCCGGCGTCGCCGGCTCCATCGCGCTCTACGAATTCTCCCGGCGTACCGCCGGTCTCACGGAGAGGTGAGCATGGACGAGACACAGCTGCGCGACCTCGAGGGAGTGCACCCGGAGCTGCGCGTGCTCTGGACCGAGGCCGCCGCCGCCGTCGCCGCGGCGCCGGACGACGCGGCGCTCGAGGACCTGCGCGTGCGTTACCTGGGTCGCAAGAGCCGCCTCACCGAGATCCTGCGCTCCATTCCCACGCTGCCGCAGGAGGAGCGACCGGTCGTGGGCCGCTACGGCAACCTCGTGCGGACCGGCCTGGAGCGGCTGGTCGAGGAACGCAGCGAGGAGCTGGCCGCCGCCGTCCTGCAGCGCTCGCTGAGTGAGGAACGCGTGGACGTCACCCTGCCCGGCATGCCGCTGCCTCTCGGTCACCTGCACCTCATCACGCAGACTATCCGCGACGTGCAGGACATCTTCATCGGGCTCGGCTACCGCATCGCCGAGGGTCCGGAGATCGAGCTCGACTACTACAACTTCACGGCCCTCAACCACCCGGCCGACCATCCGGCGCGCTCGCTTCACGACACGTTCTTCGTAGACATGGCGGGGGCGCCGCTACCGTCTGCCGAGGGGACGCGGGAGCCGGCAGCGCCGACGGGAGAGCAGGCGGACGGCGATGCCGCCGTGTCCCGGGCCAGGGACGTCACCGCCCTCTCCCGGGAGGGCGACGTCCTGCTCCGCACGCACACCTCGCCGGTCCAGATCCGCACCATGGAACGCCAGGAGCCGCCGGTCTACGTCATCTGCACCGGTCGTACCTATCGCCGCGACTCCGACGCCACCCACACGCCGATGTTCCATCAGGTCGAGGGGCTGGCCGTGGACGAGGGCATCACGCTGTCCGACCTGAAAGGCACGCTGCACCACTTCGTGCGCGAGTTCTTCGGGGAAGACCGGCCGATCCGTCTGCGGCCGCACTACTTCCCGTTCACCGAGCCGAGCGTGGAGCTGGACGTGAACTGCCTGCTCTGCGGCGGCAAGGGCTGCCGCTCGTGCAAGTACAGCGGCTGGCTGGAGATCCTCGGCGCCGGCATGGTCGACCCGAATCTCTACGGCTTCGTCGGCTACGACGCCGATCGGCTGCAGGGCTTCGCCTTCGGCATGGGGGTGGAGCGGATGGCGATGCTGCGGCACGGCATCCCCGACCTGCGCTCGTTCTACGACAACGACCTGCGATTCCTGGAGCAGTTCTGATGAGAGTCCCGCTTGGGTGGCTGCGCGACTACGTGGCGTGGGAGGGATCGGCCGAGGAGCTGGCCGACCTGCTGAGCATGTCCGGCACCGAGGTCGAGGCGGTGCTGTGGGCCGGCGCGCCGGCGAAGGCCGAGAACCTGGCGCTGTTCCGGGTCGGGCGCGTACTGCACAAGGAGCGGCACCCCAACGCCGACAAGCTCTGGCTCTGCCGGGTGGCGGTGGCCGAAGGATCTGAGGCGGCGGCGGCAGCCGCGGCGGCCGCGGCTGAGTCCGGCGCTGCCGCCGGCGCCGGCTTCGGCGACGGCAAGCTCGACGGACCGGTGCGGCAGATCGTCTGCGGCGCCGACAACTTCCAGGAGGGCGACACGGTCGCCGTGGCCCTCTCCGGCAGCGTGCTCGAGAACGGCCTGAAGCTGCGCAAGGCCAACCTGCGCGGCGTGGCCAGCGACGGCATGATGCTCAGCGAGCAGGAACTCGGCTTCGAGGCCGAGAGCCCCGGTATCGCGATCCTGCCGGCCGACTGGCCGGTCGGGGCGCCGCTCAACGACTTCCTGCCCGTCTCCGAGGCAGTCCTGGAACTGGAGATAACACGGAACCGGCCGGACTGCCTGTCGGTGTACGGGGTGGCGCGCGAGGTGGCGGCGGTCACCGGCCTGCCTCTGGCCCCGCCGCCGGCAGATGACGTCCCGACCGGCGGACCGCCGGCCGACGAGGATGTCTCGGTGGAGGTCGCCGATCCCGATCTGTGCCCGAGGTACGGCGCCCGCGTGATCCGCGACGTCGCCTGGGGCGAGTCGCCGATCTGGATGAAGGCGCGGCTCACGCGCGCCGGTATGCGGCCGATCTCCGACCTGGTCGACGTGACCAACTACGCCATGCACGCCGTCGGCGAGCCGCTGCACGCCTTCGACCGCGACAAGATCGGCGGCCACCGCCTGATCGTGCGGCGGGCGGCGCCCGGCGAGCGCATCGTCACCCTCGACGACGTGGATCGGCAGCTCACGCCGGAGATGCTGGTGATCGCCGATGCCGCTTCGCCGTCGGCCATCGCCGGCATCATGGGCAGCGAACAGTCCGAGGTCGACCCTTCGACGCGCCACATCGTGCTCGAGGCGGCCACCTTCAGCGGTCCCAACATCATGCGCACCTCCAAGGCGCTGGCCCTGCGCAGCGAGGCGAGCAACCGCTTCGAGAAGGGTCTCGACGAGGAGTACGTGCCGCACGGCCTGGCGCTGGCTTGCCGGCTCTACCACGAGCTCTGCGGCGGTACGGTGGCGCCGGGCTTCATCGACGTGCGGGCGGCCGTGCGGCGGCCGGCGACGATCGGCTACCGGCCGGCGCGCGGCGACCGTCTGCTCGGCATGGCCGTACCGGCCGACGAGCAGGCCGACATCCTGCGCCGGCTGGGCTGCCGGGTGGAGAGCGCCGGCGGCGCGACGCCGGCCGCCGAGGCCGAGGCGCCTGAGCCCGGCACCGGTCCCGCCGCCGCTTCAGCCGAGCTCGCCGTCACTCCGCCGACCTGGCGGGCGGACCTGGAGCGCGAGGTTGACCTCATCGAAGAGGTCGGCCGCGTCCACGGTCTGGAGAACGTGCCCGAGACGCTGCCACAGCGTCGCGAAGCGGTGGGCGGGCTCACCGACGACCAGAAACAGCGTCGCACGGCCGTTCGGGCGCTGGCGTCGGCCGGGCTGGACGAGGTAGTTACGTACGCCTTCCAGGCGGTGGCGCCGTTGGTGGCCCTCGGCCTGCCCGAGGGCGATGAGCGTCTGCGCGCCGTCCGGCTGGCCAACCCGATGAGCCTCGAGCAGGCCATCATGCGGACCACGCTGCTGCCCGGCCTCCTTGAGGCGGTGCGCGGCAACCTGGCCCAACAGAACTACCCGGTCGCCGTGTTCGAGCAGGGCCGCGTGTATCTGGCCCGACCGCGGGCGGACGACGTGCTCGAGTCCGGCGAGCCCGTCGCTGCCGCGGGTGACGCGGCCGGCGAGCCCGCCGCGGCAACGGAGGACGCCGCCGGCGGGAGCGCGGCCGCAGCGCGCGCCGGCGCCGCCGCGACCCGCGGTGTACGCGCTGAGAGCCTGCCGCCGCAGTCGCCCCTGGGCGAAGAGCCGGTGGTCGAGCGCGAGGCGCTCGGCATAGCCGTGTGCGGACCGCTGCAGCCAGAGCACTGGCTCGGTGAGCCGCGGCCGACCGACTTCTTCACCCTCAAGGGTCTCGTCGAACGACTGCTGCGCGAGCTCGGCGTCTCCGCGGCGCGCTACGAGCGCTCGGAGGAACCGTTCCTGCATCCCGGCAAGGGCGCCGACGTAGTCGTCGCCGGCCGCCGCGCGGGCTGTCTGGGGCAGCTACGCCCCAACGTGGCCGCGGCTTTCGACATGCAGGGGCGAGAGATCTACGTCGCCGAGCTGTCGCTGGAAGCGCTGGCGGGCGGGGTCTCGAAGACCGTCGCCTACGAGGACCTTGTGGCCTATCCGCCTGCCACCCAGGATCTGGCCGTGGTGCTGGCCGCCGACGTGCCGGCCGCCGACGTCCTGGCGCTGGTGCGCAAAGCCGGCGGCAAGCTGCTGCGCGACGCCTCCGTCTTCGACGTCTACGAGGGTGACCAGGTGCCGGCAGGCAAGCGCTCGCTGGCGGTCCGTCTGACGATGCGGGCGCCGGACCGCACGCTGAGCGAGAAGGACATCACCGGCGTGCGCAAGAAGGTGGTCGGGGCTCTCGAGCGGGAGCTCGGCGCGACGCTCCGCTGATCGGAGAGGAGCGGTCGCTCAAGACACGGTGCGTTTCGGCGACAAGAGCGCCCTCATCTGGGGCGTCGCCGACCTGCTGCGCGACTACTCCAAGCGCGGAAAGTACCAGGACATCATCCTGCCGTTCACCGTGCTGCGTCGTCTGGACTGCGTGCTGGAGCCCACCAAAGACGAGGTGCTGGTGTAGCGGACGCGGATACCTGGACACAGAACTGCACTACGCGGCGACCTCCATGCCGTGCTGAGTGTACCACGCCGCCCGGGTCGCTGAGGGGCTGCGGAAGCCGTTCTTCTCGGGTAGCC
>Ga0172371_10000141_pt1 | contig 99292 bp, 78 predicted proteins | sample Lak12m_FD_114543 | JGI IMG/M metagenome (GOLD analysis project Ga0172371, IMG submission 114543) | Freshwater microbial communities from Kabuno Bay, South-Kivu, Congo - kab_022012_12m | ecosystem: Environmental > Aquatic > Freshwater > Lake | place: Democratic Republic of the Congo: South-Kivu...
TCCCAGGGGGAGAGGGAAGCCTGTGGAGCCGATTTCCGATCCCCTCTCCCTCAGGGAGAGGGTTAGGGTGAGGGGGTAATCGTGCTACGGTTCCACTCTTTCGAGGACTTTTGAGATAGCCTCGCGGGTGCGCCCCTACAGCGATCTCTGTGATGTGTCCAGGGCTGATTTCTTTCCCCCGGGCAGTATCCCACGGGTACGTGAACGGTAATCCGCAATCGCGATTTCTTGTCGAAAAGGCAGGCGGAGTGGGCTATAATCCGTCGCACGCAACAACGAATCCCAGTGGGCGGTCGAGGCCGTGGAATCGGTAATAATTGTCAAGATTGTCGTTTTCGCCACCCTGTTGATTGCGGTGGCCTTGTACCACTATATCTACCGCTGAGAGTCTTCGCCCCCCGGTTCCACCAATTCCCCGAACAGGTCATGCTGTGATGCATCGGTGATCTTCACCGTGCGAATTTCGCCCGCAACTGCATTGCCGGCAGTAATATAAAGGACGCCGTCAACTTCCGGCGCCTGGTCCCAGGTTCGCCCCTGGAGGAGAAGGTCCGTCTCGCCGGAAACACCTTCCACTAAGCATTGCTGGAGCGTTCCGATTCGGTCCAGCGACCGCTTGTGCGCAAAGCGGCCGTGAATGAGGCGGAGTTCGTCCGCGCGGGCGTCCTTTACCTTTCGAGGGATCGGGTCGCCGAGTTTGCACGCGGGCGTGCCCTCTTCCGTCGAGTATGTGAACACCCCTACCCGCTCGATGTCGTACGTGGCGACGAATTCTCGAAGTTCCTCGAACTCCCGGTCGCCTTCACCGGGAAATCCCACCATGAACGTCGTCCGGAGCACTAACCCGCGGATCTCTTTTCGCAGTCGATCCACGAGCCTGCGTATGCGGGCGCCCGTGTTCGGTCGTCGCATAGCGCGAAGGACCGCGTCCGACACATGTTGGAAGGGAATATCGAGATATGGCAGCACTCTGTCCGATTCGTTGATGAGGTTCGCCAGACCCGCCGGAATCCCCGCAGGATGCACGTACATGAGCCGGATCCACTGGATTCCATCCACCCGATGAAGCCTATCCAGGAGCGACAGAAGAGCGTTCTTCTCGCTCCAATCTCGTCCGTACGCCGTCAAATCCTGTGCCACGAGCACGATCTCTCGGGACCCGGCGTCGGCCAGGCATCGTGCCTCATCTTCCAAAATCTCGGGCAGGACACTTCTGAGAGGGCCGCGGATTGAAGGGATCGTGCAATACCCGCACCGCCGCGAGCATCCCTCGGCGATCTTGAGGTAAGCGTATCCGGGCGTGGTGAGAATGCGATCCCGTGCGGTCCGAACGGTCGCTGCGAGGCCGCCGCGTCGAGAACGCCTTCCCCGCGTGGTGTTCCCAATAAGCCGCGGCAGGTCCGATATCGTTTCCGGTCCGACGAAAAGGTCTACCTCCGGCAGCGGTTCCGCGAGGTTTTCTTGATAACGGAGAGGCAGGCAGCCGGCCACGACCAGGATCGCATCGGGGTTTTCCGCCTTGGTGTCGAGAATGGCATCGATCGATTCTTCCACCGCGGGTTCGATGAACGCACACGTATTCACAATGACGACGTCTGCCGCGGCCGAATCTTCGACGAACTCGAACCCGGCCCCTGTCATCACTGCGAGGATTCGTTCCGAATCGACCCGATTCTTGGGGCAGCCGAGACTGACCAGGTGGAAGAGCCCGGGACGAGGTTTTGACACGGCTTTCAATACGGAAATTCCTGCTTCATGCCAATGCGCAATCGAAGGCGTGGCGCGGCCGGGCGATCGCTCCTGTAACTATAGGGAATATTGAAGAAACAACGCCCAGCCCACAATGCTACTGCTTGCCGCCGTTATTGTGGAGTTGAAGTGGCGCCGACGGAGCGGCTTCGGCTCCTTCGTGACGTACACTGAATTGCGAATCGGGGATCTTGTCCAAGAACGTGACATTGGAGAGATTAAACCGGTTGTAATTTCCCAAGGCATCAGAGATCACCGCTCGACGGATGATAAAGGTGGTCGAATCCACACCGAGCACGATCCGGTAAGTGCTGGAGGGATTCTTCGTGTCACGAAGCTCGAGAAAAACGAGCCCTTCTTCGGGACTGGAGGCTTTGGTCGGATACGCCAAAGAGAAGTCGCGGCCCAAGTTGCTTAAGTTGGCGAAGAAGTTGAAAAAATGCTCGACGTTGATTTCCGGTGGCACCTCTCCTCGCACAGCATTTTTCTCTTCAGGAAAATATACCGAATACGAGCGGCCTTGCACTACCACGTGCTGTTTTTCGGGTGACGTCACGTCCAAAGCAATGAGCCCGGGCTTTTTAACATACATCATCCCTTGAAACCGGTCCCGCATATCCATAGCCACGTTCACCGTGACCTGATCGAAGGCTGCCTTGAAACAGCAGTGCCGCGCGTAAACATCCTTCACTTTTGCGGCGACTTCTTCGGGGGTCGGCAGCACGAACTCTGCGTGTGATTCTGCTGAAAACAACGTCGCTGCGACGATGAGGAAGGCCGTCAAGGCTATTTCAGAGAGTAATGTTCGATTGCCGTTCAAGAGACCCGTCACCTTTGAGTAACGCAGACCGATTCTTCGTGAACACTTTGGAGCGGGTGCCACTGCTGGCTTGCCCAGCAGTGAGTTCCCGATGTGCACTGCTGGGCAAGCCAGCAGTGGCACCCAATCGAAAAAGCCACAATCTTTGGCAAATTTCGCTTCATCTACACAGCGGACCTCCCTTTGTGCGAGCCAGGTCCATGATTCGTTGAACGAGCGCGGGCACGCGGAATTCATCCGGTTCCAGTGGCACACCCAATTTCCTAAGATCGTACACCACGAGAGCAAGATCCGGGAGGATCTCCTGCGCAACAGGGTCATCCCGGAGCGCTTCGCAAACCTCCGCGGGCGACCCGAACGCGGACGCGCGGCCGTCCGATAGCACTAGAATCCGGTTCAGCAGCGGAAGAAAGGGTTCCATGTCGTGCGATACAATCACGATAGTCTTGCGACCCTGAGATTTCAAGCGCTCAAGCATTTTTACAAGTTCCGCGGTGGATGGCGGATCAAGCCCAACGGCCGGTTCATCGAGGATGAGAAGCTCCGGGTCGTTGGCAAGCACTGCCGCGATGGCCACCTTGCGTTTCAGTCCGTCGGAAAGAGACAAGGGTGACCGGTCTCGAATGCTCTTCAAATCAAGATTGACCTGCTCGCACGCCGCTACAACCCTCGAAGTGATTTCGTCCCGAGAGAGCCCCGAAATACGGCGCAACACGTACGAAAGCTCCCTCTCGACCGTTTCCTCGAACAGCTGCCGTTCCGGTCTCTGGAAAACCACTCCAATCCTGAGCCTCCGGTCTCGGACAAACCTTCGCACCTCGATGCCGTTAATAAGCACACGACCGCTGGTGGGTTCGGCGAGCCCCCCCAGCAGACGGATCAGCGTGGTTTTGCCCGACCCGGTGCCTCCCAGGATGCCGAGGACTTGTCCTGATTCGAGAGCAAAATTGATCCCATCGAGCGCGCACACCGCCAGTGGCGTGTGCTCGTTGTAAACGTACGCAACATCTTCCACGGTCAAGAACACGTTAGGCTTCTTTGACTTTCCACGTAGTGCCGTGAGGTCCGTCTTCGAGGAGGACGCCTTGTTCGGCGAGCGAGGTGCGGATTTCGTCCGCGCGGGCGTATTCCTTATTTTTCCGAGCGAACGTTCGTTCGGCGATCTTTGCCACGACCTCGTACTCGGTGAGGCCCAGTTCCTCCAGTCGCCGCAAACGTACTTTCGTCATGAACGCGGCCGGATCTTCGGTGAGGATCCCGAGCAAGTCCGTTGCGGCCTGCTTCATTTCGTCTCTTGCCCGGACGAGGAGTTCCGCTGAGGGAACCTGCTTAACTGTTGCTTTGCCGCCCTCGGCCACGCGGTTGATCGCTCGCGCCGCTTCGAACAGAATCGCCAACGCTCGCGGTGTGTTGAAATCGTCGTCCATCGCCTCAGCGAACCGTTCCGAGATGTTGTTCAGTTCCTCAGGCTGATCGCTCCGCTTCCCGCGAAGTTCAATGAGGCCATCGAGCGCTGCCATGGCCGCATACAACCGCTCCAAGCCGACCGTTGCCTCGCGGATGGAGGTCTCATTGTAGTCCAACGGGCTGCGGTAATGACTCGTGAGAAGGAACAACCTTAATGCCTCAGGATGAACCTTCTGGAGGATGTCTCGAATGTTGAGCACATTTCCGAGCGACTTAGACATCTTCTCGGAGCGGATATTCACGAACCCGTTGTGGATCCAGTACTTCACGAAAGGCGCGTTGGTCGCGGCTTCCGCCTGGGCGATCTCGTTCTCGTGGTGGGGAAAAGTCAAGTCAGCGCCGCCGCCGTGGATGTCGAAAGTAGTCCCCAGGTAGCGCATGCTCATTGCTGAACATTCGATGTGCCAACCGGGGCGGCCGGGTCCCCACGGGCTGTCCCAAGCCGGCTCGCCGGGCTTCGCGGCCTTCCAGAGCGCGAAGTCGAGAGGATTCTCCTTCTTCTCGTCTACCTCGACACGAGCGCCGGAAATCAGCTCGTCGATCTTCTTGCCCGAAAGCTTCCCGTATCCTTTAAATGAATCCACGGAAAACATCACGTCGCCGCCGGCCTGGTACGCGTGGCCTGTTTCGATGAGCCGAGCGATCAGGTCTTGGATTTCCGCAATGTGTTCTGTTGCCTTGGGTTCACGGGAGGGCCGCAGCACTCCCAGAGCGTCCATGTCGATGTAGAACTCTCTAATGAAGCGCTCTGCGAGGCTCTTCCAGTTTTCGCCGACTTCGTTGGCCCTTCTGATGATTTTGTCGTCTACATCCGTAAAGTTGCGTACGTAGGCCACATCGTACCCACAGCGCTTCAGGTACCGGTAGATCACGTCAAACATCACGATCGATCGGGCATGGCCGATGTGGCACATGTCGTACACCGTCACACCGCAGACGTACATCTTCACGGCATTGGCGTCGAGAGGCACGAACTCCTCTTTCTTGCGAGTGAGGGTGTTGTAGATTTTCAGGCCCATATTCAACCTCTGATCACTCGATCGGAATCTTCCTCCAGCAGCACGACCGCGGAAGCGGCAATCCCCTCTTTACGGCCGGTGATGCCGAGTCCCTCTGTGGTAGTGGCTTTCACGTTCACCCTTTCGGCATCGACACCGGCAGCGTCGGCGAGGTTTCCTACCATGGCCCCGCGGTACGGCCCGATTTTCGGCTCCTGAGCGACTATGGTTAAGTCGATATTACTAATGCGGAACCCAAGCGAACGCACCGCATCGCAAGCGGTCTCCATAAGGCGCATGCTCGAGATATCGCGGAACGCCGGATCCGTGTCCGGGAAATGCATGCCGATATCTCCCAGACCGGCTGCTCCGAGCAGTGCGTCGATCACCGCGTGTGCGGCCACGTCCGCGTCCGAGTGACCGAGAAGCCCGAGAGGATAGGCAATTTCCACACCCGCGAGAACGAGCTTTCGACCCTCCACAAGACGGTGCACATCGAAACCATGGCCGACTCTCAAAGCGGCCTCCCGTGGGATTTTTGTTCGCAGCTTAGTGCATCGGCCTCGGTTCGTCAAGCACCGCTTTCTGACGCAACTTCGCCTCGGGAGACGATTCGGAGCGGTTGCGGGCGAGCCGTCCGAAGGTTCCCGTCCTTGACGGCAGGAGCCTCGTATCGTAAAATTGCCTGCTATTGGCCTGAAGACGAGACGACGTGTTGCAGCGCGGGGTGTTGACAGCGATGCGTGGCGGGAAGACAAAACGCTCTGTGGCGGGGTTCACCGCGTTCCTCATGGTGGGAGTGCCGATCCTAGGCGCGTTCGGCTTGGGCGCCGGATTCCTGGGGGCGGTGATCGGCGGATATTTCGCGTTGTCTTCCGACCTCCCTAAGATCCCCGACCTTCGCGCGTACCGGCCAAAGACCGTCTCGACCTTCTATGCCGAGGGTGGAGAAGTCATCGGAGTCTTTTACACCGAGAAACGCTTTCCCGTGACTCTCGACGGCATCCCCCGACACGTTGCCGAAGCATTCCTCGCGGCCGAGGACGCCAGGTTCTTTTCGCATCCCGGCGTGGACTGGCGCGGCGTGGTACGGGCAGTCCTCAAGAACCTCAAGGCAGGCGGTTTTGCGCAGGGCGGAAGCACCATCACCCAGCAGGTAACCCGCAACTTTCTCCTGACCAAAGAAAAGACGATCAAGCGCAAAGTCCGTGAAGCCATTCTTTCCTTCAGACTGGAAAAGACTCTCGGGAAAAAGGATATCCTGGAGCTCTACCTCAATGAGGTCTACCTGGGCAGCGGCGCCTACGGCGTGGAATCCGCGGCGCGCACATACTTCGGCAAGACATGCAATGACTTGACCGTGGCTGAGGCCGCGCTTCTCGGAGGTCTCGTAGCAAGCCCCAACAAGTTCTCTCCGCTCCAAAATCCCAAAGCCGCTCTTGAACGCCGCGAGTTCGTCCTCTCGTCAATGTTGCGCAATGAATTCATTACGGAAGATGTGTACTGTGCCTCCATGGACGAACAGCTGACACTTCGGGAAAATCTTCCGAGTCCGTACGAGAAGGCCCCCTACTTCACCGAAGCGGTGCGGCGCTACATTGTGGATACGTACGGCGAAGATCGGCTTTACAACGACGGCCTCCAGGTATGGACCACCTGTGACCTTGCGCTGCAGGCCAGCGCTTCAGATTCGGTCCTGGAAGGCACGAAGGCCTGGGAGCGGCGCCGACAGCGACCTATAGGCCTAGTTGCTCGCCTCAAACCCGTTGAAGCGCGGGAATTCCTCGCGAGACCGCCACAGGCCAATCACCGATCGGGTGATCTCGTCCAGGCGGTCATCGTGGAGAACAACACCACTCCACCCAAAAAGGGCAAGAAACAGCAGCCTGAGACCACCCTCCAGGATTGTACGCTCGCGCTTCAGGGAGGCGCACGCTTCTCAATGCGACTTGATAGCAAAGTGCGATTCAAGCCGAACGATTTGCTCGAATTCCGTGTAGCTTCGGTTAATGGAGGCGCCCTGACGCTTGAACACCAGACCCTTCCGCCGGTGCAAAGCGCTCTTGTGTGCATTGAAAATCGCACGGGGTATGTGCGCGCACTGGTCGGAGGACTCGACTTCGGGCGATCGCATTTCAATCGCGCTGTGCAGGCCAAGCGTCAGCCGGGCAGCGCTTTCAAGCCTTTTGTGTATGCGGCCGCGGTGGAATGGGCCCATTATAGCCCTCAGACCACGATTGTGGACGAGCCCATTGCTGTGATGGTGAGTCAGCGTGAGCCCGAGTGGGTCCCCATGAACGCGGACGGCCAGTTCCTGGGCCCAATCAGCTTGCGTCAAGCTCTCGTTCAATCCCGCAACACCCCGACCGTGAAACTTCTCATGGACGTTGGCGCGGACACGGTCATCAAAAACGCGCGGCGGATGGGAATCGAGTCACCCATGCAAGAGCACCTTTCCATGAGTCTGGGCACCGCTGAAGTGTCCCCCATGGAACTGACCGCGGCCTACACGGTGTTTCCCAACATGGGGGTGAGAGTCCATCCGGTTCTGATCAAGAAAGTGGTCGACCGATTCGGAAACGTCCTGGAAGATAATACCTCGGAACCTATCGAGGTCTCGCCACGAACCGTGAGTGACGAGGCCGCGGGAGCGTGGCTCCGCGATTACGCGGTGCCGTTTCAGGCATTCCAACAAGGTCAATACCCTCAGTTCGGCGATGAGGCGCCCCCCGGTCCGGACGGTCCGGGAGGATGGACGCTCAGCCACCGTCAGGAGTTTGAACGCCCCGTGGTGTTGGAGGATTTGTGGAGCGACCCGGCTGCTGATCCTCCCCAACCGGCCGGTTCAGTGGAATCGCTGCTCTCCATGCCCCTCTCCCAAAAGACTGCGAAAGTGTTGCGCAGACCGGAGCCGCAGCGCGTCCTTAGCCCTCAAACTGCCTATCTGATGCTGAGTATGCTCCGAGACGTGTGCGTGTCGGGCACCGGAGCGGCTGCTGCGCGGCTCAAGCGCCGCGACATCGGAGGCAAGACCGGCACGACCGACGACTGCACCGACGCATGGTTCGTAGGCTTCAATCCTGGGTACACCACCGGCGTTTGGGTAGGATACGACGCCAAAGTGTCCCTTGGAGCGAAGGAATATGGAGGCACGGCTGCGCTTCCCATTTGGATGAGTTTCATGAAGGACGCGCTGGCCTCGGTCCCATCCACAGGCTATCCTCCGCCGCCGGGTATTTCGTTCCTCGGGTGGGATGGTCGACCATTGCCATCCCGCGGCGGCCTCGAGATGCTGATTGAGTCCGGACCCGTGCTCGACCGCGCGTTCGCAACCAAAGACGTTTCGCCTGTGGATGCCCCGGACCATGCGATGATGGCCCGGAATAATCCGTTTATCAGCCCCGGACCCGCGTACGCGCATATGGGAGCGGCGCCGGGCATGATGAGTCCACGTTACGGCGCTTCTCCATACCAGGCAGCCACGCCGCCCGGTGACACCGGCATGATCCGGGTGCTCAGTCCTCGAGGCGAGACTCTTGGACACGCGCCGTACTCCCAGGATCGCAGGGGCAAGATGGCGGTCCATCGTGAGTTCATCGAGGAGGCGCCGCCCGTGCGCCGTGAATCCGCCACGGTTGAACGTCCTTCTGACGGAGATCGATCTCAGCAATCATTCTTGCCTCGTGCGATGCAATGGTTCCGCACCATGCGGGACTACCTTCCTGGAGGGAACTACCTCAGATGGGCGCAATGAGAGCACCGGGAGCTTGGTCGAGTGTTATCACCATCGCGGTGATTTTCGGCGCTGGTATCGTGTTGGGCCTTTGGCTGAATCGCGCCCCCGCGCCCGTCGAACCGCCTCAGCTCCCCCAGCTGAATGCTCAGCCCACGGCCACGCCGGAACCGCCAAAGCAGGAGCCCCGCGACAACGGCGAAGCGGTTGTCATTGACGTGTACGAACGGCTGAGTCCCGCGGTGGTGAATATCGCCACGCGCAAGTTGGCTTGGAACGAATATATGCAAGTGTTTCCGCAGACCGGTCAGGGCTCCGGATTCATCATCGACGAACGCGGATACATTTTGACCAACAACCACGTGGTAGCCGGAGTTGACTATGTGGAGGTGACGTTGGCGGGAGGGCGCAAGGTCGCGGCCAAGCTCGTCGGGCGAGATTCGTACAGCGACCTCGCGGTGATCAAGGTCGATCCTTTTCCGGAGATGAAGGTGGCTCCACTGGGATCTTCCGCGAGCCTCCGAGTCGGTCAGCGAGTAATTGCCATCGGTAATCCGTTCGGCTTCCAGAATACGGTGACCTCAGGATACATCAGTGCGCTTCACCGTGATATTGCCGTGGGAGACCAAGCGTTAACGGGAATGATCCAGACCGACGCTGCGATCAACCCCGGCAACAGCGGTGGCCCGCTCATCAATGGCCGCGGGGAGGTCATCGGGGTAAACACGGCAATCTACAGCCCGGCCGGGGCCTTCACCGGAATCGGGTTCGCGACCCCCATCGATAAGGTCAAGAAGATTGCAATGCAACTCCTTGCCACCGGCCGGGTGACTTACCCGTGGGTGGGGGTCCGATACTGGAAGGATCTCGAGGCGGATTTGGCCTCCAAGATGGGTTTGCCGCCTGTTCGCGGCGTACTCCTCGTGGAGCTGTTTCGGGGCGGCCCTGCACATCAAGCCGGTCTTCAGGGAGCCACCGGTCTTGCCTATTACAAAGGGTTGCCGATTCCCGTAGGCGGAGACGTCATTGTGTCCGTGGATGGGGTCGCCACCCCCACCATTGACGATTTCCAGAATGTCATTCGTCAACACGACGTCGGTGACACCGTGACCGTCACGTTTCTCCGGGGCAAAGAGCAGTTTACCTCTAAAATGACTCTGCAATCGGACCCACGGCAGCGCGGATAAAATACATTTTGCGCCCTCGGCGCGCCGACCTGGAACTCTCACCAAACTAAATGCCCAATCGTGCTTGGAGACGGCCGTTGTTTCTCTGCGCACCGATTCAACGGCAAGCAATATTGCGGGAACGGGTGCCACTGCTGGGCAAGCCAGCAGTGGCACCCAGACAATAGTGGCGCAAGAACGAGTGCGACCCGAAAGAGACAAGAGATCTGGCAATAGCTATTCGGCAGCACCGCGGCCACTCCGCGGACAGAGCGGTCGCTACCAATAGTATCCGTTTGACCACGCGAGATGCGGAGGTCTCGGCGTGAGGAGCGTCCTTTCCGTCATTCCAGCGAAGGCGGGAATCCATAGACTGGACCGCGGATCAAGTCTGGGGTGACGGTGCCCTTCCGGTAGATCGGACAACAACTCTCGCTACTGATACTATTGTTGGGTAGGAACGCCGGGCTATTCAGCCCGAGCGGCCTTGTGGAACACCGCGAGCCGCTCCTTATCGCCCATCGTGATAAGGGTGTCACCCGCCTCCACCAAATGGTCCGGGCCCGGCGCAAATACCATGCTGTTACCTTTCTTTTTGATGGAAATTACGATGAGGCCCAAAGTTTTGCGGATGCTTGACTCCAGGATGGTCTTACCGCAGTAAGGTGAGCCCTCGGCAACTTCCACCTGTTCCAGTTCGATGTTGAGCGCGCGGTAGTCCATCAGTACGTCAAGGAAATCCAGCACGTCGGGCTTCACGACTCCCATGACCATGCGGGTGCCGCCGATGCGGTAGGGGTTGATGACGCGGTTCGCGCCCACGCAGGACAATTTCTGCTCCGCGTCCTCTTCTCCGGCCCGCGCGATGATCTGAAGATTTGGGTTGAGTTGCCGCGCGGTGAGCACGGTGTACAAGTTCTTGGCGTCGGACTCCAGGACGGACACGAGCCCATATGCCCGATCGACGCCGGCTTCCCGCAAGGCCGCTTCCTTCGTAGCATCGCCGGGGGAAAGAAGATACCCGATCTCGAGCACCCGTTCCTGAATCAGGGGCTCAACCTCCACCACAACAAAGGGGATGCCCCTGGCGTGGAATTCGTGGCAGATAAACGACCCCATGCGTCCGAATCCGCACACGATGAAATGGTCGCGCATGCGATGAATGGCTTTCATGAATCGACGTCTCGCAAGGATTTCTCGGATTTGTCCTTCAACAAAGAATTTCGCTCCTGTAATGGCGCTGTATCCCACCATGCCGAAGCCGGCAAAGATCAGGACGATCGTGAAGATCCGCCCCTGATGACTGAGGGGGCGCACCTCGGAAAAACCGATGGTCGTCAGGGTGATGACCGTCATGTACAGGCTGTCCATGAAAGACCACCCTTCGATGATGTGATACCCCAGGGTCCCGCACACGAGGACCACTGCGATACCGGCAAACGACTTGAGAAGTGTTCGGAGAGATTCCGAATGAGGGTCCTGATAAGACATGCCGCTCCACGGCGAGGATTTCGTTGTTTGTGATTGAAAATCGCACGAGTATGAGCGGCTAGGCTAAGCAAAATGGGCAATGGTGTCAAGTCGGTGGGAGAAGAGAAGTGAATCAGTTCAGCTTCCTGCGAGGTTGCGCGTTGAACCGTGTCATTGCGAGGAGTGCAACGACGAAGCAATCTCCATGTATCAAACGTGGGAGATTGCTTCCCCCGCTTTTCAACGGGGTCGCAATTGACAACTCCACCGGGGTCTCTCACCCCGCGTAAGCGAATGGTGGCAAAGAAGTATTCGGCAGCCAATCTCTCGTCCGGCCGGGTTGAGATCCGACGAAGAAGAGATTGGCCACCGATACGGCCCCTCTGCCGGCCTACTGTGGCAGGCGTGTTAGTTGATCAGCCGATAGGGATACGCTCGCCTGGTCCACGGACTCCCCGGATATTCCGCGGAAAGCCTGTCGTAGGCTTCGCGCAACGGTTTCGGGTCCTTTCGGCTCTTGTAAAGAGCCACGCCACGAAAGAAGATCCCTTGAGCCGCTTGGTCGCTTTTTGAGTGCTCTTTCAGCAGACGATCGAATGCCGCAATCGCCTGGTCGAATTCCCCTCGCTCGAAGTGCATAATCCCGATTCCGAGCACCAGCGACGGGATAAGCTCCTCCGGTGGAAGGAAGCCTACGGTCCGATAGTGCTCATTGCCTTCGAGGTCCAGCGTGACGAGCGTCGGCGTCCACTTGACGGCGAACTCAGAGGAAAGCGGTTTGTGATCTGATGGGACTTGCAGCGGGATCATGTGATCGGTGATGAACGCAATAACTTTCGGGTCGGGATACGTGACCGCACCCATTTGTTGGCAGCCGATTCATCCAGGGTTGAAAAAATCCAGTAATATCGGCTTGCGTTCGGCAACAGCGCGTTTCAGCGCTTCGTCCATACTGGTTACCCATTCAATTTGAGCAGCCATATTCGCACCTCCTTGTGTTTTGTAGCAATTAGGAGGGGGTCCCCCCAAGGTGCCACCCTTATCATAGGATTAACTATCGAGCCTCACACGTCAAGGATCGGTGTAAAGACGGACTGGAGCATGGCCCCTTAATCGCCGGCACGGAGGCCGGCGCCACTAAGGGGGTGTCATGTAATTACCGTCACTTTTTGGCCTACTGCAAAAGCAATTCACGTCATTCCGGCGAACGCCGGAATCCAGGTGTTTCTGGACCCCGACTTTCGTCGGGGTGACGGGTTCATTTTGCGATAGACCCTAATTTCGGGAAGGCGCGCCTGGCAATCAGACAATGGCTTTGGCAATCGTTTCATTCGCCGTTCAGTGCCATTCGGGCAGACGGTCTGGCGCAAAAGCTTAAAACGAGCTAATATCGTGTGCTCCGGAGGCGTCAGGGGTGATCGGCTTGGTCGCATCTTTCCCGAGGAGGTCGCATCGACCGTGAATGCTGTGGAACGCAGGGTGCTCGCGGTGTCGAGCTTCGGGCACCTCGTCAGCCATTATAATATGGTCGCCTTTCCGGCCGTGGTTTTGCCGGTGGCGGCGATGCTCAACATGGAAATGGCCGCCGTGGTGGGGCTGTCGTTCTGGATGTATTTCTTGTTCGGTGCGACCGCGTTGCCTTGGGGCATTTTGGGCGATCGGTGGGGTGGAAAGCCGCTCCTGCTCCTGCAATTCGCCGGAACGGGCCTTTGCGGTTTCGCCGCCGCTTACTATATGGACAATCCGTCCGCGTTCGCCGCAGCATTGGCCGGAATCGGGATCTTTTCGGGAATCTACCATCCAATCGGGGTTGGGCTCGTTTCCAAGCATATTGAGCGTATCAGCGTCGCAATGGGATACAACGCGGTCTTTGGGGGACTCGGCCTTGTGCTTGGGCCTCTGGGGACCGGCATTGTCAACTGGATTTCAGGCCCCCAAGCGGCCTACGTCTTTCTCGCACTATTCAACTTTGCCGGTCTGCTGCTCATGGCGGTGCTGCCGCTGCCCGCCCCACCCGTACGAGAAAAGCGAGCGGCAGCCAGTGGCGGAGCGGGTGCACTCACTGCGTTCATCGTTCTCATATCAGCTAATATGCTCGCGGGGATAGCGTACAGCGGCGCGACCGTGATCCTCACACCGTATCTGGAACTGCGGAGCGGCGGCATATTTCAAGCCCTATCCTCGGCACTTGGCGTCCATATTTCCGGCAACCTGCTTGCAGCGGTACTGTCCTCGGCAGTGTACATCCTGGGCATGGCCGGCCAGTACATAGGCGGGTTTGTTGGCGAGCGGCACGACACCCGCTACACGTACCTTGCGTTTCATCTTGCCTGCATCCCTGCGGCGTTTCTCATGGGAATCGCTTCCAACCAACCGCTCGTTGGACTGGCGATGTTCTACATGTTCTTCATGTTGGGGATGCAGCCCGCGGAGAACACGCTCGTCGCGCAGTTGTCGCCGCCGGGGCTCCATCATTCGGCTTTTGGCCTCAAGTTCATCGCAACTTTTGGCATGGGCTCTCTGGGAGTCAAGTTGGTCCAATGGGTCGAGTCGTCATGGGGCGTTGGTGCGGTATTTCCGGTTCTTGGAGCGGTGTCGGTAATCCTGGTCCTTTCCATCCTGGTCCTCATCTGGCAGACCAACAGGAGGCCTGCCTCATGAAGAGTGCGGCTTGCGCGGGTGGATCCTATGGGAAGCGTTCGATTCCGAAAGCGCAGGATTCGGGCTGTGCGGGCACTCGCCATGAGAGGCGCCAAAGATCCGCGAACTTCGCTTAGACGAAAGGCCCGGACGCCACATCGTAACCAAAGGAACAGCACGGCATGGCTACCTATAAGTACCGACGAGAGGATTTCGGCGACCTTCCGGTCAGGCTCGAACATCTCACCATCCACCTCAATTTCCTTGAAGAAACCGTCGAGGCAACCATCCGCATTGACATGACCGCGCTGGAACCGCTGAAGGAGCTTGCGCTCGACGCGAACGACTTGGAAATCCTGAGGGTGGTTTGGAGTCGCGGCGGTTCTGATGCGCCTCCGCAGGCAACGCGGTTCCGCTACGATCAGGAGGTGAACAGGCTTGTCGTTCCGCTTTCACCGAACGTCGATCGCGGAGAGCGCTTCACCGTAACCACCGTTACGAGATGCCGACCGTCGGACAACATTCTCGAAGGCATCTACAAGGACGTGACTCCTCCCGGCGCGCCCCAGCAGTACATTTCCCAGTGCCAGCAGTGGGGCTTTCAGCGGATCATGCCAATTATCGATGATTGCCGGGCGAAGTGCACGATGACGGTCACCTTGGAGGCGGATGGCCGCTACACTCACCTCATCAGCAACGGCAACATCTCTCGTGAAACCAACCCCGATGGCGTGCCGGTTCCTGTCCCCGGCAACCCCACTCGGCAGACCATCACGTACGAGACGACTGTACCGATGGCGCCGTACCTGTTCATTGCTGCGGTGGGAACCTGGGATGAGTTGGTGGATTACGTCACGTACCCGTCCGACCGGACGATACGCCTGGAGTACCTCGTGCCGCCAGGAAGGGCCGAAGGCGCTCGCATTCCCATGGAAATCCTCAAGGAGGCTATCCTTTGGGTAGGACGAACCCAAGACTACGAATACACCGGTGACACGTATCGGACGATTTGCATGACCAAGTCCAATTTCGGCGGCATGGAGAACGTCGGCAACACCACTATTGTCACCGATGCCGCTCTCATCGACGAGTATACTCTTGACCACGCGCTCATTTACGCTCACGCGGTGATCGTGCACGAGTACGAGCATAACCAGTGCGGCAGCGAAACCACTATGGAAACGCCTTTCGACGTTTGGTTGAACGAGGCGTACACCGTGCATGTGGAGCGACAGTTCCTCGCCGGCATTTTCGACCCCACATTCATGAGGATCAATCAGGTGGACTCGATCCGTAATCCGCTCCTGGGGCCGCTCGCCATTGAAGATAGCGGCCGCGGAGGTCAGATCGTTCGCGAGGGCTTCAACAACCCGGACGAGTTGATCGACGGCGTCACGTACGTAAAAGCCGCGGAAGTTATCCGCATGATGCAGCTCTTCCTCGGACTCGAAGTGTTTCGCGCGGGAAAAACGCTGTACTTCTCCCGATATCACAATGGCAACGCGAACACCGACCAGTTTTTCGCGTGCTTCGAGGAGGTTTCCGGCAGGTCGCTCGACTCGTTCAAGAAGGCATGGCTCTACACGCGAGGCTATCCCAACGTGTCGGCCCGCTGCGAGTACCAGAGTGACCGCGGTGAGTTCCGGATCCACTTCCGCCAAGAACCTCCAGAGTGCAGGGTTGCGTTTCCCATCCCTCTCCAAGTGGCACTCGTGGACCGGAACGGCGCAACGGTGCCAGGCACCGAGAAAGTTTTCGAACTCGCAAGCGAGCAGGCGGTGCTCACCTTCACCGACATCGGTGAGGCTCCTGCGTTCGCGTCCGTCAACCGCGATTACTCATTCTATGGGACGCTTACACAGGAGGACGCTGATTCAGAAACGCTCGCGCTCCAGGCTCGGCTCGACCCCAACCTCTTCAATCGCGTGGAAGCCGTTGCGCGGCTGACGGACAGAGAGCGTGTGCGTCTGCTGCTGAATCCCGGCGCTGAAATCAGCCGGGACTGGCTCGATGTGTATGGCTCCATCGTGGGAGACCGAGGAATTCCGCACGCACTCAAAGCTTACTTCCTCCGCATCGAAGAACAGCCGCTGGACAGGCGCTACAGTACATGGTTTCCCGAGCAGGTGGCGGCAAGAGAGCGCCTCATGCTTGCTGCAAACCAGGCCTACAGAGACCTGCTGGTCGAGGAATTCGCGGCTATCGACACGTACCGGCCACGACGCTCTGCGAAGGACGGTATTGAGGATCGGATGCTGAAGAATCAGCTCTTGGCTCTCATCGCTGTGGACGATTCTCCTGAAAGCCATCGGATGATCGTGGAGCACTGCGAGCGTTCGCTCACGCCTGCTGATCGTGTCGCTCCGCTCACACTCCTGAACCGGAGCACGTTCGCGGATCGCCGCGAGGTGCTTGAGATCGTGTATGACGCGTGGCACGAGCACACCGGCGGGTACCCGAACTATTTGAGAGTGGTCGCGCTTGGCGCTGGCGAGGACTTCTTTGACGCGATCGAACGTGAGAAGACCCGCCCCACCTTCGATGTGAACCGCCCTTCTCTTTCACGGGCGCTCTTCGTCACCGCGGGGGCCAACACCAAAATGATATGGACCGATGACGGCATTGAATGGGTGGCGCGGACGGTTATCTGGCTCGCCTCCATCAACGACTACGTTGCCAGCCGGCTGCTGAACACGTTTCAGCATTTCGGCAACCTCAAGCCGGATCTTCGGGAAAAGGTGCGGCCGTGGCTTGAACGGGTCGCCGTTGAAGTCTCCGAACGCGTGAGCCCACCCGTTCAGGGTCAGGCTCGTGCGTACCTCGGACAGTAACGATCTCGACGTCCCCTGAACCCACCGCTGGCAACGCTCATGCCCGAAGATCTTGAAATAGCGATCAGAATGGTGCTGTCGATCGTGGCCTTCGCCGTTATCGGCTGGAGCTTTTTCTCCAAGCGGCGTGGCAAGAAGAGCAAGGCAGCGTCCTTCAGTCTGATTGTCTTGGCTATAGTCAGCGTGGGCATGTTCTTCAATTTCGGATACCTCCACGGACGGGGCTTCATACACCACTGGGAGCTTTTCCACTACGTCCTCTGTTCCAAGTACTTCCCCGAATTGGGCTACGACGGACTGTATCTTGCGTCCATCAAGGCGCAGGAAGAGACCAATCCGCTCCTCTTGAAGCAGCGATACACGCGGGACCTTCGCACCAACGAAAAGGTGCACGTGAAATCTGTTAGAAAACACCAAGATGAAATCAGGGCGCGATTCTCGCCCGACCGATGGAAAGAGTTCTCCCAGGATAATCGGTTTTTCATCCAGTCGAACACGTTTGACCATTTCGGTATGATAAGGAGCGACCACGGGTGCAATGCTTCGCCGACGTGGATGTTCATCGCCCGGCTCTTCGACGCCCGTCTCCCCGTTACGCTACGTAACCTCGAGCTTCTTGCCACTCTTGACATGCTGCTGCTCGTAGTAATGTTCGTGGTCGTCTTCCGGACCTATGGTGCAGAGATCGGGATGGTAAGCTTGATCATCTTTTGTCTGAATTATGCGGGCCGTTTCTCCTGGTTCGGAGGAGCATTGCTGCGACAGGACTGGCTCGTGGCATCGGTAATCGGCGTGTGCATGTTGCGTAGCCAACGCCACGTGGCTGCCGGCGCATTGTTTGCCTACGCGACGATGGTGCGGCTCTTCCCGGTGTTCTTTTTGCTTGGCCCGCTCGTACTGGCCGTGAAGAGCCTGGTACGGGACCGACAAGTCCCCAATTGGGCATGGCGACTTGGGCTTGCCTACTTCCTTGGGCTGTTGATTTTCTTTGCTGCGGGCGGCCTTGCGGGAAGAGGCGTCTCAGCATGGCCGGAATATGCGGGCAAGATCGCCCAGCATCACTCGACGTGGCTGACCAACAATGTTGGCATGCAAAACGTACTCTTGTACGGGCCGGATACCATTTTCCGGCGAACTGTGGACTGGAAGCTTCCTGAACCGTGGATCCATTGGCAGGCGAAGATGAACGCGATGAAAAGCGACCGGCGTGTCTTTATCGCGCTTGCCATGCTTTTGTTTACGGGCGTGATCGTCGCTGCGGCATGGCGCTGTTCGATTGACGAGGCCACGGCCCTCGGTATTGGAGTCGCGTACGCGGCATTGCTACTCACGTGTTATTACTGGACTATGGTAATGATGCTCCCGTTCAAACGACGGAGTGACGCCGCGGTGTTGGCGTTTTTCGCATTCAATGTGCTATCGTGCTTCGCGTATTTCGTGCATTCCGCGTCGGAATTCCGGTACGGTCTGGTCTCCTGGATGCTGGGGGCGCTTCTCCTCATTTGGGCGCTTCCCGATGCCCTCCGAACGTTGAGGGGTGTTCCAGAGGAAGACCAGGCATTGTTGAAGTTAGCATAATGATTAACCGGATTTTTCTTGACTCACTGAGCGTAAGTCCGTAAGACTAAAAGGTCTACCTGAATTACCGGTGAAGTTCGCCCGCAAAGCACCCCGGAGGATCTTGCGGGGCCCGGCGGTCGCCGCCTCGTTCATGTGGCCGGCTTTGACAATCCTGGCAATGGAACGGAAGGAGTCGTACTCACGTGGCTCGTGAGGCCATGTACCGATCCCTCTTACCCTGCGATGCCGATGGAACAATCGTCACGCGTGGAAACTGCCGGATCACTTTTCGTGGGATCGTGCTAGACGACATTGTTGAACAACTTCAATAAATTGCTAGCCAAGAATTCTGTTCGTCGGATGGCCTCGATGGACGGCAAGACCGCGTTCTCTACAGTGAACACAGCGCAGCCTCCGGCCGCAACCAACAGGATTTATCCACAGATTACGCAGATGGACACAGATATTTCTCTCAGTTCTTTTTATCTGAGTAATCTGCGCCATCTGTGGATAGCTCTTCTGAAATCTTGGCGACAAGCCAAGAAGGCAAGGAATAGTATTACAAACCGCCGCATGTGGCCGCACCTCATGGTAGGACGGGTCCTGTTGATTGTCGTGTCGATCGTCTCATTGGGATCTTTCTGGATACCGGTGTGTGCACACGCCGATCAGGAACCTTTGAAATTGGACGGGACCACAAGCCGGTATAATCTGGCCGGCCATCTTCAAGTTTACGAAGACGCGGGCGGCTCAGAGACTATCGAAGATATCCTATCGAAGCCGTTTCGGCCCGTGCAAACCGGAACACCGCATTTCGGTTTTACGCAATCGGTGTATTGGATCAAATTGACCATTGCCGATGGCACAGCGGAGCCGCAGAAAATTCTCCTCGAGATAAGAAATCAGTATCTGGATTTCATTGATATTTTCGTCAAATCGGGCAGCAATCCCGAGATTGCACGTTACCGTGCCGGAGCGCGCGTGCCGTTCGATGAACGGATATCCAGGGGGCGTTATCCGGTCGTAACACTGAATTTTTCACCCGGCGAAGTGAAAACGGTTTTCTTTCGTGTCAGTACACGCACGCCGGTGAGACTGCCTCTTGTGCTTTCTACCCGAGACGCGCATCGACATGAAGAAGTGAAGCAGTTTGTCTTTCTCGGACTCTTTTTCGGCGCACTCGTCTTTCTCATCATTTATAGCCTGTTCGCTTGGTCCATTCTCAGGCAGCCGGCCTATCTGTATTACATCCTGACTATTGCCGGCGTGGGCGCCAATCAGTTGGCGCTCAACGGGCTGACGGCCTGGATGCCGTTTTTTTCCGAACCCCAACGGATGCTGCATCTTCTCACTGCGGGAATAGGCTTTACATGCGTCTTCAATGTCGTATTTGTGTCGTCCTTCATGGATTGCAGGGCAAAATACCCGATTTTGTACAGAATCCTTGATGTGTTCCTCGTTCTCGGAGTGATCGTCACGATTACGTACATCGTCAATTACTATGTCGGTAACGCAATGGCCATGGCGTATGGGCCCGCGCTCGCTTATGTCTTGGCTATCGTCATCGGGCTCATGTGGTATTGGGGCGAATCCCATGCCCGATATCTATTCTTGGCGCATGTGCAATTGCCCATCATCGGTACTATTCATGTGGCTGCGATGGCGGGATTGATCCCATTCAACCCGATACTCACCCAATTGCTGCCCATCGCGTATCTTTGGCAGGGGCTGTTCTTCATGCTGGCGCTGGTCGACCGGTATTCCATCATGCAGCGGCGCTTCATGCACGAACTTGAAGACAAAGTCGCGGAGCGTTCAGCCGAGTTGGTGGAAGCCAATGAACACCTCGAGTCCGAAATTGTAGAGCGAAAACGCATCGAAGCGGTCATAGCGAGAGCAAAACGTGAATGGGAGCAGACATTTGATACGGTGCCGGACCTTATCACCATCATTGACCGCGATTTCGTCATTCATCGTATCAACAAGGCTATGGCGGACAAGATGAATCTCCATCCCAGAGACGCGATCGGCCGCCACTGTTACGAACTGTGCCACGGCACTGACGAGCCGTTCGACGGGTGCCCACTACACCGAAGTATGCTCGACGACGAAGAGCATTCTACGGAAATCGTCGAACCACGACTGGGAGGGACGTTTATCGTGTCGGTGAGCCCCCTGCCCACTGACAATCATCAGGCCGAGCGGTTCGTTCACGTCGCTCGTGACATAACCGAGCGGAAGATCTTCGAAGAGCGATTGCGGAAACAGGCGCGCACCGACAGCCTTACCAATATCTGGAACCGAAGGCACTTCATGCAACTCGCCGAACGCGAACTTGAGCGAACCAGGCGATACGGCGGCCAATTCGCCCTGGCAATGATCGATCTCGATCATTTCAAGACGATAAACGATACGTGCGGCCACGATGTTGGGGATGAAACGCTCAGAAAGGTTGCGGAGATCGTTGGCAATAATTTGCGGAAAGTAGATGTCTTTGCCCGATTTGGCGGTGAGGAATTTGTCCTTGCCTTGCCCGAGACCGATTTGGAAAAGGCTCTCCATGTTGCGGAACGGCTCCGCCGGCAGGTGGCCGACACGCCCATGACCGATCAGGCAACGCCTATACGCACCACGGTCAGCATAGGAGTAACCGTGGTCGGACACGAACCGGCTGACCTGGCGACAGCGCTGAAACAGGCGGACAAGGCATTGTACATGGCAAAGCGGAACGGAAGGAATCGCGTAGAGGTCTATTCAGATCTCGTCCGGAAACGAACAACCCTTAGCCCTGTCTAGTAGATCGATTCAAGAATACGTTTACGTAGTAGTGGGCGGCAGAATTGGGTAGGGGCGGGTCTGAGACCCAATGCCAGTGATTTAAGGGAATTTGATGTGGCGCAGGCTTTCCAGCCTGCGACTCATTTGCCTGAAAAATCGGCAGGCTGGATAGCCTGCCCCACATTGGGAAATCAAGACCGAACTCTTAAGGCACAAGCATTGGGTCTGAGACCCGCCCCTACGAGGCATATCACGATGTTTAGCGCCTCGCCCTCCCATGATCTTGGTGGCAAGGCACTTACGAATCGATCTACAAGACGCCTCCTGCGACCCCAGCGAGTCCAAAGCTAGCCTCTCGAAGACTCGCCTTTTGCGCATGCTTCCCAGAACATGGTGTTGTTCACTTTGTCCACGGACGCGGTTGTCCAAGCGTTGCTGCGAAAGCGACGAACGAACAGGGCACACATGACCGCAATCGAGAGGCACATGGTCCACCACACGCCCCATGCGCCCATGTGGAACAGGTAAATCACCGCCAGAATCGCAGGAATTCGCACCAGCCACATCCCGGTGAACACGATCCTCATTGTGTAGAATGTATCGCCCGCGCCTTGAAGCGCGCCCGACAGTGTGATGCCGATTGCCATGAACGGCACCGCAACCATGTTCACCCGTAGATAGCGTGTCATCTCCTCGAGGACCGCTGGATCGGTCGTCAGCAGTGTCGAAAGGTGCGGGGCGAGTACGAATACGACAGCCGCGGGCAATGCGATGATCAACAGGCACAGCAATGCCGCGGCCTTCGCGCCCGATCGGGCTCCCTGCACATCGCCGGCGCCGAGTCGATTCCCTGTCAGCACAGCGGCAGCCATATTGAATGCAAAGATAGGTAGGAAAATGATCGCCTCCACCCGCAACCCGCCGGTCATGGCAGCGAGAGCGGTGATCTTGCCTTCCGCAATGCGTCCGACGAGGAAGTACACGACCAGTGTGCCCGCATTCCAGGCAGTCTGTTGGATCGCAGAAGGCACACCCAGACGCACGAGGTTCCTAATGCAACGCGTCATCGGCCGGCGAAGCGCTTCAAGTCGGATTCGATCCGGACCGCGACAGACGTAGGACAAGTTGAGTACCATTCCGATGCTCGTGGCAATCGCGGACGCCCACGCGATCCCCTCATACCCCAGCGCCGGAATTGGCCCCCATCCGAAGGTCAGTACAAAATTGCCTACCACGTTCGTCGCGGCAGCGATCCCCACGTTGATCATCGTGAGGCGCACCCGTCCCGAAGAACGCAACACGCCGCCGGTGATGATCGAAACGTAAGTCGGTACCAGAACCAGCGCGTAAATTCTCAGGAATCGGACCGCAATCTGCTCGATATCCTCCGGCATGCCCACGGCTCGTACGATCACTTCCGGATACAGCCGCGCGGGTACCGTAATGACCCCGGCAATTACAAGGCCCAGCAAGACCGACTGTGCGGTGATGCGTCCCACGCCTTCGTTGGATCCCGCCCCAGCCGCCTGGGAAACCATCGCGACAGTTCCTACGCTCAGGCCGTTGGCGAGAATCATGAGCGTAAAGTAGAGCTGCCCCACGTATCCCACCGCGGCAATCACGTTGGGGCCGAGGTATCCTGCCACGAACACGTCGGTAATGAGGATGGAGAAATGGAAGAACATGATCAGGATCATGGGCCAACTCATGGCCCATGAATCCCGTATAAAGGGCTTGACGTCTCTTATTCCGTGGTAAAAATCCATGATTCGCAACCGGCAATCCGCCGGAATTTCTTTTTATAGCGCTTTCCCGGCAAAAAGCACAGCGCGTCGCGGAAACTGAGCCGGGCGGCTTTCCGGAGCGGCTTCATGCATGCATTTCATTATCTGCACGGGTCATCACACGCACCGCACCTTTCGGAGGGTAGCCCCGACGTTACACGTCGGGGTTGCGCAGCAACAAGAGGTCCATGTCCTTTCTCGCATGAGAAAAGTCTCATGAGGAGCGATCAAGACCTCTTGCGCCTCAGGCGCTCCGACGTATAACGTCGGAGCCACCCAGCCAGAACAAAGAGCCGATCTCCCCGTTTTGGAATCCTGAACGCACCACGCCCAGGCTTGAGTGAACGAACGCCACGCTTGGGAGTTTCACTTGAATTTTCGCGGCTGCGACCATATAGTCTCGGGTGGTCCATGCGGCTTCGTCCGTCCCGATTTTTGCAGCCTTCACGGCGCCACAGAGAAAAACCGATATGCCCAAACGCACAGATCTCAAGTCCATCCTGCTCATCGGGTCCGGTCCGATCATTATCGGGCAAGCGTGTGAGTTCGACTATTCCGGCACTCAGGCCGTCAAAGCCCTCAAGGAAGAAGGATACCGGGTAGTCCTGGTCAACTCCAACCCTGCCACGATCATGACAGACCCCGAGTTTGCGGATGCCACCTACATCGAACCTCTCAAAACCGACATCATCGCCGCGATCATCGAGCGCGAGCGGCCCGACGCCCTCCTGCCGACCCTCGGCGGCCAGACGGCCCTCAACCGAGCCGTGGAGTTATACCAAGAAGGAGTGCTTCAGCGATTCAACGTAGAGCTGATCGGCGCCAGCTTTGAGGCTATCAACAAGGCCGAAGACCGCGACCTATTCAAAGCGGCCATGAAGAATATCGGATTGGACCTTCCGCGCAGCGGATACGCCGACAACATCGACCAAGCATGGGAAATTGCGGAAGAATTGGGCTTCCCCAACGTGATCCGGCCGTCGTTTACCCTCGGCGGGACCGGCGGCAGCGTGGCGTTCACCCGTGAAGAGTTCGCCCGTCTTGCCCAATGGGGACTCGACATCTCGCCTGTGCGCCGCATCCTTGTGGAGGAGTCGGTTCTCGGCTGGAAAGAGTTCGAACTGGAGGTCATGCGCGACCGAGCGGACAACGTCGTAATCATCTGCTCCATTGAGAATTTCGATCCCATGGGCGTGCACACCGGCGACTCCATTACGATCGCGCCGGCTCAGACGCTCACAGACAAGGAATATCAAATCCTCCGCGACCAGTCCGTGGCCATTATCCGAGAGATCGGTGTGGATACGGGTGGTTCGAACATCCAATTTGCCCTGCACCCGGACACGGGCCGCGTCGTCGTCATCGAGATGAACCCGAGAGTCAGCCGCTCCAGCGCCCTAGCGTCAAAGGCTACCGGCTTCCCTATCGCCAAGATCGCGGCCAAGCTCGCCATAGGGTACACCCTCGACGAAATCGCCAACGATATCACGCTGAAAACTCCGGCTTCGTTCGAGCCGACCATCGACTATGTGGTGACCAAGATCCCTCGTTTCACGTTTGAGAAGTTTCCCGGCGCGGATAATACTCTTACCACTCAGATGAAATCCGTCGGCGAGGTTATGGCAATCGGTAGAACGTTCAAAGAATCTGTTCAGAAAGCGATCCGGTCCCTAGAAATCGATTCGTACGGGTTCGAATCTCGGATGGAACCAGACCTGGAGCGCGAACAGATCCTCGAGCGTCTCCGCAGACCCACGCCGGACCGGCTGTGGTACTTGGCGGACGCATTGCGCCGGGGCGTCACCGTCGACGAGATCTATGAAGTCTCGAAGATTGACCCGTGGTTCCTCGGACAAATCCATGAAGTGGTCCTCATGGAAGACGAATTGAAGCGGCCCAGCAGTCTCGATGGTGACGAGGGCTCCGATCGGCTTCGCGCGGCCAAGTCCTTCGGTTTTTCCGACGTGAGGCTTGGTACTCTCACAGGTTCGTCCGAAGACGCTATTCGGAACCGTCGTCATTCCCTCAATCTGCGACCAGTCTTCAAGAGGGTGGACACATGCGCGGCGGAGTTCGAGGCGTACACGCCGTACCTGTATTCGACCTACGAAGAAGAGGACGAATCAGGCCCGACTGATCGCCAGAAGATCATAATCCTCGGCGGAGGCCCCAACCGAATCGGGCAGGGAATCGAATTCGACTACTGCTGCGTGCACGGCGCGTTTGCGCTCAAGGAAGACGGGTACGAGACCATAATGGTCAACTGTAACCCGGAGACGGTGAGCACGGACTACGACACCTCGGATCGGTTGTACTTCGAGCCGCTTACGCTCGAGGATGTGTTGGAAATAGTCGAGAACGAGAAACCCGCAGGGGTCATCGTCCAGTTCGGCGGACAGACTCCTCTCAAGCTTGCCGTGCCGCTGTGGAAAGCTGGAGTGCCGGTAATTGGCACGTCTCCAGACGCTATCGATCGTGCCGAAGATCGCAAACGATTCAAGGAACTGCTTCAGAAGCTCGACCTCCATCAGCCGCCCAATGACATCGCACACTCGTACGATGAGGTCATGGAAGTGGCCCGCCGGATCGGATATCCGCTTGTGGTACGACCATCGTACGTACTCGGCGGCCGGGCAATGGAGATCGTGCACTCACGGGAGGACCTCGAGCAATACCTCACATCCGTGGTGAAGGCATCTCCTGATCATCCGATCCTGCTGGACGGATATCTCACGGGAGCAGTAGAAATCGATGTGGACGCGGTGGCCGACGGCGAGGATGTGGTCATCGGAGGCATCATGGAGCACATCGAAGAAGCCGGTGTGCACTCTGGCGACTCGTCATGCTCTCTTCCACCGTACAGCCTGGGACGTTATCACCTGGACGAAATCAGGCGGATCACGCGTCTCCTCGCGCTGGAACTCGGTGTGAAAGGATTGATGAACCTGCAACTCGCACTCAAAGACGGCGAGATTTTTGTGCTTGAAGTCAATCCGCGGGCATCACGAACTATCCCCTTTGTCTCCAAGGCAATCGGGGTGCCATTGGCGAAGGTCGGCGCCCGCGTCATGACGGGAAGGAAGCTCCGAGAACTCGGCTTCACCCGGGAAGTGATTCCCGCTCACATGAGCGTCAAGGAGGCCGTCTTCCCGTTCATCAAATTCTCCGGTGTGGATGTCATGCTCGGTCCGGAGATGAAATCCACCGGCGAAGTGATGGGCATTGACAGCGAGTTTGGGCCTGCGTTCCTGAAGTCTCAGTACAGCACGGAGTTTCCCATTCCGAAGGACGGGACCGTTTTTCTGAGCGTCGCAGACCGCGACAAACACGCGGCTGTCATTGTGGCTCGCAGACTGAAGGAATGCGGTTTTTCCCTCGCCTGTACCAAGGGCACTGCCGCGGCGTTCGCCGAAGTGGGCATGGCCTGCACGGTGATAGGTAAGGTCCACGAGCAGGACGCGCTCGACGTGACCGACTTAATTCACCGCGGAGATATTTCGCTGGTAATCAACACCTGTGCGGACAAGCAATCGATCCGTGACTCAGTTCACATCAGGCTCGCGGCTCTGAACCATAACGTCCCGTACTTCACCACCTTGGCCGGCGCTAACGCTCTGTCGCTTGGTCTCAGGTCGCTCCAGCGGGGCGACAGATTCCGCGTCTTGTCGTTACAGGAATATCATAGCGGAAAAGGCGTGCGCGGGTAGCTCCATCATCTCGAATCCGCCTGCAATTGGCTTGACGAAGCAATTCCGTATGTGTTACGTGCGATAGTTAACCTCAGATGACATCAACGGAGAGACGGCTACCGCACGAATCAGACGGCCGCGGTCGCTGTCTCCCAAAACCAGAGTTCGGTAATCAGGCGGCGGGTGTTCCCGGCCGCGCGGCCTAAACAGAATCATCTCAACCACAGTTGTAAGAAAACCTTCGCAGTCGGGGCAGCGCCCGTGCGCCATAGGCACGGCGACTGCCCGAAAAGGCTTCACGCCGGGGGTGGCAATGTCCTGGCTTACCGTACACCAGCCTATCAGCGCGCGGTTCCCGATCTATTCCCAGACAATGTCGTGCCCTTCAGACCGTCCCTCAACGGGCAATCCATTTCGTCCGTCATTTCGCCCAACACTTAAGACAAGGATGTGACAGTGCTTTAAAACGGAGGGCTCGCTGTAACCAAGGAAAGGAGGCCGAACACTCCCATCAACGGGAGAGGAACGCTTTCGGCTATAACGCATAAGCAAGAAGGAGGCGATGATGATTTCGATCAACGTTAACGGGAAGGACTACCAAGTCGATGTTCCGTCCGACACTCCTTTGCTTTGGGTAATCCGGGACCAGTTGAAGCTCATGGGAACAAAGTACGGTTGCGGGATCGGGGAGTGCGGAACCTGCACGGTTCACATCGATGGCAAAGCCCAGCGATCGTGCGCGGTCGAGGTTGGGAAGGTCCAGGGAGCCAAGATCACCACCATCGAAGGCCTCAGTGAAAACCATCCGGTGAAGAGAGCATGGATTGAGGAACAGGTGGTCCAATGCGGCTACTGTCAGCCGGGGGTCATCATGGAGGTTGCTTCTCTTATGGCCGAAAGCCCCAAGGCCGACGCGGAAACCATTGTCAGATCGATGGACGACGTGATTTGCCGGTGCGGCTCCTACCCTCGCATCAAGAAGGGCATCGCCAAGGCTGTGGACATCGCTCGGAAGGAGGTGAAGAAGTGATGACAACATCATTTTCACGCCGCGAGTTCCTGAAGGGGCTCTGGCCGCCTCCGGTCTGACCATAATCGCCACGGTAACACCGGAAGGGGTGAAACTGGCCAAAGCCGCGGAGGCAAAGAGTTCGGGGCTGAAACCGACGGCGTACTACGAAGTCACTCCCGACGGAGTCGTGAGGGTCGTGATACCCAGCTCCGAAATGGGCCAAGGCATTTACACGACCCTGGCTATGATCGTCGCCGACGAGCTTGAAGCGGATTGGGGCAAGATTCAAGTCGTGCAAGCCCCCGCAGCGGACGCGTTCAAAAACGTGCTTCTCGACAGCCAGATGACTGTCGGCAGTGCAGCCACGAGAGGCTGGTACGTCCCGCTGAGGAAAGCAGGCGCCGCCGGCAAAACCATGCTCATCGAGGCTGCCGCACAGGAATGGAAGGTTCCCGTATCGGAATGCGCAGCAGAAAAGGGCACTGTGCGGCATGCCAAGTCAGGACGCAGTCTGTCCTACGGCGAATTGGCCGCCAAGGCCGCCAAACTACCGGTGCCTCAAGACCCGCAACTGAAGAAAGAGAGCGAGTTCAAGTACATCGGCAAGGCCATGCCTCGTGTGGACGGCCCGGAAAAGGTCAACGGCAAGGCGATCTTCGGTTATGACGTCGATCTTCCGGATATCCACTACGCGATCTTGGCCCGCCCGCCGGCTTATGGAGCCAAGCCCGATTCGTTCGATGAAAAGGCTGCTATGGCCGTAGATGGCGTAGTCAAGGTGGTTCCCGGTCCACACGGCATAGCGGTCTGCGCGAAGAGCTACACCGCTGCGCTGAAGGGACGCAAGGCGCTGAACGTCAAGTGGGGCGCCGGCTCTCATCCGGACTTGGACAGCGCTTCCATCGAAAAGGCTTTAATGAGTGGATTGGAGCAACCAGGGGCGAATGCGATCACTACGGGGGACCCAAAGAAGGCTTTGGCGCAGGCCGCCAAAGTCCTGGAAGCGACGTACTATGTGCCCTGTGTGGCCCACGCCACGATGGAGCCCATGAATTTCACCGCACACGTTCAGCAGGACCGCTGTGACATCTGGGGTCCAACTCAAGGACAAACCATTGCCCAGATGGTTGCCGGACAGGTGGCAGGCTTGGCTCCGGACAAGGTACAGGTGCATACCACGTTACTTGGCTGCGGCCTCGGCAGAAGAGCTGCGCCGGATTTCGTGGTGGACGCGGTGATTGCTTCGAAAGCCCTCGGAAAGCCGGTCAAGGTGGTATGGACGAGGGAAGAGGACATCCAACACGATCTCTTCCGGTCGGCCGTCGCACACAAGATCAAAGCCGGTCTGGACAGTCAAGGCAATTTGGTTGCGTGGGACCACAAGGTTTCGTGTTTTTCCATTCAAAAGTATATGGGCATGCCCATCGAAAAGGGGATCGACATGTTTGTCTTGTGGGGCCTCCATGATGCTCCCCAGTCGCCTACCAAGAGCCAGATAGCATACGGGATGCCCAATTTCTCGGTTGAACTCTTCCTGTCGGACCTGCCCGTGCCCGTGACACCTTGGCGCTCCGTCCAGAACGCGCCGAACGCGTTCGCGACAGAGTGCTTCATGGATGAACTGGCACAACTGGCGGGCAAAGATTCGCTGGCGTTCCGTCTGGAATCGCTCAAGGACAACCCGCGTGCGCGCCGCGTTCTTGAGACCGTTGCGAAGAACTCGGACTGGGGCAAGCCTCTGCCCAAGGGACGAGGACGGGGAATTGCCCAGCACGCGTGCTTCGGATCGTATGTCGCTCAGGTTGCAGACGTCTCGGTGAAGGATGGAAAGGTAACAGTCAACCGAGTGGACGTAGCCGTAGACTGCGGACCCGTAGTCAACCCCAACGCACTTGAGGCGCAGATCGAAGGCGCTGTAGTCCTCGCCCTGAGCACGACGTTGAGAGAAGAGGTGAAATTCGCGAAGGGAGGCGTCGCGTCGAAGAACTTCGGAGATTACAACATCATTCGTATGAGTGAGGTCCCCGACATCCGCGTCCACATTGTAAACAGCACCGATGAAATGGGCGGTATCGGGGAGCCGGGAGTGCCACCGCTCGCCCCGGCAGTGACCAACGCGGTCTTTGCCGCAACGGGTAAACGGCTCAGGAAGATCCCTCTCGCGCTGTAGTTCCAATGTGCGGTCACAGACGTAACGGTGGCAGCACCAGCAGGCATCGAGTAGCGTGCAACAAGATCTCCCCAGCCCCTCCTCTGTCAAAGAGGGGGACTCGCTCATACCCCCCTTTCGTAAAGGGGGGCTGGGGGGATTTTGGATCGCGCCTGAGTCACCTGCTGCAACCGACATTGGTCAACAGGATTCACAGATGTTGCGGCCGGCTTCATTTGGCCTGACTGGCAGAGAAAAGAGCCGGCCGCTGTTCTCCTACGTTGCCAGTTGGGTGCCAGTAGAGCGATTCAGAAATGCCATTACGTGGTCGTCAACGACGGCCTAGGTAGGGGCGGGTCTCAGACCCGCGCCGTACAACGCATATCGCATCGGTCGACGCCTCATCTTGCCTAGTGGATTGGGTGCAAGGTATCTGTGGACCGATATACTAGAATGCCCAGCAATCGCAGCCCAACGCCCACAACCCCGACTCCCCGAGCACCCACCTGTGCGCGTGCGACCCGAGGCGCAGAAAGCGGTCGATTTGTTGGCGCCGCCTGAGTGTCTGCGCTGCAGCAACTCGCGCGTACCCACCGTAGGCTTTAACCGGCGACCAGTCAGGACTTATGGGCAGTGGCGGCGGGCCCAGTCGTTCGAACTCACCAGCGGCGAAGACTACGCGGCCCCCGACGATCGTCAATATCGATTCAAGATGCTTGATCTGTTCTTCCGGAATCGAGAAATAGTCCGCCGAGAGCACGCTAAGATCCGCCAGCTGCCCTGGTGTGAGCGATCCTTTCTTGCCCTCCTCCGAAGAGAACCAGCTGCTCCCGACGGTGTACAGGCGGAGCGCCTCCATACGGTCGAGGCGGTTGCTCTCCGGGTAGAGTGCAGCGCCGCCGATAGTCTTGCCTGTCACGAGCCAGTAAAGGGCGACGAATGGGTTGTAACTCGAGACCCGCGTTGCATCCGTGCCCGCTCCGACGGGCACACCCAGTTCGAGCATCCTCCTGATAGGCGGCGTGCGCTGCGCCTGTTTTTCGCCATATCGAGCAACGAAATATTCTCCTTGAAACGCCATGCGGTTTTGCACTGCGATGCCTCCGCCGAGCGCCCTGATGCGCTCCAGGTTGCGGTCGGAGATCGTCTCACAATGGTCAAAAAACCAGTGAAGGCCGTTGAATGGGACCTCGATGACCAGCGCCCTAATGCTTGATGGAAGGCGCTACTTCTTCCCCGCGTCGTTCTTCGTGTGCAGCCACTGCGATCGGTACGACGTATTCAGGAAACTTGGTTTCCGGAGCGCCGTGCACCATTGTGTACGCGTACTCAACGCCCACACCATATGCGCCGCAGTGGTTCTTCACGATGTCTAGGACCGCGTCGTACGTGTCGCGCTCGGCCCAATCGCGCTGCCATTCCAACAACACGGAAAGCGAGGTGACCGGCTTCGCTCCTGCCTGAATCATGCGCTTCATGGCGTTGTCGTGAGCAAGCACGCTCACATCGCCGCAACAATCTTCGACGACATAGACTTCGTACCCGTCGTAAAGCGCTTGAATGGTCGGGAGTGCGACACAGGTTTCAGTCCACAACCCTGCAAACACTAACTTTTTTCGTCCCGTCTTCTCGATCGCCGCCACAAAGTTCTTGTCGTCCCAAGAATTCATGGAGGAACGTTCAATTGGCTCCTCACCAGGGAATACAGCACTAATCTGCGGCCACATGTTTCCGCTGAAACTCTTGGATTCAATCGTGGTAAGCACAACCGGGATATCGAAAACCTTTGCGGCTTTGGAGAGGGCAACGACATTGTTGATGATCGTTTGACGGTCAAAATTGGCCACGCCAAACAGCATCTGGGGTTGGAAATCGATAAGCGCGACAACACAGTTGTCTGGCGTGAGAAGGCCTTTTTCGCTCCGTTTCGAGCGAGTACTGATTGAGGACATGGCTTTTTCCTTTTCAAAGCGAGTTGGCAACTTCTATCGAGACCCAGGCATCTGAAAAGCCTCGTTTCGACATAGTCTTATTGAGCCTTATGAATGTTCTGCGCCGTTAATGTGCATTCCGCACAGGCTTGACGATCCACCGGGTCGCGAAACATGACCGCCGTGGCTATGTCACCGCCACGGGTTCCACCAGCGACGGCAAGGGCCTGCGCGTTCGTCTCTCTGAGCGATTCTCTTGTGTTACAGGAATCCACAGCAATTTGCCTTCTTCCATATTAACTAATGGCCCCAAATCTCGCTGGGGCTAAGAATTCCGCCAATTTGGCGTATTTGTCATTTTACGTTCAGAAACTTAGATGCATCGACGAGAGAAAGGGTGCACTGGTTGGAAATGGCTTCAGCTTTGGAGCAGGGGTAAGCGCGTGCCTCCCTGCTAGCGCTGCGCGTGCTTGAGAAAAGTCCCATCTCGATATTCCTGAAACGCGAGTTTTAGCTCCTCTTGCGTGTTCATGACGATAGGGCCATACCAAGCGACAGGTTCACCAATAGGCCTACCGGAAACAAACAGGAAACGAACTCCATTCCGTTCGGGAGTCACAGACACTTCGTCGCCGTCGCCGTAAAGCGCGAGCGTTCGATCTTCGCAAATGCAACTTCGGTCGAAATCGAAGTAATTCGATCCGATCACCTCGTGGGCATAAGAATCACGGCCTTGATCGAAATAGCCCTCTCCGCTGATGACGTACGCAAAGGCGTTTTTCCCTCGATCCACGGAGTGAGTGAACGTCGCTCCGGGAGGAATGGTGACATCCAAGTACTCGGGGTCGGTGACAATGTCTCGGACAGGTCCCTGCGTCCCCTCAATCGTTCCGCAGATGACCTTCACCTTTGCCCCGCTTTTGAGGGTAATTTCCGGCATCTGCTGGCTTTTCACGTCACGATAACGAGGGTCCATCATCTTGTCGGCCGCGGGAAGGTTCGCCCAGAGTTGGAACCCCGCAAGGACACTTTTCTTGTCGCCCTTTGGCATCTCTTGATGAATGATGCCGCTGCCGGCAGTCATCCATTGCACGTCACCGGAAGAAATCCTGCCGGTATTACCCATGCTGTCGCCATGCTCCACTTCGCCGCCCAGAACGTAGGTGATCGTCTCGATGCCTCGGTGGGGATGCCAAGGAAACCCCTTGAGATAATGGTCGGGATTATCCGAGCGGAAATCGTCAAGGAGAAGAAACGGGTCCAGCTGCGGCGCCTCGCTGTAACCGAAGACCCGCATAAGGTGGACCCCAGCTCCTTCAATCACGGGTTTGCTTTTCCACACTTTCCGGATTAGTCTCGTGATTCTCATAAAACCCTCCCCTGTATCAATTGATTAGAAGACCAATCTTCCAGAAGTCCGCTTTTGTTTGGGTTTTACTCAATTATAGAAATTGCCAAAACTTTCGTCCCATTCACATGCGAAGCCCCGTCATTCCTGCGAAGGCAGGAATCCAGTTGGCTTTTCTGGGTTCCCGCCTTCGCGGGAACGACGGCCGTCCGTTTGGTTGCCTATCTCTCAGGCAAACGGCCACATTGCTTTAGCAATCGTTATAGTCACAAACATACCGCCCTCTCGGCATCTCCGAGATATCAGGACAAGCCCCCCTCATCTTCGCAGGCCTTACTGTGCTACTTGAATACTTTGTCGGGAATCACGATGCTGGGGCACATGAGCTTCATCATGTCCAGATATGGTTTTACGCGGTTCTTCGCTACATCCACCCCTGTTTGCGCGTCCGGCGAGAGTTCACGGTCGGCCGTAGCCGAAGATGCTCCCGCTGTTGCCAGCAATCTCGTCAGCATCTCATTCCATTCCTTGAGGATCGGCGCTGCATCCGGGAGGTCTTTGGCCGCGCCGAGCATCCCGAAAAGCGATTGCGTCACGACCGCGCCCAGCCGATTGAGCTTCTCCTGTTCACTCAAAGTGGTCGATTCCGAGATCGCCACCACGTCGTCGATTTGTTTCTGGAGTGCGACGCACTTCTGGGGGTCCATAATCATTTTGTCGGTTTCCGCGTGGACCAAGTCTGCAGGACCGCTGATAATGAACGGCATCATCAGAAGTGCAGCAACGAGATAACGAAGGCTGATCACGACACTCTCCTTTCCCGCGAGTCCCCCGTCCATCAGACTGACAGATGGAATGAGAACCGTCAAGGGTGTTGCCTTGCGCTCGTGCAGCGTGGCAGGTAATATCAGGAGAATGAGACCGACGCGGAGGCCAGACATGTCCAAGGTTATGATCCATCCGGCGAGCTATGAGACAGCCCGTCAAGCTGTCGACCGCGCTTTCGACCTGTTTCCGATTGCGGTACGCGGAAAGAGCGTCCTGATCAAGCCCAATGTGCTGCGTGCATCTGCCGCGACGGAGGGCATCGTCACCATCCCGGCAGTACTTCGGGCTGTTGTTGAAGCGGTCGAGGCGATGGGGCCCTCGTCCCTCGTCGTGGGCGACAACCCAGGACTCGTCAGCTATGGAGCCAACGAGGAAAGCTTCGTAACCACAAGCCTGATGGAAGCGTCCAAGGGCTATTACCAGAACATTGGCAACGACTCGGCCAAGGTCGATTTCAATCCGGATTTCATGGCCACTGTCAGCGTTTCCCGCCACGTATTGGATGCCGATGTGGTTATCAGTCTTCCGAAATTCAAGACCCACGGATTGACCGTTATCACCGGAGCGATCAAGAATAGCTATGGGATCTTGCCCGGCGCACAGAAAGCGAAGCTCCACAAAGCTGCGGGTAGCCCGTTACGATTTCACGAAATGATAGTCGATGTTTTCCGCTTGCGGGTGCCTGACCTGTTCATCGTGGACGCGGTGATCGGCATGGAAGGAAATGGCCCGGCATCACCCGACCTCAGAGATATCGGTCTGCTCCTGGCTTCGGACAACGCAGTGGCCCTTGATGCGGTCATTGCGACCATGATGGGATGTGATCCTGGACTGTTGCGTTTCCTTCAGAAGGCAAAGGAAGTGGGGCTTGGTGACTACGACCTCTCCAATATCGAAATCATCGGAGAATTGAAGCCTCTACCGGGATTTAAGCTGCCGCCGTTGACCGGCGAGGCGATCATCAATAACGAGGCCATACAAACATACATCCGTGATCGGATCCGTGTGCGGCCTCAGGCCGATCCCGATTTGTGTACCGCGTGCGGCACATGCGTCGAGCACTGTCCCGTATCGGCTCTGTCTCTGGATGATGGTCTACCCCGAGTCGACGCAGACACGTGCATCACGTGCTTCTGCTGCCAGGAGATGTGCCCGGAGAAAGCTATCGCCCTTAAGTGAAGTTGCTCTATTTCTTGGAGTCGAGGGCCGCGCGGGCGCAGTCCTGCCCCTCGATGCCGACGACAAGCACGAGAGCCGTTGCACACCCGAATACTACGGCGAAAAGAGTCCCATGTCGCCGCATGAACGAAAGCACGCTGGACTCCCATTCCTTGACTTCTTGGCTTGTCGCCAAGAAGTCAGAAGAGCTATCCGCAGATGATGCAGATTACGCAGATAAAAAAGAGCTGAGAGAAATATCTGTGTCCATCTGCGTAATCTGTGGATAAATCTTGTTGGTTGCGGCCTGAGGCTACGCTGTGTTCCGCTGTGCGCGGAATCGGCCCGTCGTTCAATTTCTTCTCCGAACCGTGGCGGGTGATCGGATCTACGCCCGCGCCCCCGAATTCTCGTTGAAAAAGGAGTTGTAGATCTCTCGAATCGCAGCGGTGGTGGCAAGGTAGTCCTGTACGAGCAGCTGCTCCTTTCCTTCGTCGTAGCCCATGCGACGAGCGAGCCCTCGCAGCTTTTCCCCCTCGAGCGCAATCCTATCCACGCTCCGATGCTCCATGAGACGCAGTCGATCCTCCAGAGTGATGAGGAATCGGTAACCCGAATCCATGACCCTGAACGATCGATCGTCAACGAGGCCGACTTGCCGCAGTGCTGCCAATGCTTCAAGGGTATTGTGGTAGAGCACTTCGGGGTGGCGCGAAGCATGCTTGAGGATGTTTCCCTGAACGTAGAACTCAACGTCTACCAGCCCGCCGTGGCCCGTCTTGAGATCCACGTGGTTGCGGTCTTCTTGCCCGAGTTCCTTCTCCATTCGCTGCCGAAGGCGTGCGATTTCCTTGAGATCGTCCGCTGTCGTTTCGGTGCGCAGCACGCAATCGGTTACGATGTCCGCTACTTCTCGGCGAAGATACTCCGGCCCCACCACAGGACGCGCTTTGATAAGACTTTGCTTTTCCCAGAGTTTCGAGGTGGTGCGGTGATAATCTCGGAAGGATTCGAGAGAGGAGACCAGCGGTCCCTTCTGTCCTGAAGGGCGCAGTCGTGTATCGATCTCGAACACGACCCCTTCCGCCGTGGGAACACTCAGCACAGATATGAGACGATTTCCGAGGCGGGTGAACCATTCGTGCGCGGAAAACCGACCAATGGTCTCGGACGGCGGATCGTACACAAAGATCACGTCCAGATCGGAAAGGTAGCTCATTTCCATTCCGCCCAGCTTGCCCATGCCCAGCACGACGAACGGCAACTCAACCGAGGAATTCCAGAGGCCGAATTTGCGAGACATTTCCTTCATCGCCACCAGCGTGCCGGCTTCGAGACAAACCTCAGCCAATTCGGTCACGAGCCAGCGGGCTGTCATCGAATCGATCTCGCCGCTGAGGTGGCTGACCCCAATTCGAAGAACCTGCTCGTACTTGAAGATCCGCAGTGCATCCAATTCTTCTTCGTAATCGCTGCAAAAGGAGAGGCGCTCTGTGAGTTCGTTCTCCAGGGGTTCCTTTTCTTTGGGATGCTGAACTGTCCAGCGACCGATGAGCGAATCGATCGCCTGGGGGTGTCGGATAAGCAATTCAGCGAAAAAGCGGCTCTCGCCAAGAATCTTCACGAGAAACCGGGCTGTGGGCGGGTTTTCGAGAAGCGTGGCTAGGTAGCTCGAACGGGAATGCAGCGACGAGATGTATCGGTCGAGCGCAAGCAGGGCTTTGTCCGGCTCCGGAGTACTGAGCAGTTCGTCCAAGAGCAACGGCGCCAAACGCGCAAGCAGCCGTCTCCCTCGATCGGAGTAAAGCCGCCGGTCCGATGCGACTATCAGATTTTTCAGGATCGGATAGCACGCGGCGGGTTCATCGAACCCATGCTCGCCCAGAAACTCAACCGCTGCGGGTTCGTCAAGGATGTGCTTAACTATGTCCTGGGCCGCGGGACTGTACTGATCGACCACCTCGTCTCCCGGCGCGTGAAAAAGGCTCGCGAAAAGCTCCCCGACAGAATGCCGTCGATCTTCGAGGTCTGACAAAAAGCTTCTCAGAGCATCATTCCGGTACCCCGTCCTTCGGGCAAGGTCGAGCTGTTCGTCCGCGGTTCGCGGCAATTCGTGCGTCTGAAGCTGATGGTTGATCTGAATACGATGTTCGACCTTGCGGAAGAAGAGATATGCCTCGCGAAGGCCTTCCGCGGTTTCCTCTTCAAGGAGTCCCGCCTGCCGAAACAGCTTGAGCGACTCGCACGTTCCCGGCGAGCGTACGGCCGGGTTTCGCCCCCCGTTGATGAGTTGGAGCGCCTGGACAAAGAATTCAATTTCCCTGATACCGCCTTGTCCGAGTTTGATGTTGATCCCCGGCTTCCGCATGAGTGTCGACTGGATGCGCTGTTTCATTTCCCGCATCTCGTCGAGGGTCGAGTAGTCGAGATACTTGCGATAAATGAACGGTTCCAGCGATCGAGTGAACTCAGCGCCCAGCGCTCGATCACCCGCGATCGGCACCGCCTTCATGAGCGCGGCCCGCTCCCACGTGCGGCCCCAATGGCGGTAGTATTCCAATGCATTGGCTAGGGATGGCACCAGTTCGCCCTTTTCGCCCTCAGGCCGAAGGCGAAGGTCCACCCGAAAGACGAACCCACTTGCAGTTACCTGCGAGAGAGACTGCGTCACGGCACGAGCCAGCGTCTCGTAAAACCGGATCACGGATATCGGTTGGGAGCCTGAAGTCTGCCCCTCTTCCGGACGTCTGAGGAACATCAGATCGACGTCGGAAGAGAAATTGAGCTCTCTGCCCGATACCTTTCCCATCCCGAGAACCACGAACCCCTTACCCGGTCCCGCCCAAGGAGGGCCGTGCTTCGCGACAAGCCGCTCCCAATGGAAATCCAAGGCAGTCTCTATAGATGCGGCGGCGAGGTCTGAAAGCTCTTCCATCACTTCAGAAACGCCGGCGAGTCCCGCAAGGTCACGGCAACCGATCCGCAGGCAGTCCGCTTCTTTGAAAGCGCGCAGCGCTTCGTCAAGCTCGGCCGTGTGAGACGCGGCCTTGACGCGTTCACGGAGTTCGGCTTCTTTCGCCTGGCGTGTCTTGCGAACCAGGCATCCGCGGTGCAGAAAGAGCCTTCTAACCGACGCGGGATCGCGTAGAAGCACGCCGTGCAGGTATTTCGACCCACCGATCGTCGCCAGAAACCAGGCCGCGGTTTGTTGGTCACGCGACAAGATTTGTTGCGCCGCGTCCGCAGCATCGCCTGCCAGGAGGTCTTCCAGGCGGCCGGCAGAAGCTGTTGACACGGGCGTCTCAGCAAGCCGAACAACAAGACGGCGGGCACTTACTTCAGGAAGTTCGGCGAGAAAGGAATTGAGCCGCGGGAGATTACGCTGGATGTACGTGAGGAGCGCACCGACCTCCATGTCATCGCTCCATCCGGTGGGTTGGCTCACCGGATAACCACTCGGTCGTCACCGGGGCCAAGGGCGGTGACAGTGCCGATCATCCATGACCGGAGGCCCGTGTCAGCGAGTTGCGCACGCGTCTGGTCTGCGTAGTCCCGCGGGACCACAATCACGAAGCCCACTCCCATGTTGAAGGTTCGGAACATCTCGGCGGAATCGAGGCTCGCTTCTCGGCGGATGATGTCGAAGATAGGCGGTGTTTCCCACGAGGAGGAGTCGATTACCACACCGCAGCCGTCGGGGATCACCCGAGGGATGTTCCCCACGAAACCGCCGCCGGTGATATGGGCCATCGCCGAGACGGTAACCGTACTCATCAGCTGTAGAATCGGCTTGACGTAAATATTGGTTGGGGTGAGGAGTTCCTCGCCAAGCGGGCGGTCCAGATCTGCGAGGCGGCTGTCGATGGTGTAGCCCTTCCGCTCGAGGAGCACCTTTCTCACCAGGCTGTACCCGTTGCTGTGCAGCCCGGAAGAAGCCACGCCGATCACTGCGTCACCCGGCTTCACCGCCGAACCGTCCAGGGCCGTGGCACGGTCCACCAAACCCACACAAAAGCCCGCGAGATCGTATTCGCCTTTTCCGTAGAAATCCGGCATCTCAGCGGTTTCGCCACCGATGAGGGCGCAACCAGCGTCCTCACAACCTCGCGCGATGCCGGAGATCACCGCAGTAACGGTGTCCGCATCGATCGCTCCGGTTGCGACGTAGTCCAGGAAAAACAGGGGCTCTGCGCCGGTGACCAGGATGTCATTGACATTCATTGCCACCAGGTCGATCCCGACTGTGTCGTGGACTCCTGTCAAAAAAGCGATCTTGAGTTTCGTGCCAACGCCGTCCGTCGCCGCCACGAGCACCGGGTCTTGGCACCGCCGCCATTCCGGCCTGAACATCGCTGCAAAGCCACCGAAACGCCCGATGACTTCCGGTCTGAACGTGCGCTTGATACGCTCCGCGAGCGAGCCGATCACGCGATCGGCCAACTCGATATCCACTCCCGCGTCTTTGTAAGTAAACCGATCGGTCATGTACCTGTCGTTTCTCCGCTTGTGCTCGCGATCTCCCGCGCTATGGCCACCGCGCGCCTCATGACGTCCTGTTCGTCCACCGTGGTGATTCGCCCGTTCTCCACCACCTGGACGCCGTTGACAATCACGTCCCTCACGTCGGATCCGCGGGCAGCATACACCAGATGCGATACGGGATCATACACGGGCGTAAGATGCGGCCGTTTCAAGTCCACCACAACGACGTCCGCCAGCTTACCCGGCTCCAGTGACCCGATCGCGTGATCCATGCCGAGAACTCGAGCGCCGTCGAGCGTGGCCATGCGGACCACGGCGGCAGCGTCGAGCGCTTCAGGATTGCCGGTGACGAGCTTGGCCATGAACGACGCGGACCGCATCTCCTCGAACAGGTCAAGATTGTTGTTACTTGCCGGGCCATCCGTCCCGATCCCGACCGGAACGCCTCGGCAGAGGAATTCCGTGATAGGCGCCGCACCGGATGCAAGCTTCATGTTGCTTTCGGGGCAATGAACGACGCCCGTCCCGGTGTCCGCGAGGATATCGATATCCGCCTTGCTCACGTGAACAGCGTGCACGGCGACAAGATTGGGGCCGAGCAAATCGAGGTTCTTGAGATGCTCCACCGGGCCCACATTGTACCTGGACCTCATCTCCTCGACTTCCCGAGAGGTCTCGGCAACGTGCGTAAACAGGAGCATCCCCCGCTCACGACAGATCGCCCGCGTGCGGCGCAACGTCTCGGGCGCGCAGAGATACGCAGAATGACAAAACAGCGCTGGAGAAACGAGCGAATCGTCTGGAAACGCAGAAAGGAACGTTTCGACCCGCGTTTCCCACGAGTCGGCCACCGGCGCGTTCGGCGTCGGCACGTCGAGGACTCCCTGAGCCACGATCGCTCGCAGGCCCACCTCGATTGCGGCGGCCGCTGCATGCTCCATATGGAAATATCCGTCCGCATACGTGGTGACACCGTTGAGAGCCATCTCGATCGCGGAAAGCTCTGTGCCGAGAAAAACGAACTCCGGCCCCGCGTGGTTTGCCTCAACCGGAAACATGTAATCGTTGAGCCACCGATCGAGGGGCAAATCGTCGGCGAGGCCGCGCATCAGGCTCATGGCTGCGTGAATGTGACCGTTGACGAGACCCGGCATTACCAGGCATCCGGTGCAGTCAATTACTCGCGCACCAGGCGGGTGGAATTCCGCGGGAACGTTCACAGCGGAAAGCCGATTGCCGGACACTATAGTGATTCCGTGCGGAGCCACTTCCGCGTTGCTGGGGTCCGCAAGAATCAGGCCGCCGGACAGTACGATCGATCCGTTCAATTTTGTTCTCCGATGAGCCGTCGGAGGGTCTCAGCCACGATCGCCGCGATCTTGGGGGCAGCGATGCCCGCGTTCGCGATGACTCGTTCCACGGAGATCGGCTCCATCGCGTCGGGCAGGTTCACATTCGTGATGGCAGCGAGCACAAGTGTTCTGAAACCGACCTGCACGGCGACGATCACTTCCGGGACGGTGCTCATCCCGACCGCGTCTGCGCCCAGCGTTCTGAGCATCCGTGTTTCGGCTCGCGTTTCGAGGCTGGGGCCCGCGACCGCCGCATAAACGCCGTGCCTGACGGGAACACGCAGGTGCGTCGCGGCCTCTCCTGCGATGCGCACGAGTTCCTCATCGTACGGTCGCGACATGTCGGGGAACAGCACTCCGAGCCGCCCATCGGTCTGCCCCCGCAGAGGGTTCTCGGCCATGAGGTTGATATGGTCGGTTACAATCATCACGTCACCGGCCTGAAAGTGCGGATTGAGCCCTCCCGCAGCGCTGCTGATAACCAGGAAACGTGCCCCGAGTGAGCGGCAGACCCGGACCGGAAGAGTAGCCTCCGCCAGGGAATACCCTTCGTAGTAGTGGAATCTGCCCTCCATCGCCACGACGGCGAGGCCGCCGAGCGTACCGAAGAGAAGCGCGTCCCCGTGCCCCGTTACGGTGGCGGCGGGGAAGTGAGGCACCTCTTCGTATGGCACACGCACAAGCGGGTCGATGCGATCCACGACACCCGTGAGGCCTGTGCCGAGAACGATCGCAACCTCCGGCTTGGGAACCCCCATCCGACGTAGGAACCCCACCGATTCCGACACTCGGTCATAGAGATCCATCATGAAACGTGCTTCCTGGCTGAGTTGCGAGAGTATGACGGATGCGCCGCGGGAAAGTCAAGCAGCGGGAGGGCTGGGTAGTGTCGTAATGGCGATTTGGTCCCACCCGTTCGTCAATCGTGCAAATTGCCCTGACACCTAACCTTCTCCTCGCGGCATTCATCATAATAATTGGTGTTTACTTGACATTCCTTGCTAGAAGTGGCATTTTGTGTCTTAGGAGACCGAGAATGTCAGCAAAAATACTATTCCCCTTACGATCTTTGGGGTATGATGAGGTGTCCCATAAGTACGACACGGCTTTACATTCGGCTGCCCGGTTGAGTCTTAGGAGGTGAGACCCAATGAGGGAGTTGACTATGAAATTGTTGACCAACCGGAATTGTGAGATCTACGATTCTAAGTGCCTGAAACTGCACTGCAAAACTGTATTTGACGATGTCTTGAAAGAGATTGAAGACTATCGTCGAGGAAACCAGCTTTCTGACCAAGATTTCCGTTTTTTCTATTCCGCTTTGATGGCTCATTACGTGGGGTGTCTCGTTGAAGCAGAATTTGAGACTAGAATGGCGAAATGGACCGACAAATTGTTCAGCCACTGGATCCAGCATTCAGGGAGGTTGTGATTGAACGGAGAAAGCTCGTCGAGTTCCCCGCCGGCTAAGAAGGAAGCCCTCGAAACCAAGGACTCGGAGATTGACCTTTCATCTGAGATTGATGCTAAGACTGACGTAGAAGCTGAGCTTCAACGATTCGTGAAGTCTGCTCCGCCTCCGGTGCGCAGCATGATGATGGGGATGATGCGGCTGCAACAAGCGGGGCCTCTTCCGCATCCCATCTTCGAGAAGTTCACCGCAGACCACATCGATAAATTCCTAGATTATTCGCATGCGGACGACGTCAACACATACCGCCTCGAACGTTTTCATGGCTGGTCTCGTCTCGGTTACGCTCTCTTGTCTGCGGCGCTTCTGGTCTTCCTTATACTCTATCTGGCACCCGAACACAGAGATTTGTTGGCAGACATTTTGAAGATGCTTGCCGTTTTTGCCGGAGGATTTGGGGCGGGATTCGGAGCAAAAACCGTCTTCGGCAACAAAAACTAACATCAACCACTTAGTTTCAGTGGCTATTTCAACGATATCCCAAGTATTCCACGTGCTGCCGGCAACTCCTGCCTCCATCGGGCTGACGAATCGCCTCGTTTAGCCCCGGAGGACACGCAACAGCGCGTCTCCGGGGAACGGTAGCTTGGGCAGGCGCCCTATCCTTTCAGCTCTTTGATCTTCTCTTCGAGTGCGGGCACCACATCGGCGAGGTTGCCCACGATACCGTACTGTGCGGCCCGGAAGATTGGCGCACGCGGATCTTTGTTCACAGCGACGATAAGCGGATTGCCCTTGATCCCGCCTAGATGCTGGAACGCTCCGCTGATGCCGAGCGCCAGGTAGACCTTGGGCTTGACTTCGACACCCGAGGTGCCGACTTGCCGGTACTTGGGCAGCAGCCCCTTGTCCACGATGGGCCGTGAGCACGCAACCACTCCACCCATAGCGTCCGCGAGAGACTCGAACATGCTCAGATCTTCTTCGTCGCCGATGCCGCGGCCGATCGCGACGATGATGTCAGCCGATGCGATATCCACGTCGCCCTTCTCGGCTTCCACGTACGAGAGGAACCGCTTGCGAAGCGGTTCGTCACCGAGCGGTGACGCGACCTTCTCGATTGCGCCGGGCCCCGCGCCTGAGGGTGCGAAGGAGAAGAACCCCGAACGAAGCGTCGCAACGATCCTCGTTGCATCCTTGAACGACACGAGAGCGTTGATCTTGTAACTGTAGATCTGTCGAAGCGCTTTCAACTTCCCGCCATCCACCTCGAAACCTATGCAGTCCGTGGCGAGCGCAGCGTCCAGAGCCACAGATAGGCCTGGAGCCAGATCAATGATCGAGTTCGAGTTGCCGATCACCAGGACGTACGAATCTCGGCCTGCGAGCAGACCCGACAGCGCTTTCACGAAAGGCTCGGAATTGAAGTTCGCCAGCCGCGGGTCGTCAACTACGATGACTTTGGGGCATTCTTTTGCGAGTTGATCAGCCATCGCGTCCACGCCGCTGCCAAGAAGGAGACATGCAAGCTCCGCGCCGGTCTTTTGGGCCAAGTCACGGCCTGCCGCCAACGCGTCCCACGTGGTGTCGCGAAGACGTTGTTGCCGATGTTCCGCCAGGACGTATATGGTCTTCATCAGGCGATGCCCCCTTTCTCCTTGAGGATCTCCGCGAGTCGGACAGCAGCGTCGACCGGGCTGCCGGCGATGATCTCCGCGCCCTCCCCTTCCGGCGGAAGGAAGACCGTCTCGATTTCGACCTTCGCACCGGCTGAACCGACTGCTGCTTCGTCAAGGCCGAGTTCCTCGCGGTCCACAGTCGGGATCTCTATCGACGCCACCTTGCGCACCGCACGGATCGACACGAAGCGGGGCTCGTTGATTCCCGTGGCTACTGACACCACCGCTGGCAGATCTATGTCGAGCGTTTCGGAAAGGCCTGCCTCGAGTTCGCGAGTCACGGCGACGGTGCCATCTTTCACGTCGACCTTATGGACGAGCGTTGCCACAGGAACGCCTAGCATGGCAGCCAACATGCCGCCTAACTGCCCCCCGCAGTCGTCGTCGGCCAAGGTCCCGGTGAGCACCAGGTCGTATGATCGTTGCTTAAGAAATGCCGCGAGGATACTCGCAGTCACGTACCCGTCGGAGCCTTCGAAGGATTCGTCACTGAGCAGGAACGCCTCGTCTGCTCCGCGTGCGAGTCCTTCACGGAGCATCTCTTCCGCATCCTCGTCTCCGACGGTCACCATCGTGACTTTGCCGCCCGCCTTCTCTTTGATCAGGACGGCTTCCTCGACCGCGAACCGGTCCCAATCGTTGATGTCGTAGTCCAGGTCACCCTTTTGAATGTCCTTGCCGCCCTTGTCTATGGCGAGGTCGGTCTCGGAGGTGTCAGGGACCCTCTTTACGCACACAATGATATCCATGTTGCCTCCCCTTGTTCAGGCTGGACCTGCCCAATTCAAGCCAAATAGCGGTCGACAAGCTCCACCATGTCGATCACTTCAATCTTACCCTCGTTGCCCGTTGTCTTGACCGCATCCTCGAGGTTGATGAGGCAGAACGGACATGCGGTCACGATCACCTGAGCACCGATTTCCGCGGCCATCTTGACCCGTCGCTCGCCCATGCGTTCCTTCTCTTCCTCGTTCTCGTACCAAAGGAGCGGCCCGCCGCCGCTACAGCAGAAACTTCGTGTGAAAGAGCGGTGCATCTCTCGCAAGCGCATTCCGGGAATACGGCCGAGCACCGCGCGCGGCTCATCATACACGCCGTTATGGCGGCCAAGATAGCAAGGGTCGTGATACGTGACGAGCCGACCGGCCAGGTAGTCGCCTTTGAGCGTGATTTTGCCCTGTTCGAGGAATCGAGCCAGCATCTGACTCGCGTGCGTGACGGGGAATTTGACCGGATAATCATTGCGGATCACGTTGAACGCGTGCGGGTCGAACGCGACTATTTCGCGAAATGCCCTTGCCCGGAATGCTTCAATGTTCTTTGAGGAAACCTGCTCGAAAAGGCCTTCCTCGCCGAGCCTGCGGATTTCGTTGCCGGAGTCGGTTTCATCTTTGCCAAGGATGCCGAATTCCACGCCGCTCCGATTAAGGATGCGGGCAAACGACTTGGAAATCTCCTGGATCCTCGGATCAAAAGAGCCGCAGCTGTCCACGAAGAAGAGCGTGTCCGTCGCGTCACCCTGCTGGAGTTCCTTCACCTGAACTCCTTCCAGCGCCTTGGTCCATTCCGCGCGTTTGGTCTTGGTGGCGCCGTACGCGTTGCCCTTCTTCTTGATCTGCTGCAAAGGCTTCTGGAGAGACGCCGGCATCTCGCCTTGCTCCACGAGGTATCGACGCATGTCCACGATCTTGTCGATATATTCGATGAAGATCGGACACTCTTGCTCGCACGCTCCACAGGTCGTACAGGCCCAGATTTCCTGCTCGGTGACGATGTTGCCCGTGAAAGGCTTGTCGCCGGGATCTTTGTTCGCTCCAAAGACCGGGTAATGCTCGTACGCGTAGTCTCTAGCTTTTATGCTGATCATCCGTGGAGACAAGGCGCGACCTACCGTGCTAGCGGGGCAGTTGTCCGAGCATCTCCCGCAATCGGCGCAGGAGTAGAAATCGAGCACGTGCTTCCACGTGAACTGCTCGAAGCGGCCAGCTCCGCACTCCTCCAGTTCCATCCAGTCATCTACGCCCCACCGAACAGGCTTGATGCTCCCTTTGTTGAGTTTGGCAAAGAAGACGTTCGGGATAGCAGTGATGACGTGAAAGTGCTTGGAAATCGGCAGATAGTTGAGCAGCGTGAAGAAGACCAGAATATGAGCCCAATATCCGGCGACGTGCAGGACCCTGAGCGAAGATTCGTTCGCATTGCCCATGAGGGCCGCACCGAGAGTTGCAGCCGGAAAGAGCGCTGGGCTGAACGTATGACCTCTAACAGCCATTGCGCTACCGTCGTAGATCAAGTCGGTGATCATCAGAGCGGAGACCATGCCGAGAATGACATAGGCCTCTGCACCATGTCCCTCACTGTTGCCTGTGTGCTGGTAGCGCGTGGGCTTGAAGACTGCTCGCCGCACGATCGCCACAATACAGACCACGAGCACCACGAGCACGACGTAATCCTTGAACACGTCGTACACAAACCCAACTCCTCCTCCCATCAACGGCAGGTGAAACGTCGATGAAAAACCCCGTCCGATCAACGTCAGGGAGCGCAACGACAGGATCACGAATCCGGCAAAGAGCAGGATGTGCATGATTCCCGCACCGAGATAGCGCGGTTGCCTTGCCTGACCGAACCCGTACACGAGCGCGAGCCAAATCCGTCGGCCGATTTCTGAAAGCCGCGGGTCGGGCAGGACGGCCCGCAGGAGTTGGATCCGACGGAGCATCACATAACTGAAAATGGCGATGGCAACGAGAAGGATGATAGCAGCGACGATGGGGGCGGGTATGCCGGCAAGCGGAACGTCGGCCGGCTCAAGAAGAGTCATGGGCACAAACCTCTACCTCATGGAATCGGAGACAGCCGCAGAGTATGAACGAGACTTGCGAGCTTGTTCGGCAGCCGCGCGTCGGAGTTTGTTATAGTGATGCGCGTTCAAACAGGCGACAGCGGCAGCGTCCAAAATCCCCCCTATCCCCCCTTTATGAAAGGGGGGGACCCACATACCCCCCTTTGCTAAATGCGGGTTAGGGGGGATTTTTCTGCACGGAATCCGAGGTCTTGGAGCGGTGTCGTTGTTACCCGTAAGATGGCGCATTGGAATTAGCTTATCAGCACGGCAAGTATCTTGGCCGGCTTGTCCCCGTGGGCTTTGACGAGATGCTTCGTTGTGGAATCGTAGTATATGGCATCGCCAGGACCTATGACGTCGCGGTTGTCGCCGATCACAACGTCCATCTCACCTTCCAGCACGTAGATGAACTCCTGACCGTCGTGAACGGAGAGTTCGTCAGCCGTCGATGGATAGAGCGTCACGATGAAAGGCTCCATCTTGCGGTCTTTCTTTCCCGGCGCTAACGACTCGTACTCGTATCCGTGTCTGGTTTCTTTTGCCTGCCCGAACCGCGCGACGGATTTCCGCTGGTCCGCTCGGACGATGGTGAAATCCTCCCGACCCTCGGAGATCACGTCCGCCATGCGCATGGACAGCACCTTGGACAGCTTAATCAGATGTCCGAGGGGTAGGAACGTCTCTCCAGCTTCCACTTGGGCAAGCGTGTCCCGGTCGATTCCGGTGCGATCGGCCAGTTCGTCCAGCGTAAACCCACGCTCTTCCCGCGTGGCTTTCAGTCGCGTCGCGTGGTCCGCGGCCACGTCCCGTTCCACTTTCTCCGCTGCCGCTGCCACCGCGGCCGGGTCCGTGAGGAAGTCATCACCCTTGTGGTGGCCGTACTGGTCGACCATATCCGTCAGGTCTTCGTAGGCGGTTCCTTTTTTTTCTTCGTCCATGATCGATCCTTTCGCTCCTCCGTCGGCAGAAATACTCGTACTGCCGCGCTACATCGAGCGCCCGGGAACTCCAACATTCCGGGCGATGACGATCCGCTGCACTTCAGAGGTGCCTTCGCCGATGTCGAGGAGTTTCTGGTTCCGGTAATGGCGTTCGGCCGCGTAATCTTTCATGAGCCCATATCCACCGTGCAATTGCACGCAGTGGTTCGCCGCGCGGTAATACGTCTCCGAACATACAAGCTTCGCCATTGCCGCGTACTTGGGCGTGAGCTTGTGGTTATCCATGAGCCAGCATGCCTTGTACAGAAGGAGCCGCGCCATCTCGATTTCAGTGGCCATGTCCGCAATTTTGAACGCATTTGCCTGGAACGATCCGATGGGCCTTCCGAATTGCTTTCGCTTCCTGGAGTATTCCAGAGCCAGCTCGAACGCCCCTTGCGCCCCGCCCAGCCCCATTGCACCAATGGAGAGCCGCCCGCCGTCCAGCGTTGCGAGCATTTGGTGGAAGCCCTCTCCTCGTTTGCCAAGCAAGTTCTCTTTGGGGACGCGGCAGTCCTGGAACGTAAGCTGTCCCGTATTGGAGGAACGCCAGCACATCTTGCCGTGCATGGGTTCGGCGATAAACCCCGGAGTGCCGTTTTCGACGAGGATACAGCTGATCTCCGGTTTACCGTCATCCTTTTTGCCGGTGTTGCATTGCACGATGCAGACCGCACTTATGTCCGTGGCTGAGTTGGTGATGAAGATCTTGCTGCCGTTGATCACCCATTCATTGCCGTCCAACACAGCATTGGTCAGGGATGCGCCGGCGTCGGAGCCCGCGTCCGGCTCGGTGAGCCCGAACGACGAGAGGATTTTGCCCGCGCAGAGATCCGGCAGCCACTTGCGCTTCTGTTCTTCGCTGCCGAAGTAGTAAATCGGAGCGATTCCGAGTGAATTTCCCGCCGCTATGGTTGCAGCCTGCGAGCCGTCGATCCGCGCGATCTCTTCAACCATAATGATGAAGTTGAGGTATCCCACATCGCTGCCACCGTACTCCTCGGAGACGAATGGGCCGAAGAAGTCTAGTTCGCCCATTTTCCGGGTCAACTCGTACGAGAATTCCTCTTTGTCGTCGAGTTCTTGAGCGATAGGCGCGATTTCTTTCTCGGCAAACTCGCGGACCACCTTCCTGGTGAGTTCCGCATCCTTGGGAAGGTCGAAGTTCAACGACATTCTCTTACCCCCTGACCGATGTGGACTGACGAACCGCCTCCGAACATGTCCCGCGCGAGAAGCCGCCGGACGTGCTCAGAGGTCATTTTGCGGACGTGATCTCACGGGCTCCGGAAAATCCCCGGCCGGGAGCCCGACCTGTGCCGCGACCAACCCGTCCCGGGCGAAGCCACGGACGTGATCCCAAAGGACTCTCGTCCTTCGCTTCGGCTTCGTAGCCAAGGGACTTGGTCTAGTGGAATTCTGCCTACGTGGAAAGAACTGCACGCTACCGCGCGCGGAATTAGAGATAACAGATCGGTGTACTCCTTGTCAAGGCCGACTCCAATCGCCGCAACGCATTTTCTGGACTGTCGAATCTCTGCAATCGCGCACGGTCCAAAAAAACAGTTTTCTTGACCTTTGGGGTTTATTTATTGGTTTTTCTTGACCAAAACACCTAAACCCGCGTATAATGGCATCGGCAGCGCACCTGTCGTCTTTGGTCGCTCTTACACCCGTTGGTTTCCGAGTGGTCTCGCGGTCAACAGTGAGGCCCTGGAAAAGGAGAACCTGCACATGAACTCCCGGCACGCCATAATCATTGCTCTCGCGGGCGCGCTCTTATTCCTCCACGGATGTGGAGGCGGTGAAGTCGAACAGCTCAAGACGCAGCAGACCGACAGCGAGCGCAACATTACGGGCCTTAAGTCAGAGCTGGAGACCGCGCGCGACGCCTTGTCCCGCCAGGAAGTGCAGAACCAACGGCTCAACCGAGAGGTCGAGACGCTCCGTGCAGAGATTGCTAAAATGGAAGAGGCCGCGGCCAAAGCTCAAGCTGAAAAGAAGGAGCCTGCGCCGAAAGAGCCTGTAGATCAGTCGAAATTAAGCCTTATGGGCGCAAAGGCCCTCGCGGAGCACAAGGCTGTCCGGCTCACTGAACGACTCGACCGCCTCGGCCGCGACCTGGATCGAAAAGAACAAGAACTTGCGCAAATCAGGCAAACCGCTGACCAAAAGGATCGTGAGATCGCTTCACTGCGCGGCACGGTCGAAAAGCTCCAGCGAGGCGATCAGACACGAGCCTCCGAAGTGGACGCGAAACTTGCACAGCTCACCAAAGAAAGCCAGGAGCGGGCCGCCGAAGCTCAACGTCTGAAGAAAGAACTCGAAGACAAGTCGATAATGCTGGAAGCGCTCAAGGAAGCCGTCACCGACGCAGGCAGGCTCAAGAAGACCGCAGAATCCGAGGTGGCTCGCCTCCAGGGCGAACTTCGAGAGAACTCGTCCAAGCTTGAAAAAGCGTTCAGCGACGTTGAACAGCTCAGCGGCGAGATCGCAAACTTGAAAGGACAACTCCAGAAGTCACAGAACGAAACCGCCCGCGTGCGAACGCTCCTCGATCAGACCCGCCAGGAAAAGGACCACTACCACGCTGAGGCGGCGAAGTTCCAGCTTGAGGTCGAACGGCTTGGCAAGGAAGCCCAGAGCATGCGAGCCGCCCTCGATGAAACCAACGCGAGACTTCAAGAGTCCTACGGCACCACCGAGCAAGCGCAGCAGCAAATCGCGAATCTCAAAGGATCTGTCGATCAGTACGCCGAGTACCAGCAGAAGCTGCAAACGCTTTACGAGCAGTCACATGAAGACAAGGTCCACTACCACGAGCAGGCCACCAAACTGCGACTCGAAGTTGAACGCAGGACGCAGGAAGCTCAGGACCTGCGTACCCAGCTTGCTGACGTGGGCGCTCGATTGAAGGAACTGGAACAGGCAGCCGCAACCCAGGAAGAGCCGGAAGCTCCTTCGCCAGTGGACCGAATCCTCGAGCCACCGGTCAAGAAAGGCGAAACTGGAGACCGGCCGAGGGGTCTGTTTTGATTTAGGGGCCGACCGGGGATAACCATTGCGTGCATTGGTGAAGAAGGCATCGATATGGAAGAGCACTGCTGGGCAGGCCAGCAGTGGCACCCAGAATTCTGTCACACTTAATTGGGGACAGACCCTTAGTACCGTTTTCCGGCCCAGATCTCGTAGGACTTCCTTCCAGGAATTGGCTGTTTCTTTGGCTCAGCAAGCCTGGTGAGCTGCTCCGCGTTGTGCGCCTCCCCTGTCGTAAGTGTTTCCGTTGCGGACACCATCGCCCCGCTCCAACCGCCCCGGCCACGGCGCGCGGGAACTGTGGCTATTGAACCGCTCGCAATCACACTCTTTCTCGGAAACAAAAAATCCATTGCCGAATTAGGCCGTCTGTATAATCATCGTCAGCCGAATCCATCTCTTCGCGCGTCCACACACCGTGGTAGGACAGACGTGCCATGCCGAATGGTTTGACAATCTACGAGGCTCTTCAAGCATTTGCCTCGTCCGTCACGGCAAAGATGTCGCAGCTCACCGCAGGCGAGCCGGAAGACCAGTTGCGCGGTCCGTTCGAGGTCTTTATGGCCGCCGCAGCGCGCGGCCTCGGTTGGAATGTCGTTTGCACCGGAGAAACGCGGCTGCCTGGCCGCGCCGGCCGCCCCGACTATGCGGTACATCTAAGCAAGATGCTGGTCGGATATGTCGAATTGAAGGCTCCCGGCGTCGGCGTAAACACCAAGCGCTTCACAGGCCATAACCGGGAGCAGTGGAAACGTTTTTCCACCATTCCGAACATCCTTTACACCGACGGCAACCGGTGGGCGCTTTATCGCGACGGCGAGCTTGTGGACAAAATTCTATGTCTTTCCGGCGACGTAACGTGCAAGGGTGCGCGTGCTGTTTCAACGGCGGATGCTGACGCAATCGAACGCTTATTGCGCGCGTTCTTCTCCTGGGAGCCCCTCATCCCGATTGACCGCAGCGGAAAAGTCGATCTGAGGCGCTGCGCCGCGCTGCTCGCCCCGCTTTGCCGTATGTTGCGAAACGACGTCGCGGATACGCTCAAAGACCCTGCTTCCCCGTTGCTGCAATTGGCAACAGACTGGCGGCAATTGCTCTTTCCCGAGGCCTCCGACGCGCAGTTTGCCGACGCCTATGCCCAGACGGTCACTTTCGCTCTTCTCCTGGGCCGAAGCGAAGGAGCGGACCCGCTCACCTTGCACAGCGCCCAGGACGCGCTTGCTGCACAACACAGCCTTCTTTCGCGTGCGCTGCAAGTACTCACCGACCCCGGCGCACTGGCCGAGATGTCAGCCTCGCTCGATTTACTCCTGCGGGTGATCGGCATCCTCCCTCCGGCTACTCTTATCGGACCTGAGGATCCCTGGCTTTACTTTTACGAGGATTTTCTGGCCGCGTACGACCCGAAGCTGCGCCAGAATGCTGGAGCATACTACACCCCGATTGAGGTTGTCCGAGCGCAAGTGCGCCTCATCGACGATCTGCTCGTGAATCGCCTGAGCAAGCCTCTTGGCTTCGCCGACCCGAGCGTGGTTACCGTGGACCCGGCGGCAGGCACGGGCACCTATCTGCTTGGTGTCATCGAACATGCTCTGGGCAGGATCGAGGCCGAGCAGGGCTCAGGGGCCGTGCCGGGTCAGGCTACGATGCTGTCCCACAACCTGTACGGATTCGAGGTAATGGTCGGTCCTTATGCCGTTACCGAACTCCGTGTCAGCCGTGCACTGCGCGATCGGGGCGCCACATTGCCGGAGAGCGGCACGCACATGTACCTGACGGACACGCTTGAGAGTCCGTTTGCCGAACCGCCCCAATTGCCGCTCTTTCTCAGACCCATTGCCGAGCAGCACTCCAAAGCGCTCAAAGTCAAGAGTGAAGTGTCAGTTATCGTGTGTCTGGGCAATCCGCCATATGACCGCCATGAGGCAACTGACACGCACAACAAAGCGCGCACCGGTGGTTGGGTGCGGTGGGGCGATGACGGGAACGGCGCAAACGCCATCTTGCGCGATTTTCTCGATCCCGCCAGGGCTTCAGGCCACGGCGTCCGGCTTCACAACCTCTACAATCTCTATGTCTATTTCTGGCGATGGGCTGTTTGGAAGGTCTTCGAACATGAAACCTCGCTCGGTCCGGGTGTGGTGAGTTTCATTAGCGCTTCCAGCTATCTCGAAGGCGATGCTTTCCGCGGGATGCGTGAGCACTTGCGTCGCGTCTGCGACGAGATCTGGATTCTCGACCTCGGCGGTGAAGGACGGGGCACCCACAAGAGTGACAACGTCTTCGCCATCCAAACACCCGTTGCGATCGCTGTCGCGGTGCGCGCGAAGAAACTGATTCGCACCAAACCGGCCAAAGTACACTATGCGCGGATAGAGGGGACGCGCAGTGCAAAGCTCGCCGCACTCGACGCTATCACCGATTTCCATACCGTGAATTGGCAGGATTGCCCGACCGATTGGCAGGCCCCTTTTCGCCCGCGAGGCCAGGGCAATTATTTCGATTGGCCGCTCTTGACGGACCTCGTGCCTTGGCAGCACTCTGGAGTTAAAGCCGGGCGCACTTGGGTCATAGCTCCGCTGGCCGAGACACTCACGCAACGTTGGCGGACCCTCTTAAGCGCCGAAAGCACTGAGAGGAAGGAGCTCTTCAAGGATTCGCCCACCGGGCGGAAATCCCACCAGACGGCAACACACTTGCCGCCTTCCGAAGCGAGACTCAAGCCGATTAGCGGCCTTCCCAAGGGAAACCCGTCACTCGACATCGTTCGCTTCTGTTTCAGGTCGTTCGACCGACAGTTCGTTTTTGCCGACGCTCGTTTGCTTGACAGGCCCGGGCCGGATCTCTGGCGAGCACATGGGTCTCGACAGTTGTATTTGACAACGCTCCTCAACCATCCGCTTGGGCCGGGTCCTTCGGTGACCGCGGCCGCACATATTCCGGACTTGCATCACTTCCGAGGCTCGTATGGAGCCAAGGAAGTCCTTCCTCTTTACTGTGATGCAAACGCCAAAGAGGCCAACATTCGTCCGGGCTTGCTGGAACTCCTGGGTAACGCGTTCAAGCGTCGCGTGACGCCGGAGGGGTTCTTCGCATACGTATATGGTGTTCTGGCACAACCGGCATTCATGTCTCGCTTTTCCAAGGAACTTGAGACACGCGAACTACGCGTGCCGATCACGACGAACGCCCGCCTCTTTGGGAAGGTACGTGACATCGGGGCGAGACTACTCTGGCTGCACACGTACGGCGACCGTTTCGTCCCCACAGGCATGAAACACGGCCAAATTCCCCGCGGGGAGGCTAGATGCGTCAAGGCCGTGCCCGGCGATCCCGACGACTGTCCAGAGTCCTTCAGTTACAATGAAGCAACCCGAACGATTCATGTCGGACATGGCGAATTTTCGCCAGTCACACCCGAGGTGTTCTCGTTCGAGGTCTCGGGCCTCAAGGTCGTGCAGTCGTGGCTCAAGTATCGCATGAAAACAGGCGCGGGAAAGAAGTCATCGCCGTTGGATGACATACGCCCGGAGCGCTGGCCGGGTCAATTCACCACCGAACTGCTCGAATTGCTCTGGGTGTTGGAAGCCACCGTCGCGGGCTATCCCGAACAGGCAAAGCTCTTGGAGGAGGTAGTCAGCGGCCCGTGTCTCCAGGCGGACGCACTGCCGGCAGCCCCTGATCGAATGGAGAGATCGTCGGGTGCGTCAGCGTCTCAAACTTCGCTGTTCGCGGGGCTATAGTCGGTCATGGCAAATTCGGAAACGAATTCTGAATTTGATACAACACTAGGGCGCGGCCGAGCGACCTTTGGCACCTGGTAGCCGCCGGCCTCCGAAGATGAGCCAAGAATCTCGGCAATTAACCTACCTGTCGCGTACGGCGCTCTTCACCCGCGTCCACGCCTCCACCTTTTCGATGAACGCAAGCGAGTTCACCTCACGTCCGCGTAGATAGCGCACAAAGGCCGACAGAGCGGCTCTCAGCTCTTCGATCCCTTTCGTGCTCAGCCGTAGCCGTTGAGCCGCGTCTCCAGTAACCTGGAGGCCACGCCGAACCAGCGCCAACGTGCCCGGGGACAGCACCGGCAAGCCCCCGGACGCGGGAGCGCACCCCACATGCGCCACGCCACCGAGACTCGGCGCGAACACAGCGGTCTCCCCTTTTGCGATCGCGATTCCACACTCCGGGCAAACGTCGAAACTCGGACCGTAACCGAGGATGGCGAGCAAGCGGATCTCGTCCAGCATGAATCGCACGGGGTTGAAGGGGGAGGCTTCCAGTGTCTCCAAGAACGCGACCAGGAAGTCGAACAGCCTTTCGTCGGGCTGCTCCGCGGGCTGAAGGCGCAAGGCAATTTCGAAGAAGTACGATGCCAGTGCGACCTTGGCCAGGTCGGAACGGAGACCGAGAAACCCTTTAATCGCCTGGGAATCGTCGATCCAGACCAGGTCGTCTTTCTTGCGAGGCCGGAGCACAAGGTCAACAAGGGAAAACGGTTCCAGGTGTCCGCCGAACCGGATTCGGCTCTTGCGGGCGTTCTTGGCCACCCCCCGCACCCCCCCCATGTCTCGGCTCAGAAAGACCACCAATTCATCGGCTTCGCCGAAGGGATACTTCTTCAGTAGGAGCGATCTGATCACGACTTGTCCGCGGGCTTGTCCCCTGGAGCGGGAGTGGTCCCATAGACCTTGTGCGTGCGTATCCAGTTCTTTTGGAATTCAATGAAGGTGCGCAATCGGCCTGTCGGCTCGGCTGCCAGACGGTCGAGGGCGGCCGACGCAGTCTGCTGCATTCCCGGATCGGAAACGAGCACCATAGCTTGAGCCTGCTGGATGATCTCGGGCCGTGCGGGCGCGCCCTTGAGCGCAAGGATCGCGAGGGTGTTGATTCCCCACGGTCGGAAAACGTTATCCCCTTCCCGCTGCGCCGCTACTATCGCGGCCTTCAGTGCGCGGTATTCCGAAAGATCATCCAGGCAGCCCAACGCTGTGCGGAGCAGATCGATTCGTCTGGCGCACAGATTTACGAAGCTCTCGATGCTTTGCTTGTCCGCTGCCCCGTCCCCTCCACTAACCCGTGCGAGTTGCTCGGCGCCCGCTTTCTGGAACGCGATCCCCCATGCGAGGAAATGATAGCCGCCTGGTTCGTCGAGAAACTGCCTCCCAAGCGAGATAACCCGGCGACAAATGAGCCGTGAAGTTTTGGCGTTTCCTCGCTGCTGTTCGACTCGGGCACGTTTGAGTGAAGCTTGCACGTAGTCCCTGAACATCTCCCAGGGCACCGGACCGCGCCGATCCTCCGCGTTGGCACGGAAATCGCCGTGGTAGATTTGCAGGAGTCCACCTTTGCTCTTTGCCGCTGCCTTAAGCAGGAGATCCACTCCACGTGCCTCGGGATCAACTCCCTTCGGTCCTTTCTCCTTTTGGTGGAGCTTCTCCAGTTCGCGGTAGTCAGCACTCGCAACTCCCTGCTTGGTCTCCGCCGCAAACGGTGTGTCCTCTTGTCCGGACAGCCCTATCTTCTCGAGGACTTTAATGGCAGCATCAAACTGCATGGCGGTTTCGTCCTGCTCACGGGTAGGGTATGAGGACTTCATCTCGACCCGGTACCCGGTGAAAAGGGGCCTCTCGAACCACCACTTTCCGTTGTCGAGCACGAAAAGCACTTGAGTTTCCAGCACAGTGTGGCCGGTGAGTTCCGGAGCGAGCGGTGCAGCCTTGAACAGGAGGCTCGCCTCAACCCGCTTGGTCTTACCGTCCTCCGAGGTGAGCCGTTTGTCGATATTTATGCGTTCCAGGTCTTGCACACGACCCGAATACCGACTGAGAAATCGCTTCACGTCGTCGGAGCGGACTTCTTTGCCTTCTACGATGTCAGGGTGAATGATCTTTTCGAACGCGGCTGCGTCCTGGGCGGCAAGAACTTTGGCGAGGTTTTTCGCCGCATCTTCGGGCGTCTGCGATGGTCCGAAGATCGAGAGTATCCCCACGAAACCGAGCAGGGAAAAGGAATACAACGTGCATGATTTCCGGAACTTAAGCATTCTTATCACCGGATCCGCGTTGCCTCGGGTGAGGAATGTTTATCCTGTTCTTTCCGTCGGTTCAAGATGATTGTGAAGCCATTCCTCAGAAGTCGAAAAGTCATCACCGGAAATTACAGTCTTCCCTCAGCTTCCAGCATCTTTACCAGCGGAAGAGTGATGCGGCGTTTCAGTTCCAGCGACGATTCGTCCAGAACGTCGAGGATTCCTTCCAGTTCTTTGAGGTTTCTCGACTTGTGGGCGACGAGATAACGGCTGACTTCCGAGGGAACTCGGACGTTTCGGTCCCGCGCCATTTTGTCCAGGATCAACAGTCTAGCGTCGTCCTCTGGTGGTCGAAGGGCAAAGACCAGGCCGGCCGTGATCCGAGAGGCCAAGTGAGGATTGTCTCCGAAAATCGCGTCTGGCGCTGCCCGAGAGGTCATAATTAGCGGGGTGGCGCTACGGGCGAGTTTATTGAAGAGCGTCCACAGAGCGGCAGCGTCGTCTTCGCCGAGAAGGTGTACGTCATCGACGGCGATCACGCTCGGCGCATCATTGGTATTCTCGGGCCCTGCCACAAGCTGATGGAGCAAAGGAAAAGTTGAGAGTCCGTTTCGAGACACCGCTTCAACAAGCACGAGCGACCGTTGCGGTTGGGCCTGCTCCAAGTCCGCCGCAAGCGCTCGCAGAATGTGAGTCTTTCCCGAGCCGGCCGGACCGTGGAGGAAGACGGACGACACCGGTGTTCCCGTGCGTCCGAAGACCTGACGGACTGCAGATATTGCCGCCTCGATTCCCTCGTGCAGGACGAGGTTGTCGAATGTGTAACGCGGCGGGGTAAACAGCGATAACGTGAGCTGCTTCATGAATCGACCTACAAAGCTCTTGCTGCATCACGAACGAAATAATGCTGCCGAATCACGTTCATGGCTCGGCTTTCCCTGCATACGTCTCAATTTCTCAAGACGCGAGATCGATCGATTTCGCTGGTACTACGCTCCGACCGATTGCGCAAGGGAGTGCCTCCCCGCGATTCGCGCGGCGACAGCGACGGCATATTAGGTCGAGAAGGCCGGATGATCAATGGGGAACTTAAAAACAAAAGTCTTGACACGGCTCGAAGGGTCGATTACTTTCAAAATAGGATGCTGTCGAGAAAAGCGCCCACCCAGGAGCCTACTTCCACCCGAAGGATCAAATTGACGTAGAGACGGGGACCGGCCGATCCTGCCGGGCGTCTTCGCAAGCACGCCCATCCGAACAACCGTTCATCATCCAAATCCAAACAAGAGATACCACTCCCTTGCAAAAGAACAAACGAACAAGACGTAATTCAGGAGACATCATGGACATCGGCGAGCTGAAAGAGAAGAAGGTCAGCGAATTGCTCGGCATCGCCAACTCGCTCAACGTTGAGGGAGCGAGCAGCATGCGCAAGCAAGAGTTGATCTTTGCCATCCTTCAGGCTCAGCAGGAAGGCGAAGCCGCCGAGGCTCCCATTCGTGGAGAGGGAGTCCTCGAATGCCTTCCCGACGGATTCGGCTTTCTCAGAGCGCCCGATTACAACTACCTGCCCGGACCGGACGACATCTACGTCTCCCCCAGCCAGATCCGCAGGTTCAATCTCAGAACCGGCGATACGATTTCAGGGTACATTCGACCACCGAAGGATACCGAGCGATACTTCGCCCTACTCAAGGTGGAAAACGTCAACAGCGAAGATCCGGAGCGCATCCGCGACAAGATCCTCTTCGACAACCTGACGCCGCTGTATCCCGAAGAGAGATTCCGCTTGGAGACGAGCCCGACAGCCTACTCGATGCGGGTTATGGACCTGCTCACCCCTATCGGCAAGGGCCAGCGGGGTCTCATCGTGTCGCCTCCTAAAGCCGGTAAAACCGTGCTCCTGCAACAGATCGCCAACAGCCTCACCCACAACCACCCCGAGATCTACCTCATCGTGCTGCTCATCGACGAACGGCCCGAAGAAGTCACGGACATGCAGCGATCGGTCAAAGGCGAGGTGATCTCTTCCACGTTCGACGAACCGGCACAGCGCCATGTGCAGGTTGCGGACATGGTAATCGAGAAGGCAAAACGTTTGGTGGAGCACAAGAAGGACGTGGTGATCCTCCTGGACAGTATCACGCGCTTGGCTCGGGCCCACAATACCGTAGTGCCGGCCAGCGGCAAGATCCTGTCGGGTGGCGTAGACTCCAATGCGCTACATCGGCCGAAGCGTTTCTTCGGAGCAGCCCGGAACGTGGAAGAAGGCGGCAGCCTCACCATTATTGCCACGGCCCTGATCGACACCGGCAGCAAGATGGACGAAGTGATCTACGAAGAATTCAAAGGCACCGGCAACATGGAAATCCACCTGGATCGCCGGCTGCTGGAACGCCGCATCTTCCCGTGCATCGACATCAACCGCTCAGGCACCCGCAAGGAAGAACTCCTCATTGAGGCGCAGGACCTTCAGCGTATCTGGTTGCTGAGAAAATTGCTTGCCGATATGAACTCCGTCGATGCGATGGAGTTCCTGCTGGATAAGGTCATGCAGACGGATTCGAATAGGGAATTCCTTGGCATTATGAACCGATAGAGAAGCCGGGGACCCAACCGGCTCCGCAAGCCGCACGGGCAAGTGAGTTCGCGTGCGGCGCTTTTTTTTCGTTTGCCGGCGGATCTATTTCTGGTAAACTTTTGAGTTTGAGGTCCGCTCCGGAGGATAAGAAATGAAAAAGGGCATCCATCCTGACTTCCAGGAAACCGTCTTTAAGTGCGCGTGCGGTGCAGAGGTCCATACTAGGTCCATCCGCCCCGAGTTCAAGATCGAAATTTGCTCCAGCTGCCACCCCTTCTTCACTGGCAAGCAGAAGCTCGTCGACAGCGCCGGGCGCGTTGAGCGTTTCATGAAGAAGTACGCGGCTACCGAAGTTGCCACCGGGAAGCCTGCGGCCAAAGCACGCAAGAAACCCGCTACAGCGACCAAGCCCAGGGCTGCGTCGGCCAAACCCAAGAAGGAAAAGGCCCCTGCCGCGAAGAAATAGGCATCCCGTAGCCAGCGTCCGTACTTCGTACCGACACGCAAGTACGCCGGTGCGCCCAGCGGCCGGTTGCAGCACGTCCCACCTTGCGCGGGTCGCCCGCCATGCTTATCTCGGCACAGGCACACCGGTATCGGAATTGCGCCGGGGACTTGCTCCCGCGCGTAGTTGGAGTAGAATCGCGTTCCTCGACGGGGCACCCGTCAGGACGCGAAGAGGTGCGTAATGGTAATCGGCACGAACCCTACCGAGGAAATCGGCAACATCAAAGTGGGCGGTCAAGCGGTCATTGAAGGCATCATGATGCGCGCCCCGCGGACATTCACCGTGGTGGTTCGCAGACCGGACGGAAACCTCTCGGTTCGGGAAGACCGTTGGTATTCACCGATGGAACGGTGGCCCCTGCTGAAACGGCCCTTTCTGCGCGGTTGCATCGTGCTTTACGAGGCGCTTTTCAACGGTATACAGGCCCTCACTTACTCCGCAAACGAAGCCCTCGGCGAAGAAGAAGAACCTCTCGGCCCGTGGGCGCTTGCAGGGACGATTGCTCTTGCGCTCGGCGGCGCGATTTTCTTGTTTGTCGTGATCCCGCACCTTGCCACGCTTGGCATCGGCGTGCTGATCGGCAAGGAACTCGGGGTCAAGAGCCTCTGGTTCCACGCGATCGACGGCGTAATCAAAGTCGCGATGTTCATCGGATACGTTGGGCTCATATCGCTCCTCAAGGAGATTCGACGGGTTTTCCAATACCACGGAGCAGAGCACAAATCGATCCACGCGTATGAGAAAGGCGAAGAGCTTACTGTCGAAAACGCGCGAAAGTACCCGACGCTCCACGCTCGCTGCGGCACAGCATTTATTCTCCTGGTGCTCCTCATAAGCATCTTTCTTTTCTCCGCGGTCTTTCCGTTTCTGCCCGCGGACTTTCTTGGAAGCCGGATCTTCACCAATGCTTTCTACATCTTAGTGAAGATTGCGTTGCTGCTTCCGATCGCCGGTTGTTCGTACGAGATAATCCGCCTCGGCGAGCGGGTCGACAACCCGATCCTCAGGGCGTTGCTCTTGCCAGGACTGTGGATGCAGAAACTCACCACCAGGGAACCGACCGACGACCAAATCGAAGTGGCGATCGTAGCCCTCAAACGAACACTCGAGAAAGAAAGGGCCTGGGCGCAGAGTGAATCTGCCGCCTGACTTCAACCATGCAAGTGCTTGCCAAACTAGAAGAGCTGAGCCGGCGATACGGAGAACTTGACGTCGAGTTGTCGACGCCCGAGGTGTTGTCCGACCCGGAACGGCTCAGAAAGATCGCTAAAGAAAAGGCAGACTTGGACGACCTCATGCGGGCGTACCACAAATTGACCGAAGTCATTGCGGAAATCGACGAATTTGAAGCCGTTCTCACGGAGGGCGACGACGCAGAACTTGTGGAAATGGCGCGTGAAGACCTGCCGGGGCTCCGCGAACGCCAGGCAAGTATTGAACGTGAGCTGAACATCCTGCTGTTGCCCCGCGATCCCAACGACTCACGGAACACCTTCCTGGAAATACGCGCGGGGACCGGCGGCGAAGAAGCGGCTCTCTTCGCGGCGGATTTGTTCCGGACATACTGCCGTTATGCAGAAGCGCGGAAATGGCGGGTGGAGATCATGTCCATGTCCGAAGCTTCAGCAGGCGGAATCAAAGAAGTCATCGCACTCATTCACGGCACAGGCGCATATTCCCGGCTCAAGTACGAACGGGGTGTGCATCGGGTCCAGCGTGTCCCGGTGACTGAATCACAGGGTCGAATTCACACATCGGCCGTTACGGTTGCGGTCCTGCCGGAAGCTGAAGATGTGGAAGTTAATATCGATTCGAAAGACCTCAAGATAGACGTGTACCGCTCATCCGGGCCGGGCGGTCAGAGCGTTAATACCACCGACTCCGCCGTCAGAGTCACGCATTTGCCCACGAATATCGTCGTGACGTGCCAGGACGAGAAATCTCAGCACAAGAACAAGGCCAAAGCGCTTAAGATCCTCAAAGCTCGCCTTCTGGACCGCATGGAGGAAGAGCGCCGCTCGGAAATCAGCCGTGAGCGCCGCAGTCAGGTCGGCTCCGGCGACCGCTCGGAACGTATCCGCACGTACAACTTTCCTCAGAATCGCGTCAGCGACCACCGCATAGGGCTCACGCTGTACAAGCTTGAACAGGTGCTTTCCGGCGAACTCGACGACATCATCGACCCGCTGGTCATGCACTTCCAGGCCGAAGCGATCAAAGAGAGCTTGTCAGCTTAGAATTCCCCTTTCCGATCCTGGGTTGACTATTTCCGGGCGCATGCCATACGCCCCTACGGTAGCGGCCGGCATCCCTGCCGGTCGATTCGCGTGGGAAGGCAAAGATTTCATACCGATGCGTTTTCTAACAAGTGACATAGAAAGGGCCGGCAGGGACGCCGGCCCCCACCATGTTTGGTGGCGGCGGGCCTCCGTGCCCGGCATTTTCACTTGTATGAAAGCGCACTGGTATCACACGGATAGTGTGACTGTCCCATTTTGTTTGTTGCCGCCCGAAGAGCACGGAAGACACTGCTGGACAAGCCAGCAGTGGCACCCATAAGCAGATCTGAGGTCACTTTCGAGAACTGCCCTGTTGGTGCAGGGCTCCGGAAGCTGTCTCAAAAGTCGAACACTGAGTGAATTCGTGGCACGTTTTTAGTGTCCAAAAGGCGGTTAAGTACGGAAATGACCTGGCTCGCATTCGCGCCCAACCCGGAAATCCTTTGTAGGGGCGGGATTTATCCCCGCCCCTACGGTCCGTCGTGCCACGATTGGAACCCGTCGTGGAGTTTTGAGACAGTTTCTCCGTGCCGGCCCTCAACTGATTGTCAGCGCAGATGCCGGCCTCAATCAGTGTTCGTCCAAATGGAACGCAGAACTATGGCAGGATCTTCACTGGGGTCCCCACGTCAACCATCTCGTATAGTTCAATAGCGTCTTTCGGGAACATGTGGATGCAGCCGTAGGACTTCTTGAGCGCACCGTCCACGAGGTGCTTGTCTGCGTGGATGTGGATGCAGGTGCCGGTGTAGCCCATCTTCCGCTCTTTTGCGTTGGGATAGTTGATGCTCAACACCGTAGCCTGGTCGCCACCGTACGAGTTGGTCCAGAGCTTCTCGAGCGGCGGGCCGGTGGCGCCGTGGTAGAATTTGTTGTCGCTGCACCAGCTCTTGTTCTCGACGATGCGGTGCCCCTTAGTGGAATTCTTCGACGCCATCCACGAGATTTCGTAGTCGCCGACCGGGGTTTTGTGGTCACCGCCGCGCTGTTTGCCGACACCGCCCTTACCGCACTCAGTGGGGAATTCTCGAATGAGCGTGCCGTTGTGCCATAATTGGAGCACCTTCAGCGAGCAGTGGAGCGCGATCCGATACCGAGAACACTGCGCTGGCGGCTCTTGAGGAGGTTGGGCGACAGCCGGCGCTGCCGCCAGCCACATGAGACACGTGGCAACAACCGTAATTCTCGGGATCTTTCTCGCTAGGCCCATGATTGGCCGCGTAGGCGCTCCTCCTGGACTGTTCGGTGTAACCTTGACCGCTCGGCCCATATCATACAGAATGTTGCCCTCGGACGGCAACTTCGCCGTAACAATCCGGAGCGATTTCGTCTGAGAGTCAGGCCTTTCGGAAATGGGTCGGGACGTGGAAACATACGAACTCGGCGGTACACCGTATTGTAGGGGCGGGTCTCAGACTCGCCCCTACCCCGCAAAACGCGAACATTTCGCACGTGTCACCGTTTTCGAATATCTTCTTTAGGCCTGAGCGGCGCACGCGTTCACGGTTCTCGTGACGGTGACTGCATGCGTACAACTTCCCGTCAGGACACAATTGTGAGCTTTTCTTTCTCACAACTGACCCATACTGTGCTCATACTCTTTGCGGCGGCTTTCTTGACGCTGTACAGTGGATCGTCTGAGTGCTTCTCGCAAGAAACTCGCCCGCGACCGACCGATGTTCAGTCCGTCGTGACAGCGGCTGACGAGGCCTACTCTCAAGGACGTTTTCAGGACGCGGTGAGGCTATATTCCGATGCGGCGAGATTACTTCCCGCCGAGAGTTCCATCTTTCTCGGCCGCGGAATGGCATACGAGATGCTTCGAGACACCCGTAAAGCCGCTGAAGATTTCGCAAAGGCGATCCAATGCGATAGCGAGAATTACTGTGCGATGGAGCAGCTCGCGGTGTTGTACGAGCGCATGGGGAACAAGGACGCGGAGGCGATGGTTCTCTATCGCAAGGCTCTGCAACTTGACCCGCGTCCCGAGTGGCGAGAAAACCTGACCGTCTGCATCGGCATGCTCCGCACAAGGCTCAAAGAAGGCGAACCCTCGGCAGCCGCATTGTGGAACCTTGGCAATGAGGCGGCTCAAAGGGGCGACCTTGCCGCCGCGGAATCCCTTTACGGTCGCGCGGTAGCCGCAGACCCACTGTTCTATCAAGCGTACTTCAGCCGCGGGCTGGTCGGTATGAAGAAGCGAGACTTCTCTTCAGCGTTGGCAGACTTCGACGCGGGCCTTGCCATCGACCCGCGGTATCCCGGCGGATTCGTTCACCGCGGGCTCACTGCAGAGGAACTTGGGCGCACGGAGCAGGCGCTGGATGATTTTCAGCGGGCCGCGCGCTCCGATTCGTGGGACCCGCAGGCATTTTACCACCTTGGACGCATGCTCGAGAAGACCGGCGATTGCGTGCACGCTTTCCAGGCGTACGAAAAGGCGCTCACACTCCATCCGAAACACGATCTCCCTCGCCTGCTCAACGAGCGGATCAGTGCAATTCGCCCCGCGGCGGCTGAGGCCGTCAGGCGTGCGGGAGCCAAACGGCCGCCCTCGCCGCGGTCTTTGTGGTAAGCGCACGCGTTGATGCGGTTCCTTTTGGTTACCGCATCCTACGGGACTATTCCGCCGTCGTGAAGCGTTTCTTTGTTATGGTCGGAAGACTCTGGCAACACCATCGCCCTTCAACCCTCGTTGTTCTCCGCCACAATCTTCTCGATGGCGCCAGTGAGATCGACACCCTGTTCCTGCAAGACGCCTCCGACGAAGATTTGTTTGTTGCGGATCGCGATGTTACCGAGAGCGAGTTCCCGGATCGCGCCGCTTAACAGGGGCAGTTCACGCACCTCGCCCACGAGGCGGATCTTGCGGAACAGCGGGTGACTTTCGCGCACCTCCCTCGGTGAGTCAGGCGTGATGTCGCGGTTCCACTGTCGCCATAGATCTTCCCAACCTTCGCCTTGTATCGGGAAACGGCAGTATGAGATGACCGGCCCGCGATCAAGGGTCTTGGTGACCAGGTGGACCATGATCCCCTGCTCTTGAGCTTGTTCTTCGATGAGCTGGTGGATCACTTCTTGCCAGGTGCCACGCGGCCCCCACGGCAGCGCGGGGTGGATGTTCACCAATTCGAGCCCGCGGAGTTCCGGTTCGCCGATGATGAGCATGTACCCTGCCATGACCACAATGTCGGCGGAGTCGCGGCCGGCGACCTTCATGACCTCTTCCCCGAAGAGGTCTCTCCATTGGAGGAGCCTTGGTGATGCTTCCGCAGCGGAAGGGCTTTCCGCGATGCCCTGTTGCCGCATTTCCGGCAGAAAGCGCACATGCGAGAGAGTCTTTACGGGAATGCCCAACTCCGTGGCAAGGTCGAAAAAGAGCCTCCGCTGCCGCGCCTCTTCGTTTTCCGGACCGTCTCCTGGCTCACGGTGACAGAAGATCCAGTCGATGTGAGCTGGCGCGACACTCGCTTTGAGGTCGTCGCACACCGTCCTGAGGAGGTTGCGCGCGGCCTCGTCACGTCCTGTGGAAAACCATCCGATTCTGAGCATGGCCATTCCTCACCAATGAAGATAGGCTGTCGGAAAGATCGCTTACCATCGAACTCCAATCACCATTCCGTCTTGCGGAGGTGGAACTCTGAAAAATTGGTAGAGCCCGGCGTCTCTGCCCGGCCGTACTGGTGTCTAGTAGAGCGTTTCGTAAGTAGGTTGCCACCTTACCCGAGCTAAGGTGAGGAATTGAACAACGCGATATTCCCTGTAGGGGCGGGTCTCAGACCCGCCCCTACCCAAGGCCGTCGCTGACGACAACGTAAAGGCATTTCTGAATCGATCTACTAGTCATAAACCGCCGGCACGGAGGCCGGCGGCTACCATGCTCTGGGAATCAATCCTGCCAGTCGGCCAGTTCTTCTCGGAGATCGTTATGATGCCCGCGAAATGCTTTGCAATTCGCGTGTCGCCCGTACCCGGTCACTCGCACCCATTCGCCGCGTTACATCTTCAGTCGCGGGTCGAGAGAGTCGCGGATGCCCTCGCCCAGCAGGTTGTATCCCATGACGGTGATCAGGATCGCAAGACCGGGAAAGACGGACATCCACCAGGCGATTTCGATGTTGTCCTTGCCTTCGGTGAGCATGTTTCCCCAGGATGGGTCCGGCGGCTGGACTCCGATGCCCAGGAACGAAAGGCTCGATTCCACGAGCACCGCTGCCGCGACGCCCAAGGTTGCTGCAACCAGCACCGGCGCCATCGCGTTGGGAAGGATGTGAAGAAAGATGATTCGCGCGTCTCCCGCGCCCTGACTTATCGCTGCCTGAACGAAGTCCCGCTCCTTGATGCTCAGAAACTCCGCGCGTATCAGCCGCGTCACTCCCATCCACGACGTCACGCCGATCACGATCATGATGTTCCAGATGCTCGGGCCGACGAACGCAATCACGGCCAGGATCAGGAAGAACGAGGGAAAGCAAAGCATTACGTCCACGAACCGCATGATGATTCGTTCGACCCACCCGCCGTAGTACCCGGAAAGCGCTCCGAGGAGCACTCCGATCAATGTCGATATTCCTACAGCGACAAAACCGACGCTCAGCGAGACGCCGGACCCGTATATGATGCGGCTGAGCACGTCTCTGCCCAGGATGTCCGTCCCGAGGGGGTTCTCTTTGCTCGGAGGCATCAGGATACGAGACGTGTCGATTCTATCGGGAGGATACGGAGCGAGAGATTTTGCGAAGATCGCCACACAGAACAGCGCAACTACTACGAACAAGCCAACTATGGCCATCTTGTTCTTACGCATCCTGCGCCCGAAGTCTCCCAAAAGCGTCGTCATAAATCGTTTCCTGATTGCGGCTGCTCGTTAGTAGAGTGTCATCCGATAGAGATCACGGCAGACCTCAACGGTCACTTGATTTGCATCGGGTGTCCGTTGGGGCGGGGTTTATTCCCGCCCGCTCACTTTCGCTGACCAGCGGGCGGGGATAAACCCCGCCCCTACATTGATCTATTCCCGTGGTGCACTAAGGCTGCCACAGATTCTGCTCGTTGGAGATTGCTTCGTCGCTCCGCTCCTCGCAATGACAGCTCCCGGGAATGTCATTCGAGCGAAGCGAAGCAATCCCCTGTGAGAAGGATACAGAGCCAAATTTCAGCGCCAGTGTGGTAGTCCTTTCCTCTTGATTGTGATCTGCCGCCCTACCCTGACACCCGAATCCGCGGGTCTGCGACCGAATAGCAGATGTCTGCCAGAAGGTTGCCGACAAGCGTGAGCACTGCCCCGATCGCCAGGATGCCCATGATGGTGGGGTAGTCACGCATCATGACCGATTGGTAGAAAAGCTGCCCCATACCTGGGATCGCGAAGACAGTCTCGAAGATCACGCTTCCGCCGATCAGGCCGGGAACCGACAACCCCAGCAACGTGACAACTGGCAAGAGGGCGTTCCGAAGTGCGTGCTTGAAGATCACGGTGCGCTCGTCAAGGCCCTTTGCCCGCGCGGTGGTGATGTAATCCTGGCGGATAACCTCAAGCATGTTCGAGCGCATGTACCTGCTCATGCCCGCGAGTCCGCCAAACGCGGACACGAAGACCGGAAGGATAAGATGCCTGGCTATGTCGGCCAACTGCCCGAGCGGGCTGAGGCTTGCCGCGTTCAGCGAGCGTAGACCGGAAATCGGCAACCATTCGAGCTTCACGCCAAACAGGATCATAAGCAGAAGAGCGAGCCAGAACGTCGGCACGGCAAATCCCAGGAACACGAACACCGTCGTTCCTCTGTCGAAAAGAGAATTCTGCTTCACTGCGGACATCACACCGATGGGGATAGCGATCGAAAGGATGAGCAACAGCGAAATTACGTTGATCATTATTGTGACGTGTATCCGCTCGAGGATCTTATCGATGACCGGCCGGTTGTCCGACGCGAACGACCTCCCGAAATCGAGCATGACCATGTTGCGCAACCATTTGTAATATTGCACGTGCACCGGTTCATTGAGACCGTAATGGTCTCGGATGCGCTTAATGGCCTCTTCGTTCATGTTCGGGTTGAGATCTGTCACCAGGCTGACCGGGTCTCCAGGCGCGACCTTCATGACGCTGAACGAGATGATCGTGATCCCAAGCAGCACCGGAATCATGAGAATCAGCCGTTTGAGAATGTACTTGCTCATGCCACCTGCGCCACAAGTATACGTGCCGAGATCTCAGAGTGCATGTCAGCTCTCTTGCTTTACTGCTGAATATGGTACTTTTGGAGCGGTTTGGGGACGTACCACTTGTCAAAGTTGTATGTGAGCCCGGCAGGGGCCGGCTTGACGCCGTGAATTCGAGCGTTGACTATCTGCAGGGCATCGGCCACCCACAAGAACGTGTAAGGTTGGTCTTCGGCGATGATCTCCTGAAAACGGTCGTAGTACTTCTTCCTCTCGTCTCGATCGTACGTTGAGACCCCGTCATCCAAGAGTTGGTCCACTTCCTTATTGGAATACGACATGAAGTTGAGCTGATGCTGCGCGGTTTTCGTGGAGTTCCAGATGTCGGTTTGGTCCGGGTCGATCCCGATACCCCACCCAAGCAAACATGCCTCGTACTCTCGTTTGTCGAGGAAGTTCTTCACAAAAGCGGCCCATTCGATCACTCGGATCTTGGCCTGAATGCCGACCCTCTTCAAGTCGCGCTGAATGATTGTAGCAGCGTTCTTGCGCAGGTCATTTCCCTGGTTCGTGAGGATGGTGAATTGGAAGGGTTTGCCGTCCTTATCGAGGATACCGTCGCCGTCAGTGTCTTTCCATCCTGCTTCGGCAAGCATCTGCTTGGCCTTTTCAGGATCGTACGGGAACTTCTTCACATTCGGGTTGTACCAGAAAGTGTCCGGATTGTATGGAGTCTGCGCCACCACTCCCAGGCCCAAGAGCACTCCTTGGACAATGCTGTCCCTGTTGATCGCTGTGGTGAGGGCTTGCCGAACCCGCTTGTCCTGGAATCTCCAGTCCTTGAGATTGTAGCCCAGGTAAGTGTAGCCGAAACTCAAGTATTTGTACTTGTTGAAATTCTCCTTAAATTGCTTCGTCTCGGTCTGACGGGTGAATTGCAGCGGACTGAGCCCCATCTGGTCGATGCGACCGGCTTTCAGCTCAAGGAACATCGTCGCGAGGTCAGGGATGATCCGAGTGAGCACCCGGCTGATGTACGGACGACCGTCGTAATAGTCGTCATACGCATCAACAACGATTTTCTCGCCGGTAGCCCACTCTTTGAAACGAAACGGGCCGGTGCCGATGGGATTTCGTTTGAGAGGGCTCTGAGTAATGTCCGTCCCCTCGAGGAGGTGACGAGGAAGCACCCCCGCTCCCCATGAACCCAGCGCAGGCGCGTACGGCTTGCCGTACGTGACTTCCACCGTGTAGTCGTCCAGAACGCGGAAATCCTTTACCTTGAGAAAGGGGGTCGCATACGCAGTAGGTGTCTTGGGATCGACGTAGATTTTGTACGTATACTCCACATCGCGCGCGGTAAAGGGCTTACCATCCTGGAATTTCACGTCCTTGCGAAGAAAGAACCGGATCGTCAGTTTGTCTTCTGAGATTACACACCGCTCCGCCAGATCGCCTATAAGGTTGATATCTTTGTCGTATTTCACGAGTCCGTTATAAATCATTCCTGTGATATCGAAGCTTCCAGAGTCGGACGCAAGCACCGGCAACAACACGGAAGCGTCCCCGATGCTCCCCCGCACGAGCATGTCCCCGTACGCGGGTTGATCGTCGGCCTTCGCGGCCGGTGTGCCAACTTGAGCGGCAGGATTGTCCGCGGACAGGCCCGCTACAACCAACTCTGCGGCGATCACGAGGACCACTGCCAGGATTATTCTGTTCGAGAACTTTCGGCTCACGTTCTTCCGTCCATTTCCAAGTTCCAGCGGACTATAGTCAAAATCGAGCCGTCCGGCAAGTGCATCGATTGAAACCGTGGAGACACTCCGGCACACTAGGTCCGTCATACCAATGCGCCGTCATATAGGTAACATTGGCACCACTCGCGCACATGGGATTCCGTACGAGAAAATCCCCCCTAACCCCCCTTTATTGAGGGGGGAATAAGAGTCCCCCCCTTTCGTAAAGGGGGGACAGGGGGGATTTTGGATGCTGCCAATGTCACATGTTTGAAAGCGAACTGGTATCAGGCGTGCCGCCGTAGATAGGCAGTCGCTTGGAAAATCTCTTCCGGATACGTACCAGACGGCTGTTTGTTCCCTGATGGGTGGCTCCGACGTTACACGTCGGGGTTGCGAAGCAATGGGAGGTCATCCTTTCTGCTCTTGCGACAGGCATTGCAGCGCGATCGACCACCACCTCTTGCGCCTTTGGCGCTCCGACGTATAACGTCGGAGCCACCCATTCGTTTGGAATGTTGCCGCTCTCGTTTCTTGGAAGCGGAACGTTTCCTGCCTCAGCGCTGATGCACGACTACAAAACGGCTTGCGGCGACGGTGGCGAGTTGCTAAGGTGGTTTCGGAACGGCTCGGCTTCGCTGGTTTTTTTCCCTAATCCGGACTCATACTAACTCCCATGGCGAGAATCGCCACAACGAAGCATGAAAACGCCGTGAAGAATACCGGCAAGATGCCGGTGCTACCGGCGTTTTCATAGGAATGCGCAATCAAATATGCGACAATCTAGGACAAGTAACGGTGGGACAGGCGTCCCGCCTGGCACGTTCAGACAGGCAAGATGCCCGTCCCACCAAAACAAGGTTGTCATTTGCTTGAAAGCGCATTGGTATCGGTACGGCCGAGCGACTCACTTGCCTCGGAGGACGACCCTGTGGCGACCAAAGACAATTTGACCGAGAAACAACGAGCGTGGCTAACTGCCTCATGGGAAATAGGCCGCGGCCCCATGACCCGCAGTGAGAGGCGCCGTCTTCAGAAGCTCTACGACGACATGTCAGCCGAGGAACAGGTCAGCCTCCAGGAATACATCCAGGAACATTTCGGAGGAAAGGAAGACGAGCCCTCGCTTTCACCCGAGTATGAAGCCGTCACTCGCATGGAAAGCAAGCAGTGGCCCGAACCTTCCGAGGAAATGCGCAAGGCACTCTCGAGAGCGCTGACAGTCAAACCGCCCTCATTCGGCGATGAGTCCTGAATGACCTGCGCGGGCGAATTGTAAAGGAGTCTCGAATGCTGGACATCGCCTTTATCCGCAACAACACGGACATCGTCAAGCAAGGCATCCGGAAAAAGCGGATGAACGTTGACTTGGACGAAGTGCTCGCTGTCGACGAAGACGTGAGACGTCTCAGGACTGAGGTGGAGACACTTCGGGCGGACCGCAACCGCTTGTCGAAGGAGATCCCGGCACTGAAGGGCGAGGAAAAGACGCAGGCTGTCGCGCAGGTCAAAGCACTCAAAGACGGTCTCAGCGAGGCCGAACCGAAGTTGAGATCTGCAGAGGAGCGGTTCGAGCAGCTTATGTTGACGATACCGAACCCACCTTCCGACGAGGTGCCGGAAGGCGACTCGGATGACGATAACGTTGAGGTGCGTCGGATTGGAGAACCACCGCAGTTTGACTTCACGCCCAAGGACCACCTCGAACTCGCCGAATCCCTCGATATCGTGGACATGCCCCGAGCCGTCAAGTTCGCTGGCGCACGCATGTATTGCCTTAAGAACGAAGGAGCAATGCTCGAGTTCGCTTTGTTCAAGTACGCGCTCGATCACCTTGTCTCCAAGGGCTTCCACCCGATGATAGTCCCGCAGCTCGTACGTCGGGAAGCCATGATCGGCACGGGTTTCTTCCCGCTCGGTGAGGAGGACACCTTTTTCATTGAGAAGGATTCTCTCTACCTGATCGGCACGTCCGAGGTTTCGCTGGTCTCGTACCATATGGACGAGATTCTCAACGAAAAGGACCTGCCCAAGCACTATTGCGGTTATTCCACCTGTTTTCGCCGTGAGGCGGGTTCCTACGGCCGGGACACGCGCGGATTCTACCGACTGCACCAGTTCAACAAGGTGGAGCAGATTAGCATTTGCGTGAACGACCCCGAGGTGTCACGGCGCGAACACGACCTCCTCCTCACTAACTCCGAGGAGATCATGCAGGCGCTCGGCCTGCCGTATCGGGTGGCGCTTGCGTGCGGCGCGGAGATCGGCCAAGGCCAAGTGCTCAAGCACGAGATTGAGACATGGATGCCCAGCCGCGGCAAATACTCCGAAACCCACTCGTGTTCGACGCTCCATGAATTCCAAGCTCGAAGACTCAAGATTCGGTGGCGAGGCAAGAACGGCAAGACTCAATACTGTCACACGCTCAATAACACGACGGTCGCGTCGCCACGCATACTGATCCCGCTGCTGGAGAACTTCCAGAATGCCGACGGCAGCGTCACAATTCCGGAGGTCCTGCGTCCACTCATGCGCGGAATGGAACGCATCGAGCCGAAGTCGTAACCGCGGTGTGATGAGAGTTTGGCGAACGCCCATGGCCTGTCGGTCACAACGAGAAATGAAAGCCCCGTTGTGGTGTTCTGCCACAGCCATTTTACTCGTCATTCCGGCGGACGCCGGAATCCAGAGATCCTGGATCCCGGTTTTCACCGGGATGACGGCGCTAGGGGAACTCGGGGCAAAACCCCCGGGGACTTTCAGGTAAATAGCGCTGATGCCCCGAAAGCTCTGATATTCCGTCGTTCTTTCCGCCTTAGATCTCAGGCGGCGAAGAGCACACGTCCCTGGGTGGGCAATTCCGAGATCGGAGCTGCGAACCACGAAATGGTCTATACAAACGGACTCACGATACAATGATCACTCTGAAGAAGAACTCAGACCGTCGCATCAAGAAAGGCCACCTGTGGGTCTTTTCCAATGAGATAGCCGACCCGCCGGTGGCAACTCTCGTGCCGGGAGAGATCCACGAACTCGGAGACGCAAGCGGTAAGTTTCTCGGCATGGTATACGCCAATCCTGCAAGCTTGATCGCTGCACGACTGCTGTCGAGAAAAAGGACCGCGATCGACAAGGAGTTCATTCGCAACCGAATCGAAGAGGCTTTTCAGCGGCGGCAACGGCTCTACCCCGATCGGAATACCTACAGGCTAATATTTGGAGAAAGCGACCTTCTGCCGGGCCTGGTAATCGATCGCTATGGCGACTATCTGGCGATTCAGACGCTTACGGCGGGCATGGAACTGCTTCAGCCGCTCGTGATTGAGGCATTGGTGGATCTGCTGGAACCGCGAGGGATTCATCTCCGGAACGACTCCCCCACTCGAGGCCTGGAAGGGCTTCCCGTGGAAAAGAAGACCATCTACGGCCATGTTCCCGAGACCGTCCAGATACCATCGGGAACCCTCAGATTTCTCGTAGACGTGCCGAACGGCCAGAAGACCGGTTTCTTCCTAGATCAGGAAGCCAACCGAGACATCATGGCGCGGTTTGTCTGGAGCGGCGCACGTGTGCTGGATCTTTTCTGTTATTCCGGAGCGTGGGGACTGCACGCGCTGGCAGCCGGGGCCGCGCGAACAGTGGGTGTGGATTCATCCCGGGCGGCGCTGAAACTCGCTCAAGAGAATGCTGTGCTCAACGGCATGGGTGACAGATTCGAGGCGGTTCGTGGCAACTCGTTGGATTTCTTAAAAAAGCTCCGCCAACCTTGGGACGTAATCGTATTGGACCCGCCTGCGTTCATTAAGAGCAGGGCACAGATCAAAGAGGGTCGCGGCGGGTACATCGACTTGAATCGCCGGGCACTGAGCAAGCTTCAGCCGGAAGGCATCCTCGTGACGTGTTCGTGTTCCCACCACATCAACCAGTCGGATTTCGAAGAAATCCTCATGACCGCAGCAGTACAGAGCGGTCGTCGTGTAAGCGTCCTCGACGTGCGCAGCCAAGGACCGGACCACCCTGTGCTGCTGTCCATGCCGGAAACCCGGTATCTGAAAGTTGTGGTGTGCAGAGTGATCTAATACCAATGAGCTTTCGTACTGGGAAAGATGGCGGGCGCGGAGGCCCGCCGCCACCACAAGAAATGGTAGGAGCCGGCATCCCTGCCGGCCCTTTCTATGTTACTTTCTAGAAAGCGCATTCGTATAAGAGTTCTTTGCGCTCTGATTGCCGGGAGCTTGCCGAGACGACCTGACCTTTTATGGGCCCGGCAGATCGATTCAGAAATAGCTTTACGTGGTCGTCAGCGCCAGCCTTGGGTAGGGGCGGGTCTGAGACCCGCCCCTACCCAAGCCTATTGCGTCGGACGACACATCACCTCGCCTAGTGGCTTGCGTGCAAGGCACCTGCGGTCAGTTCTTATACTACCAATGCAAAGTCGCAACCGCGGGGGTTGGAACGAATCATCCGTGTCGGAGTCGCATCTGATAGATGTAGATTGGTCCTGGAATTCGGCTCGCCTCCGACGCCTCGGACCACAAGGAGTATGCGCCATGAAAGCCATTCACAAGGAGTTCATTATCCCGGGAGCGATCGGCGTTGCCGCGCTCGCGGTTTCAGCCCTAGCAGCGGTATTCGTACCGGTTGTGGCGGCGGACAACGATGGCTTTGACCGATCCGCGTGCCTCGAAGAATGTCGCACATTCTATCTCGGACCGGAACTTGGGGCTTTTCCGGGCGAAGACGACGTGGAGACTCATTGGAGAGCTGGACGGGGCCACAACGACGGCATAGTCCAGAGGTACTATCAATGCATCATGAGGTGCGAGAAAAAGTTCTGGGATGGGTTCGATAAGGATACGGACAGGGCGCTGGACTAATACCAATGCGCTTTCAAACAAGTGAAATGGCGGGCACCCCGCGGGACGCGGGGCCGCCACCAAACAATGGTGGGGGCCGGCGTCCCCCGGATCGAGTCCGGGGCAGGCGCTGCCGGCCCTCTTCAAATTACCTGTTAGATCGCGCATCGGTACAAGGCACTTATGCCAATGTGCGTTCCGTGTTATCCTTTGCCTTCCAACACTACGTATGCGCACGCGGTCCGACTCGTGTGGCTGAGCGAAAGATGAACTCGCTCCACACCCAGCGAGCGTGCGATCGCGAGGGCATTACCACCCAACACAATGGTGGGCTGCTCGCGCTCACCGCCCTTGACGGTGACCTGCGCGGGTGTCACTCCCCGTGAAAAGCCGGTGCCGATGGCTTTGGCGAATGCCTCCTTGGCGGCAAACCGGGCAGCGAATCTTTCAGCGGGACGAGCTGAACTTGTGCAGATGTCCGCCTCCTCGACCGAAAAGACGCGGTGAATCAGCCGGGTCGCCCAGGAACTGCTGAGTGCTCGCTCCATGCGATTGACCTCGACGAGGTCTACGCCGATCCCCAAGATCACGGCGCTACCCTTTCCCGCAAAATAGCGTCAGCCACACGGCATGCCTGCACGGCGGGAGGTACATCGTGCACGCGAACAATTGAAGCTCCGCGCACTATCCCCGCGGTGATCGCGGCAAGCGTTCCCACGTCGCGCCGTTCCGCGGCCGGTTCGTCAAGCACCTTGCCGAGAAATGCCTTTCTCGATGGTCCCAAAAGAATATGCTTGCCCAGGTCGCTAAAGACGTTCAATCGGTTGATGAGGAAGAGATTTTGATCGAACGTCTTGCCGAACCCGATGCCCGGATCGATCACGATTCGTTCGGGCGCAATACCCGACCCTTCAAGAGCGCGGACTCGCTCCACAAAGAACTCGTAGATGTCGCCTGGAAAATGATTGTATCGGATCTCTTGCTGCATGGTCTTGGGGCGACCCAGCATGTGCATCACAACGAGGCCCACGGACGCCTCACGTGCCAAGTCCACAAGCTCGGGATCATCGCGAAATCCGGAGACATCATTGATAATCTGAGCACCGGCTGAAAGCGCGGCTTCTGCGACCCTCCGCCTCCGGGTATCGATGGAAATCACCGCGTCCCGCGCATGGTGATGGACACCTTTGATAACAGGGATGGCTCTCTCGAGTTCATCTTCGATGGTAACGGACAGCGAACCGGGCCTCGTAGACTCGCCGCCCACGTCAATAATGTCCGCACCGGCTCTCAGCATGGACAGCGCAGCCTCAATCGCGACGTCAGGGTCAAGGTACTTGCCGCCGTCCGAGAACGAGTCGGGAGTGGTGTTGACGACGCCCATTACAAGAGTATGGGAGCCGGGATTTAAGGTTGTTCCGGGTAATGGGATTGGTGGAAGGATCATCTGATTATGCGAGAAGTCATCGGTAGAAATAGACGGCCGGAGGCAAAGTGCATGAGCACTGTACCTCCGGCGAATTCAGTTTCAGATTAGTACCGATTACGCCTTTTCCGGATCGGGTGTGCGTCCAGTGGCTCCTGTGACCACTACTTCGGGCCGTCCTCCCACCGGGGTGGTGTCGGCCGGCCCCGGTTGTATCGTCGGCTGAGCGGGTTTCTCCAGTTTCGGCAGTTCCTGTCCTGTGCAGATTCGATTGACCTCGGAGGCCTCAAGGGTTTCTCGCTCGAGAAGCGCATCTGCGAGGCGTTGGACAGTCTCGCGGTTTTCTTCGATGATGCGTCTGGCCGTATTGTAGCTTTCACCCACCAAGCTCCGAATCTCGGAGTCAATCTGTCTGGCGGTATCTTCTGAATAATCGATGTGCCGCGCGAACTCCTTGCCAAGGAAGATCTGTTCCTCTTTCTGGCCGAACGTGAGGGGTCCCATGTTTTCGCTCATACCCCACTCACACACCATCTTTCGCGCCAGTTCGGTGGCGCGCTTAATGTCGTTGCCGGCTCCGGTAGTTAGGTCGTTCAAGAATATTTCTTCCGCTGCACGTCCGCCCATGAGGACCGCTTCTTGGCTCATCAGGTAATTACGCGAGTACGTGTGCCGGTCGTCGATCGGCAATTGTTGTGTCACGCCTAGGGCTCTGCCGCGCGGGATGATCGTAACCTTATGGATGGGATCAGCGTGGGGCATCGTTCGGGCCACGAACGCATGACCGGCTTCGTGAAACGCGGTGTTGCGCCGCTCTTCGTAGCTGATAACCATGCTGCGCCGCTCGCCGCCCATGAGGACCTTGTCCTTGGCGAACTCGAAATCGCTCATGTCGCAGCGATCCTTGTTCATGCGGGCCGCGTTGAGAGCTGCTTCATTGACAAGGTTCGCCAGGTCGGCCCCCGAAAAACCTGGTGTTCCTCTACTGATCGTCTCGAGCGAAACGTCCGGACTAAGAGGAATTTTTCGCGAATGCACACGAAGGATACCGGTACGACCACGAATATCGGGCGGCGGAACCACCACCTGGCGGTCGAAGCGTCCCGGCCTCAGAAGCGCAGGATCGAGCACGTCGGGCCGGTTGGTCGCGCTCACCAGGATGACTCCCTCGTTGGTTTCGAAGCCATCCATCTCGACCAGTAGCTGATTAAGCGTCTGTTCCCGCTCGTCGTGGCCGCCGCCAAGGCCTGCCCCTCGGTGTCGTCCAACGGCATCGATCTCGTCAATGAAGATGATGCATGGTGCGTGCTTCTTTCCCTGAATAAAGAGATCCCGCACTCTGGATGCACCAACGCCGACAAACATCTCAACGAAGTCAGATCCGGAAATCGAGAAGAACGGCACGTTGGCTTCGCCGGCAACCGCCTTGGCCAGCAGCGTCTTCCCCGTACCGGGCGCACCGACGAGCAACACACCCTTGGGAATCTTGCCGCCAAGCCGGGTGAATTTCTTGGGATCACGGAGGAATTCGATTATCTCCCGAAGTTCCTCCTTCGCCTCATCGACTCCGGCCACATCTTCGAAAGTGACCTTGTTCTGCGACTCAGACACGAGGCGGGCACGGCTCTTCCCGAAGCTCATGGCTTTGCCGCCGCCAGCCTGCATCTGCCTCATGAAGAAGACGAACACCGCAAGCAGGAAGATCATCGGAAGCCAGGAGATCAACGCCGTGAGATACCACGGGTTGTCGTCCTCCGGCAGCACTTTGATCTCCACCTGCTTCTTCAAGAGAGCCGGCACGAGTTCTTGATCTTTGGGAGCGAGAGTCCTGAAGCTGCCGGACCCGTCTACATATTCACCGCGAATGCGGTCGCCCTGCAGCTTGACGTCCTTAACTTTCCCTTGCTCCACCGCCTGGCGAAACTCGCTGTAAGAAAGATCTTTCGATGTGGGCTTCTGTTGGCTGAACAGGTGAAACAGAAAGATCATTGCCAAACAGATGACCAACCAAAGCCCCAGGTTTTTGTATATGGGATTCAAGGATTACTCCCTGGGCAAGACTGCTACATTATTGAGCCAATTCTACCACGTACGCGGAAACGGCGCAATTGCCGCGACTCTACCATGTAAGATCCGTTATCTATTGCCGGTTGTCAACCCTTGGCGGCGACCTAAAATGATGCGGGGCGATTCACAAAAACGGTTTGACAAAATCCATCCGCACATCTATAGCGCTAGCCCAACGGCCTGGGGCGTGCTCTTCGAACGTTGGGCGTCCGCCTTGGACCAAGACTACTTTTCGGCTCCGGGACCTCTCATCCGTCGTTCGCGCGTTGTCGGCACCGGAGATATGGCGAACAATTGTTTGAAAGGAACCCGCCGAGCACAGAAGGGAGGAACGCCCATGAAGGCGCTGGTTGCGAACTTCAGCCTTGGACGGGAGTTCCTGGACCGCCTCAAGTCCAAGCTCGGCCGCTCCGGAAATCGCCCTCAATCCGGAGGCCTCTCGATCACTCTCGTCGAGGTTCCCGAGCCGCGACTAGTCTCTCAGGACTGGGTCCGCATACGGACGATCATGTCCGGCATCTCCGACATGGACGAAGCGATGATCGTCGGCCATGAGCCGCCGCCATATGCGTCTTTTCTCACCTTTCCTTTCGTACCGGGGAACGAAAACCTCGGAATTGTGACCGATACTGGTGATGACGTGGACGATATCGAACCCGGCGAACGCGTTGTCATCGACCCGGTTCTTGCGTGCCGCGCGCGCGGGGTTGAACCGCCTTGCATCTCCTGTTCTCGGGGTGAACCCTCCGCGTGTCGCAACTTTGCGGAGGGCGTACCGGGACCGGGGATTATGATCGGCGCGTGCCAAGATACGTCAGGCGGATGGGGCGACTACTTTGTCGCGCATCGGAGCCAGGTGCGAGTCGTGCCTCCATCCATGGAAAGCAGCGAGGCGATCCTTATCCCCGAGTTCAGTCGAGCACTTAGAGCTGTGCTCCGACATCCGCCCGCATCAGGCGACTCCGTAGTCGTGGTCGGAGCGGGGTCGCTCGGGCTCCTCACGTTGTCCGCGTTGAGGCTCCTCGGCCATGAAGTTGACGTGCTGCTCGTTGCCGAACATCCGTTCGATCCTGATCTCGGTCGAACAATAGGAGCTTCCGAAGTGATCGCAGGCTACGCTCCAGGCGCCACGTACGAAGAGGTAGCCGGTCTGCTGGGCGGAGAGGTATACTACCCTGAAGCAGGACGCATAACCATGCGCGGAGGCGCGGACCTCGTGTACGAGACCACCGGCCGCGGCGGGCACATTGAGGACGCGATCAACTTCACCGGTGAAGGGAAGACACTTGTGCTCATGGGTATGAGCTATCCCGGAGTGATCGATGCCGGTCTCCTGAGGTTGAAAGGGGTGCGTCTCGAAACGACCCTGTTCTCAGGAATCGAGCATGTTGACGGCGGCTACACCACGACCTTTGACCTGGCAATGGACCTCGTAGGCCGCTGCGGACTTCCGTCGGAAAACGTCGTAACGCATTTGTTCCAGTTGGAAGACCACGCCCAGGCGTTCGGCACGCTAACGGATCGAGCCGCCAACGGAGCAATCAAAGTGGTGTTCCACCACGTCGTATGAGGGACCATGCCGCTGAAAAAAATCCACCTGATCGTCCGAGATGCAATCGGAGAGTCTCGAAGGAAGGCTGAAGAGCTTATTCGACAAGGACGAGTAACACTCAACGGCCAGATAGCGCTCGACCCATATATTCTCGCAGATCCGGATGAAGACTATATCAAGGTCGACGGGAAGCTCCTCCGGCCGCGACGTGAAGAGAAGGTCTATTACTTATTCAATAAGCCTCGTTTCGTTGTCTCGACGTTCAGTGATCCCGAGGATCGGCCGTGTCTCGGGGATTATGTCAAGAAGATCGGCAAGCATCTGTTTGCCGCTGGACGCCTTGACTTCGACTCTGAAGGACTCATGCTGCTTACCAATGACGGTGCGCTCGTCGAGAAGCTTACCCATCCCTCTCACGCGGTTCCGAGAACGTACCTGGTGAAGGTCAAGGGGAGCCCTCCCGACGAAGTCCTCGTTCGAATTCGGCCGGGAATGCACCTCGGCGAAGGCGACCGTCTCGGCCAGGTCCAATGGATGGTGATCAAGCGCCAAAAGACCACCACATGGCTTCGGCTGGTGCTATACGAGGGCAAGCGCAACGAAATCAAGAGAATCTTCTTCCGCATCGGGCATCCGGTGCGGAAACTCCGTCGCATCGGTTTCGGCCCATTCAGTCTCGGGAAGATCCCTTCGGGCACCTGGCGTCCGCTAACGGCCAAGGAACTGGACAAGCTCGAAGCGCTCAAGCGCGAGGCCGGCGTGAAGGGATGAACACTCAGTGGACAAATTGGGGCTAAAATCCAACGGGGATCATGCTTTTGACTGATCTCATGACAGCGATTACATTATGATAAAGTTGACAGGCGGCGCCAGTGATGTGAGAATTCAAAAATGAAGGTGTAGGAGAGGCTGCGGAGGCGCTTTGTGCCAGTATTGGTTCAATTGGGAGGCATCAAAATCGAACTTTACTATGACGAGAATCACGGCCCGCCTCACGTGCACGTCTGGTGCGGAGATAATCATTGGACCTGGATCGCTATAGAGAATCTCGAGATTCTCGGACAGCAAATCCCAGCGAAATGTTACCGAGTTGTCAAGACGTGGATGGAACCGCGGAAGGAGCGATTAATGGACAATTGGCAGCGAGCCAGACGAGGGGACCGCGTTGAACGTATTCCCTAGGAGACCACTAGAACATGAATCGGATCGTGAAAGCAATTCCTCTCCAAGATTACACCCTTATTCTGTTCTTTGAATCCGGGCGCATTGGACTCCTTGACATGAAACCATATATCAGCAGGGGGGGGGTTTGGACAGAGATCAGCGACTGGCGGATTTTCTCTCAGGTCAGGGTTCAAGAAGATCTTGGAGGACTGGTTTGGCCCGGAGACATTGATTTCTGTCCGGATACGGCCTTCGAGGTGTCCCAGCCTGTTCCTCCAGCCCTATTACGGGACTTGACCATTACTTATTCGCCTAAGGGCAACAGAGAAACGGCCGTCCAGGATACTGCTTGAGAGGCAAGAGCGCGAATGAACAGGAGCCTGTGCGAGTGTCTTCGGATAATGAATTAGGATCTCAAGCTTCTCCCAACAATCATCATTCTATCCCACCGAGGCATTGACACGATCCCCCTCTATCTTCTAGGTTTGGTACGGTGAGGCAACCCGGGCATTCAGGAGGTTCCCATGGCTGTAGGTAGAGTAGCCCGAGTCACCGAAGTGATCGCCAGCTCCCCCAAGGGCTTTGACGAGGCCGTCAAGATCGGTTTCGAGCGCGCGACAAAAACCCTGAGAAACGTCACCGGCATGAGGGTCCTCGAGTTCCGCGTGAACTGCGAGAAAGACAAAATAATGGAATATCGCGTGAGAATGGAGGTCATTTTCATACTGGAGTGAAACCCGGCAACCAACCCCATTGCGGAATTTGTAGGTCGGTGTTGCCTCACTTGCCTTCACACCGGGATCACCAAGCCCCCCCCCTCTTAGAGCCTGTCACAAAAAACCGTGTCAACTCACGACGCATCGTCACCCCGGACTTGGTCCGGGGTCCAGGAGGATTCAAGAACCTGGATCCCCGCTTTCGCGAGGATGACGGCAATCACCGCCGGCAAGCTAATTGCCTCGGCGCGCTGCAACACTTATTCTGGGACGCTCCCTTAGAGTTTCGTCCCGGTTGCACCATTGCGATCCTTGTCTCACGTCCCGTTCTTCCATCGCTGCGGCCAAATTGGCTCGTACGCGCGGTCTATCGACCATCCAGTCCGGCGCCACCAACTCTCCGGAGTGCGGGTCCGACGTGAGCCGATGGATGACCGTCTCGGGCGGAAGTAGTTCGAGCACGGCAAAGATCGCGTCGATCGCTTCCCGTTCCGTCATGGGCCGATATTGTCCTGATCTATACATGCGTTCCAGTGGAGTGCCTCGTATTATATAAAGCGGGTGCAGCTTGACCCCGTGAACGCCCGAGAATGCTACTGCCGAGGCGGTGGCCTTCATGTCGGCGATTGACTCTCCGGGCAGCCCCAGAATCAGGTGCGCAACCACAGGGATTTCTCGTGCTTGCGTGCGCCGCACCGCGTCGAAGAACGCGTCCGGCCCGTGACCGCGATTGATCAGCTCCAGCGTCTTCGCGTGCGCCGATTGGAGGCCATATTCCAGCCAGACGAGCCGTTCGGTCGAAAGTGCGGCGAGATGATCGAGCACGTCGTCAGCGATGCAATCAGGGCGCGTGCCTATTGCCAAACCCACAACATCGGGGTGCTCCAAAGCCTTGGCCCAGAGTGGCGCCAGTTCGGATAAATCCCCGTAAGTATTGGTAAATGATTGGAAGTATGCAATGAACTTGTTGCAGCGGAATCTTTGGGAAAGGAATTGCGCGCCTCGGTTCACCTGCTCACGAATCGAGACGCCTTGACGGTGGGCGCCCGTGCCGGAACCTCGCGGATTGCAGTAGATGCACCCCCCGCGGCTGATCGTCCCGTCGCGGTTCGGACAACCGAGCCCTGCATCCACGGTGATCTTGCGGACTGGCTCGCCGAGGCGTTCCTTGAGCCACGACGACAGCGACCTGTATCTTGCGGCAGATTTGACCATAGTTTCAGCTTAGCATGGGCGGACGCGAGTGCCAATGCCGCCCGCAAAGGAGCAACCGTGTGAAGGCCGACACGATCTTCACGTGCACTGCATGCGGAAAGGAACTCGTCAAGTGGATGGGCCGCTGCCCCGCGTGCGGTGAGTGGAACACCATCGTGCAAAAACAAGTTTCCGCAGTCCGTTCAACCGCCGTCTCACGATCCGCCGGCGAAGCGGCAGAATGGGGTGAAGTGCGCCCCATCACGGATGTCCCGAGCGAACGCGAACCTCGGCTCCTCACCGGGATCGACGAATTTGACCGCGTACTCGGCGGCGGCATGGTGCGCCGGAGCGTCGTACTCCTGGCCGGAGATCCGGGCATCGGCAAGAGCACTCTTCTTACACAGGCCTTGGGTGCGATGGCTGCTCGAGGCGATCGCGTCCTCTACGTTTCAGGGGAGGAATCGCTCGATCAGATCAGGTTGCGCGCGGATCGCCTCGGCGTGCGCGCTGACGATTTTCTCGTGCTGATGGAAAACGAACTCGAAGTCATTCTCGACCGCTTGGGAGACTCCTCTGGATGCGTGGTAGCAGTTGACTCCATCCAATCCCTGTTCAGCCGGTCCCTTGAGGCCGCGCCCGCGACCGTATCCCAGGTGCGTTTTACGGCTGGGCGAATCATCGACGCAATCAAGAGGAGTGACGCCGCATGCGTTGTTGTGGGCCATGTGACCAAAGGCGGCGACATCGCTGGACCGAAACTTCTGGAGCACATGGTGGACACAGTGCTCTACTTCGAGGGAGAGCGCGGTTATCCGTATCGCATTCTACGAGCCGTGAAGAACCGTTTCGGGTCGGCCAGCGAAATCGGTGTCTTCGAGATGGGCGACGCGGGTCTCGCGCCCGTCGGCAATCCGTCCGCTCACTTTCTTGCGGAACGACCTGAAGGAGTGTCCGGATCGGTGGTGACGGGCCTGGTGGAAGGCTCGCGGCCTATCCTCGCGGAAGTCCAGGCGCTCGTAACCGGCCCGGTGCCGGGCCAAGGACGTCGCACATGCCTGGGAATCGATCCGCAACGGCTCGCTCTCATGGTGGCGGTGCTCGAAAAGAAGCTCGGGCTGGGCCTTGCAGATCAGGACATCTTCCTTAACGCAGTCGGCGGCATCCGCGCGACCGAGCCCTCCGCAGACCTGGCTATCGCCGCGGCGCTTCTGTCATCGTTCACGGATCGGCCCGTGCCAATGCGCACAGTGGTCTTCGGAGAGGTCGGCCTCGCGGGTGAGGTGCGACGCGTCTCCCGTGCGGCCGCACGGCTCACGGAAGCACAACGACTGGGATTCACGCGGATTATCGCGCCGCGGTCGAATATCGAGGCCTGGAACGGCGATCCCGCTGTGACGTGCATCGGGATGTCCCACGTGAAAGAACTGTCTAGGGTGCTCTTCGAGCCCCGTGGCGGCAAAGGGAAGTGACATGACGCCTCATGACCTTGATGTGGGTGCTCGGATCAGGGCGTTTCGCAAGAGAAACAAGCTTTCCCTGAACCAACTATCCAAGCTGACGGGCATTGCAGCATCGAACCTTAGCTCCATCGAGCTGAACAAAACGTCCCCCACTCTCGCCACTCTGCTGAGAATCGCGGAGGCCTTCGACATGAGCGTGGGCGCGCTGCTCGATCAGGTACTCCCCACGACAGTCTCAGTGTGCAGGCGTGGAGAGGGGGAAACCATTGAGGCATCCGAACTCGGAGTCACAAACCTCGATCTCACCGGAAATATTTACCGTGCGGGGCTTGCCGCGTCGCTCGTGCGCCTCGACCCCACAGCGGCCGCGTTCGACCTAGGGGCGATCTCCGCCGACAGGTTCTTGTATGTCCTGGAAGGGGCCGCGACCGTAGGTGTGAATGGCGAAATGATCGAACTCACGGCTGGCGACAGCCTCTATGCCGCTTCGGGGACCCACGTAATTGCAGAGAATCGCGAACACGTTGCGGCGCAACTGCTTGTGGTGAGAGGGACCTTTGTGTCGCGTCAGCAGTGACGGAGCATGTCGGCTTTCTTCAGTCTCGACGTTGTCTGATGGAGGCAACTGGAAGCACAACCGGGCGGATGATCTTGGTTTGCTTGGTCATCATCCGCCGGCACAGAGGCCGGCGCCTATCAATTCGGGAATGGCACCCCCTTGCTATCGATCATCATTCGCGATGCGAAGTGGCAGCGTAGACGACGTCCCGATTTGCCGCCTACTTTGTCGTGTACCCATGTGCCTTCAACTGAGCGTAGAACTTTTTGGCCGAGCCTTTGGGCACATGGATCGTATGACTGACGGCCTTGCCGCCGGAAGTGGCAGGAAATACGCCCTTATCGGAACAGACCTGGGTATTGAGTTCCCAAAATGTTCGGGGGGTGGTGTCGAGCATCTTAGCGGCCGCGGCGAAGGTCAGGTCCTTCTTTAGCGTCACTTTCGTCACGGTGTCGAACGACTTCGTACCGTGGCTAAGGCCCCTGATGCCGTAAAAGTCCCGGTGATTGCTAATCAACCATGTTGCGATGAGTCTCGGAACGTACTTCTCCGTTTCGTCCGGTAACGGAACGTCCCAATAGTCATCCGTCCCAAAGGAGTTCAGCCGCTCGATCACTCGCGCTGGACCGGCATTGTACGCGGCCGCGGCCAACGACCAGTCGTGGAAGCCTTCCTTTTCTCCCTTGCCGTTGAGCCGCACTTTCATGGCGCGATTCATGTACGCAAGGTACTTGGCTGCGGATGCCGTCGAGATCATCAGGTCGCCGCGTTCGTCCTTCCACTTGGTGATCTGCATCTTCCAGTCGTAGTCCGCGTTGTTTGACGGTCCTTTGAGCGCTGTGGCCTTGATGAACTGCCAGTAACCGAACGCGCCCGCGGACGAGAGCGCCCGGCTGTCGTAGCTGCTCTCGATAGCAGCAAGGAACAGGAACTCAGTGGGCACGTGGTGCTTGCGCAGAATCGGCACTATAACGCCTTTGAACTCATCCGCGCGTGACAGCCACAACTGTATCCGTGACCGCCTGTCCATCAGAAGATAGTTGATCTGATCGACGATGCGGTCGCGCACATCTTTACGGTGAATGGGGATACGCTTTTCGGCGAACGTAAGGCCTTTCTTCTCGACCGACGGCGGCAAACCGTAACGGAATCCCCCCGGTACCGACGCGAAATGCGCGGGTACACATACCGGAGGCCGCGCTTCTTGCGCGGAAACGAAGCATGACACAAACAGGAGGGCAATTGCCGCTGGCAGGCTTTTCAAGCCGATCAAACCGCACCTCTACAGTACGAGAGACATGACCCGCTCCAAGAGCGTCAGGTCTGTCTTCTTAAGGACAATATTGCCGTACAAAGGATTCATGGATTTGAGGATCAGGCTCTCCCCCGAAAACTCGACCTTTTTCACGAAGGCCCGGTTGTCCGTCCGATCTTTGAAAATGACCAGGTCCCCGTCTCTAATCTCTTCCCACGACTCGGGTTTGATGAATAGCAACGCGCCCTCGTTGATGAACTCCTTGAGGCTGTTTCCCCGAACCCGTACGCAGTAGAGCTGGCTTGCCAAAACCGGATCGACTCCGGGTGGCAGCTCCACGCGCTCGAACCCTTCGCCGACCGGATAGCCGCCGTCTGTAAACATGAACCCTTCGCCGGCGCTCACGTGCCCGACAACCGGCACAGTCCTCCTAAACTGAACATCGGAATCCGGATCTCCGATCCGCTCGATCATCTCCAGCGCGTCGATGAGATCGTGCGACTCGCAACACAGGCGCACCTCGTTGGCTTCAGGGTCCCAGGACCACGTGAAAATCCGTTCCTCGAAGAAGTCGACAAGATCACTTTCAAGGAAGTTCTTATTGGAGCGCGCACGCTCGGAAAACTCACGGAAACGAGTGGCGCCATATGCATGGTGGGCGGGAAATTCCTGTTGGACCATGAGATACATCCGCACGAGCGCGCCAATGGTCTGGTTCTCCGCTGGGTGCAACTCCATGCGCCGAATCTCGTCAGCCAGATCGCGACTCCCCTGGCCGAGCCGTTCCAAAAGCAGTTTCCGTAACCTCTGGTATCGAGGATCGGCCCTCACGGTGACCCCGTGTAGCTGCAACCGCACCAAATCGACGATGTCCTCCTCCGTCGCAGCGAGGAATTCCGCCCAGATTCGGAGCTGCGGCCGGTTGCGCGCTTTGCTGAGGTCCGGCGGGTTCTTTTTTCCCGTGAAAATCTGCGAAACGTAGGCGGGCGACACACCGAGCTTTGCTGCGAAGGCTTTCTGGTTCTTGCCCAGACGCCTGAGTCGTTCCTTTGCGAATTCACCGAGGGTCTTCATGGCACCGTCAATAACCAAAAAAGTAATCCATCACTGACCGCTAACAGGTTGACATATCAGAATAAGGTCTGAGTGATGGTTGTTGGAAATGTTACGGCGGATAAAATTAACTGTCAAGGGAAATATCCGGGGAAGAGTCGGCTTTCAATTCCGCGGGGTCACTCCGGAATCCGTATCATTAGAGCCAGTTTTCAGCCGAGGGAGCAATCTCTGCGCCGAGTATGACCAAGGTATCCCGCATCGCGAACAGTGACCTGGGTGGCCCCGACGTCATACGTCGGGGTTGCGAAGCAGCAAGAGGTCCTTGTTCTTTCTCGCATGAGATTAGTTTCAAGATGAGCGATCAAGACCTCTTACGCCTTCGGCGCTCCGACGTGTAACGTCGGAGCCACCCTCAGAGGATGTCGATCATTTGCTTATTTCGGACAGTTTCTTCGTCCTTACAGTAAGCAACTGAACGATTATCGCGAAGAGCGATCACCCACAACAACGCAGAAGCCCCTCTCGGCCTTCTGACCGGAGGGGCCTCGCGTGTCATACCTCAGGCGGAATGTCAGAATCTCAGCGAGAAGTCCATGTACATGCCTTCCACACCCACGTCCGTAAGTATGCGCTTGCGGGTTCCGTCGAGGCGCCACGTCTTGTAGCCGAGCTTCACTCCGCCGTCCACATTGCGGCTGACAGGAGGAGCGACACCCGCGCCCAGATCCATGATGGAGTATCCGAGGCCGTCAAGGTTCATCCAGCTGAATCGGCCTTCCATGTACGGCTTGAACCACGAGAAGTACCCCGTATTTTTGGGGTCATAGCGGACGTGAGCGCCTATGGCCGGCTGCAGAATCGTCTTGGCGAAATCGCCGGAGTCGCCGTCGCCGGTGACTACCCGCTGGTTCCACTTGATGACGTTGAATTCACCATTGGGCCCGAAACAAAGATCCTTGCCGAACGAGACGTCATAGTCGGCGCTCACCCGGAAGGTGGTGAGGTCGAGCGTGGTCATAATCGGAGTGTCCCTCTTGATGAGCAGGCCGGCGAAGTTGCCATCAACGCCCATGTGGCCCGGACCGCTCCAACTCCACGGCAGGTATTCCATCATCACGGAGACCTTGTCCCAGAGCTTCAGATGACCGTAAAGCTCCCACTGAGTCCGCTCGCTTGGGAGTCTCAAGTGCCCGTGAAGATTGAGAAACGTGCCCTCACCCCCGGTGCTTGCAGCCTTGACCGAACCGGTGAGCGTGGAGAAGAACGGCCGCATCCCCAGGGCAAAATCATAGCCGCGCTTCGGGCAAAGGATTTCCGCCGCCGGTGCACCAGCAGCCGAGTGCCAGTCAGACGATACGGACGACGATGCCACTCCGATCCCGCCGATGCCCATGTCCGTCACACTGGCTTTGGGAACCCTCACCTTCATGGGAAACCGAAATTTCTGATCCCAGGCGCCAGCCAAGGTTACCGCCGCAAGGACGAACACCAGGGTCAAGAGAGCACAGGGAGTTCTCTGTAGTCCCCTTGTTGACATACGAGTACCTCCGAAGCGTGAGGAACCGGAGCGTTCCATCGATTTTTCAGACGTGGTGGAGCGAGTCTCACCAATCATTGCGATCCTGCCGTAAGGCGAAATCTCCTGAAGGGTCGGGACCTCAGGACCGGATCTTCAGATCATGCACTAGATGCGTACCCCAAACCGGGCAAAAAGTCAAGAAGTTTCTCTAATATATTCTAGGGCGTTAGAGTTAAATATTAAAGTAATGTATTGTTTTTCGTCAACAGCAGCGGATCATATCACCATTATTCAGACGAAAACAGTGGGTGCCGCGTAACCCCCCAGTTTCCAGCGGTCTCGCCGGGTCAATCCCGCGTCCCGCGGGATCATTGCGAGGAGTGAAACGACGAAGCAATCTCCTTTGGTGAAGCGTAGGAGATTGCTTCCCCCGTTTTTCAACGGGGTCGCAAAGACAAGTTCGACCGTGGGTTCCCGCCCCACGTTACAGAACGGTTTCTGTGCCGCACGCAGCCCGTATCGCCCCCGCTTCTCATTATTTCCCTACACAAAAGCGTTCAAAGATCCTGTCGAGGACTTGATCGTCCACCTCATTGCCGGTGATCTCCTTGAGCAGCCTCAGGGATCGTCGCATCTCCAAAGAGACGATTTCCGGCCGCTGAACTCCTTCTTTGGTGAAAGAATCGAGCAGCGATCGTACAATCACAGCCGCGGCCTCCACGAGTTCGACACCGCGGTTGCTCAGACCCGCACACCTTTCCGACGGAAGGCAGTCGGTCCTCTCGCGGCCATAGGCTGCCATGATCTCACGCACTGCCTCGAGCCCTTCTCCAGTGGTTGCGCTCACGGACGCCCTCCGACGGGAAACCGGGCCAAAGCGCGTGTCGTCGGGGTCGACCGCAGTACCGAGATCCATCTTGTTGAGGACCACCACGACGTCGCGGTTCGTGCAGGCGGCCAGTACGCTCTCATCTTCCTCGTCGATCGGCATCGAACCGTCCAGCACGGCGAGCACCAGGTCAGCGTGCTTAAGCGCGTTTTGCGTCCTTCGAATCCCCTCTTCTTCCACACGATCAGGTCCGTTTCTGATTCCCGCCGTGTCGGTCAGCACAAATGAAACACCATCCAGAAGGATCCGCTCCTCGATCGTGTCGCGAGTGGTCCCCGGGATAGGAGTCACGATTGCTCGATCAGCCTTGAGCAAGGCATTGAACAGGGTGGATTTGCCCACATTGGGCTTGCCGGCAATAACGATATGCACGCCCTCTCGGCGAATCTTTCCCGCGCGGCCGCCCTCCACGAGCGCTTCCATCCTAAAGAGGATTTCTTCCAGGAGAGGTACGGGGTTCGGAACGGGTTCGATATCGTCTTCGTCGAAATCGATGTGCGCCTCCAGCTCTGCGAGGAGATCCACAACAAGGTCCGAGACACCTTCCACCTGGTGCGACAGCGATCGGTCCAGGCGGGCGAGCGCGTCTTCGGCCGCTGCGGGGCTCATTGCTTCGATGAGGTCGATCACCGCCTCCGCCTGGACAAGATCCAGCTTGCCCGCAAGGAATGCACGGCGAGTGAATTCACCTCTCTCTGCGGGCCGAGCGCCGCGTCGCACGATGCACCGCACCACCATATCAAGGACCACCGGGCTTCCGTGGAGGCTCAGTTCCGCTACATCCTCTCCGGTATACGTTGCAGGTCCGCGCATCAAGAGAGCGAGCCCATCATCCAGCACCGCTCCGCTCTCCGGGTCGATGACATGGCCGTAGACTGTTCGACGATTCGGAAACCCGTCTGCTCCGCTCGCAGGTTCGAAAACCACTGCAAGGATCTCGGGCGCCTGCGGACCGCTCATGCGGATCACGCCCACACCGGAAAACCCTCTCGGCGTTGAAAGCGCCACTATGGTGTCTGCTGAATGGAAGTTTTGAGACGTCATGCGATGGACAGAGGCTCCGTAAGCAAATTCCGGAGAAATCCGTAGGGCCGGCACGTTGTAAGGATTGCCAGAATTCTTGTCCGATTCCCATGGTGAAAGCCGTCATTCCTGCGAAAGCAGGAATCCAGTTTCTTTTCTGGGTTCCCGCCTTCGCGGGAACGACGCTTTCTTTTTTGATTCCTGTCTCCCGAGTAAACGGACATAATTTCAGGCAACCGATATGGTAAGCTACGATCCTGCGGACGTCAGCATCACGCGCAGAACTACGTCGCGCTTATCATATCATGCGGTCTATTGGGCTTGAAGGCCTCTGCTGCGAAGTTGTGATTATGGGATGGTACGGGGGATGTGTAGGGGCGAGTCTGAGACCCGCCCCTACCTGAGCCTACTGCAAAGGCCAACGTGATGGCATTACTGAATAAATCTACTACCGACCTCGGCGCTTGTTCGGCACTCGGCGCGGGTACACCACGATGCGCCGCATGGGGCCTTCTCCGTGGCTCTTGGTATAGACTTCGCGATCGCTCGCCAGCACCATGTGGACTATGCGCCGTTCGTCCGGCGGCATAGGCTCAAGCCAAACGGGCTTCAAGGTCTTGCGCGCACGTTGGCTCATCTTCAGGGCCTTCTCCTTCAGGCGCTCCATTTTGCGAAGGCGATAATTCTCGGTATCGATAATGATCTCAATCTTGCCGTGCGTCGACGCATCCTTGTTGACTATCTTGCTTACCAAGTACTGAAGCGCATTGAGGGTGTGGCCTTCCTTGCCGATGAGAAGACCTGAGCCGTCGCCGATGATTTCGAGATAGACCGCTCCGTCGACCATCTTGGGACGGACTTCGGCTTCGATAGTCATTTTCGCCAGAATCTCCACCAGGATTTCTCTGGCCTGCTCCAATTCCGCGGGCGCCTCCTCGGTCACGGCGCTCTCTTCTGTTTCGAGCACGCCAGCGTCTTGAACGGCCGCTGAAGATTCTTCGGGTTCGCACTCGCAGCACGGCACTGACGGCGCTTCGTGCTCGGGTTCATGAGGTCGGTCGCTCACTTCCATGATTTCTTTGAGGAGATCACGCTTCCTAACTTTGATTCTGGCGTCTCGCTGGCCGACAAGTCCGAGAAACCCGGATTTGCTCTCTTCGATGACCTCCACATCGAGGAGCGCCTCCTCGACCCCCAATTCATCGCAGGCTTTCTCGACGGCTTCTTTCACCGTCTTTCCCGTGAACTCATAGATCATGGCAAATTCCTCTTACTTCGCCATCCTATTGGTAATGGCCTGCTGCCCGATGGACAATACGTTGCTGAGCAACCAATAAAGGACCAGGCCGGAGGGAAAGCTCAAGAACATCCAGGTGAATACCACCGGCATGAGGAGCATCATCTTGCGCTGCATCGGGTCGCCCGCCGATGGTGTCATCCACTGCTGGAGCACCATCGTGCCGCCCATAAGGATCGGTGTCACGTAGTAGGGGTCGGGGGCCGAGAGGTCCGCGATGCACAGGTAAATGGACGGGATGCACACAAAACCGGCGTGCCGGAGTTCGATAGCGTAGGACAGGCTCTGGTATAGCGCTATGAAAACAGGCATTTGGAGGAACATTGGCCAGCAGCTTCCCAGCGGGTTGACTTTGTGCTCCCTGAAAAGCTCCATGGTGGCCTTGTTGAGCGCTGCCTTGTCGTCTTTGTATTTGTCCTTGAGCTTGGCTATCTGCGGTTGAAGATCCTGCATCCTCTTCATCGAAGAAGTGCTCTTGTGGGTGAGCGGAATGAAGAGGATCTTGATCACGACCGTGAGAATGATGATGTCCCACCCCCAGTTGTGGGTGCCGGGGATTTTCATCCCGAACACCTCGAAGCCGTTGTTGCACAGCTTCAGGAACTTCATCAGATACACCGACATCATCTCCAAGACCCAGTAGTAGCTGTAGACCAACGCCTTGGACAGCTCGTGGCCCGCCGCGGCCAAGGCCGTGCTCTCCTTGGGGCCGAAGTAGAGCGCGAGATCGAGATTTGCCGGTTTGCCGGGCGCGAGGTCCACATCGCCGTATCTGACCCAGAATTCGGCTATGCCCTCCTTTGTAGGTTTGAACAGTGTGACTTTCTTGCCGGGCTGGTCGCCGAACACCAGCGCCTTGAAGAAGTACACGTCGCCGAGACCTGCCCACCGCACCTGGCCAGAAGGCTCTTCGTCGCCTTTGATGTCCTTGAGGTAGTAGTCTTTCAGGTCACCGTTCAGGAGAATCTCAGCGCTGTTCCACTGGAAGCGGCCGTCCTTTTCTTCACCGTGGTAGACCTTTTTCCACGGGAAGGTCACCAGATAGTTGCGAGCCTCCGCGGTCTCGTTGACCAGTTCTACTGAAAAATCCACGAGATACTTGTCAGCATGGAAAGTGAATGTCTTGGAGATCTTCAGGCCGCCGGAGGTTATAGCCCGGAAGGCTATCGCCTTCTTCTCGCCTGCCTGAGCAAGCGTGACGGACGGCTGCTCGACATCGCAATCGTACGCGACGGTGGCGTCGTTGAGGGTTTCATCCCGTCTTGTGAACATGATCGACGGACCTGAAGTGTCGGGTCCGTCGGAGGGAATGAGGTTCACCAGGTCCTTGCTCTTTAGGGTCTGCGTGTAGTCCTTGAGCTTAAACGAGACGAGCCGCCCTCCAAACGACGAGAGGACCGCCTGGTACTTCACGGTCTCGATCGTTATCGTTCGTTCTTTCGCCGGGGCCACTCCTTCCAGTGGTGCGACGGCAGTTGGACTCGGCCGCGGAGCCTCGCGTTCGACAGCAGGCGCAGCGGCGCGCTCTTTCACCTTGTCGGCCGGTTTCTCCGTTCTGACCGGGACCTTCTTTGGCGGCGGAGGTGAAACGGTTTGAAAATAGAGCTGAAATCCTATGATGATTAGGATGGAAATAACGATTGCAAGGATAAGATTACGATCCATTACGTTCTACCCGACTGTTGGGTTGCAGGGATCGGGATTGGACCCAATCGCGCGGCGGGCCCGCGAGCGAAATCGCGTCACGGGACAGGGTCGAAGCCTCCCGGGCCGAAGGGCCGACAGCGGCCGAGACGTCGAAAGGCCAAACGCAAGCCCTTTCCGACTCCATGCTCCAACACGGCCTCGCGGGCATATTCGGAACAGGTGGGATAAAATCGACAAGACGAGGGGAAGAGCGGGGAGAGCAGGATCTGATAGAGACGAATCACCCCTAAGAGCGCGTACCTTCCGACAGTCAGAACTTCCGTGCGAAGAAGCGGTCCAACTCCCTCCAGAGCTGATGGGTGTCCAGGGCGGGGGCTCCCTCCAGGGCGACGAATACTATATCCATGTCCGCGGGCAACTTCGCCCGATTCAGCCTGAAATACTCCCTCAGTCTCCTCTTGATCCGATTTCTCGCGCAAGCTATTCCGACTTTCTTGCTGGCGGCCACGCCCAGACGCGGCCTGCCCAACGAATTCCGCAGCATCCGGATGAGAAAGTGAGACGTTCGACAGCGGACTCCCTGCTTCATCACGATCCGGTATTCCGAGGAGCGCCGGATCCGGTCCTCTTTGGACAGTCTGAATCGGCCGGTATCAGACTGACAAGCGGTGGCGTCCTTTTTGTCTTCTCCGCTTGAGGACCAGTCTTCCACTCGTCGTCCTCATCCGAATGCGGAAACCGTGTGTTCTCTTGCGACAAGTAATGCTCGGTTGAAATGTTCTTTTCACGTCGGTTCCCTAGCTTTGATCTCGTATCTTCAAAAGATTTATTTAACCGGAGGTCTCCTCGGAAGTCAAGGACTCTTTTGAGAACGAGGCGACCATTCGGCGAGAGATTATATAATGCGTTACTTTAAATATTGCTTGCAATTCCTTGTAACTTTTGGTAAATATCTCTGCAATATCACAAGACGAGGCCGGCCATGATCGTCCATCTCGCCGTCATATTCCTCATGATCGCCACCCTCGGCGCCTTCCTTATTCTTTGGTACTTCTGGGTGAAGAAGAAAGTTGAAGCATCCTTCTTCCTCGACGACGAGGAGCAGGTGCTGTTTCCCTTTCGCTATTTCTCCTGGATTTTGATCGGCTTGGTGGTACTCACCTGCCTGGCGCAAGTGCACTTCCTGCGCGTGTCTGCGTCCGTCCATGAGAGGCTCGCGCATATTGCCGGCTTCCACAAGAGCCAGCAGTCCTGCGCCGGCGCCGTGAATGAACTGAAGGTCATGGTCCAGGGCGTGCGCAAGGACCTCAACGCGGGCTTCACGAAAATCGCTGCTAACTCTCCGGCTGTTCCTGCCCTGGCCGAGACTCTGGACAAGCCGGCGAGCATCGACGAGACACCGCTTGCACCGCCCGCAAAGACTCCACCGCGCGGCGACCTGCCACCCGGCCTTCCCAAGATCGGCAAGGCGGACACCCGATCGTCATTCGCTCAAGAAGCCAGGGCCTCCACTTCCGAGGACATGACCGAAATCCGTACCACAGAAAATGAAGCGGAATCGAAAGATCCGGCCAAAGGCGTGTGGTCGATGTCTCTCAAGATGGAAGGCAAGGTTACCGCCGACTCTCTGCGCGTGCGCCAGGAGCCTGAGAAGAACTCGCGAGTCGTAGCCAAGCTCAGAGTGGGCGATAACGTGAAAGTCACAGAGAAGCGGATCGTGGACGACGGAATGTGGTTCCGGGTCATAACTCCCAACGGTCGAGCGGGCTGGGTGGACTTCCGTTTCCTGAAACTCCACGCACTCGCACAGCCAGGCCAGGGAGCGTAGCCGGAACGGTGTAAGTCCGAATTGACTTCTCCGTGGATCGAATAGATAATGGGCCCCAATGGGGATGGGGTCCCCCAAAAATGCTCATCATCATGGGCTGATGACTCCTACCGTAAAGACCTTGCGGTGGGAGATCCGCCTCCCAGGAACCCACCGTAAGGTGGGTTTTTTATTTTTGTGCCGTCCGGTTGAAAACCGTGCACGCGAATCTTGTCACAGGAGGGCTCCCAATGGATTCCTCGCAATTCCCCCATTCTCGGCTAGAGATCGCGTTGCGTTCGCCGGATCAGACGTCTAGAGCCGCTCTTGATTTCCAGTTCCTTCTTGGTGAGGCAATCAGATTGGTAGACGGCATAGGCACTCGCTTCACTTCAGACAAAGACAGGCTTTTCGCCTTGCGGACTCGGCTGGAGGAAGGACGATTCCACCTCGCGGTTTTGGGACAGTTCAAACGGGGCAAGAGCACGCTCCTCAACGCATTTCTTGGACAAGCGCTGTTACCCACCTCAGTTGTGCCGTTGACAGCTATTCCGACGTTTCTGGAATATGGCCCGGAAATTCGCATGCGCGTCTGCTACCTGGATCAAAAGCCAGCCAAGGAATTTGCCGGCAAGAGTATCGAAGAGTTCGTTGACGTTCTGAAAGGATTCGTGACCGAGGAAGGGAATCCCAAGAACCGCTTGGGCGTTCAACAGGTGGACATTACTTATCCGGCGACCATCCTTCAGCACGGCGTAGTGCTGATTGATACTCCTGGTATTGGCTCGACCTTCACGCACAACACTGAAGCTACTCTCAATTTCCTTCCCCAGTGTGACGCGGCGTTGTTCGTGGTATCCGCGGACCCGCCACTGAGCGAAGTGGAGGCCGCATTTCTTGAAAAAGTGAAGTCCCGTGTGGCGCGCTTGTTCTTCATTTTCAACAAAGTCGATTATCTCACCGAGCAGGAGCGGGGCGCCGCGCTTGCTTTCTTCAGGAAAGTGCTCGCCGAAAAGATGGAGTCTGCCGACGACCATCCCATCTTCTGCGTCTCGGCCCGTCGAGGATTGAGCGCACGACTTTCCGGCAACTCGCGTATGTGGGCTGATAGCGGCCTGAACAAGGTCGAAGATCATCTCGTCCACTTTCTCGTCTCCGAGAAGACGAAAGCGCTCCATGAGGCGCTGGGTCGCAAGGTGCGGGATGTGCTCGAAGACGTGGTCATGCGGCTACGACTGGAGATCCGATCTCTTCAGATGCCCGTAGAGGATCTTGAGTCACGGCTGCAAATCTTTGAGCGCGAGTTGAAGAATTCGGAAAGACAGCGCGTTGCAGCCCAGGATCTCTTGACCGGCGACCGCAAACGCGCCTTGGAGCGGCTGGAGCAGGAAGCAGAAAGCATGCGCCAGAAGTCGATCGTGCATCTGGAAAGGGTGGTAGGAGCTTCTTTCTCGGCTATGAAGGATGGCGAGGTCTCCGAACAGGCTGTCCTCGACGCGCTCGCAAATGAAGTCACTTCGTTCTTTCAGGCGTCTGCGGATGAGGTTTCAGGTGGTTTCGGCATCCATGTGGCAGAGACCTTGCGCCCTCACCAGCAGAGCGCCGACGAGTTGATCGAACTCATTCGGAAGACAGCGGCGGAGCTTTTTGACATCCCCTACCACGCGCCGGAGAGTGCCGCGGCCTTTGAAGTGAAACGACGGCCTTATTGGGTGTTGAGGAAGCGGGTGCCGACTCTCCCCATAGTCGTGCCTGAAGAGGCGCTCGATAGGCTTCTTCCGGCAGGTCTCCGAGTCAGTCGGCTCAAGAAGCGGCTGTCCCGACAGATCGAGACTCTGGTTCGCCACAATGTCGAGAACCTTCGTTGGGCAACGCTTCAGAATCTGAACGATGCGTTTCGGCGCTTCGGGCTGACGCTTGACCAGCGTTTTCAAGAAACCATCGAAGCCACGCACGGAGCGATGCAGGCCGCGTACGTGAGACGTAAGGAGCACGCGGAAGCCATTGCCGAAGAGGTTGCAAAGTTCGAGGCGGCGGCCGGTGAAATCACGAACATATGCGTCGAGATCCAGAGATGCCAATGAACGCCCCGGCACCCTCCCTACCTCCTGAACCGGATGCCCTCCGGCTTTCCCCTGGAGAAATCCATTTTCTCTGGTGGTTCATACAGGGAGGCATCATGGAGCCGGAAACTCGACAACGTATGCGCAAGGCGTGGGGGTTTTGTGAGCGGCACACATGGGGATGGATTTCTGTCGAAGCCGCTTTTCGAAGCGGCTACCTGCTCGGACCGGCGGTCCTTTACGAAGATGTGATGGAACGCGCTGTGAAATTCTTTCATACGAACGGCCCGGTCCAAAGTGCAAGGGTACGATTACGCGTCCTCGAAAAGGGGCCGTGCCTTATGTGCGAGTCGGGGTACGGCCCCGATAGCAAAGCCATGGCAGCGGCGAAGCTGATAGAAAGGGGACGGGATCTCTACCATCTTCGATTGGTGGCTGAAAGAACTCGTCCGTACTGGCGGAAAGATGTGTGCGGCATATGCGCGGGGACCGAGTCGCCGATGAGGTGCCGAAAACACTTCGTGCGTGGAGACGTCGACTCGGTGAATCACTTTCCCCTACAGAAAGAGTTTATCACCTCCCTCTTTCCGCATGTCGCCAACTTCTTGCGCTCTTTTCGCTGGGAATATCGGGACACCCAAACGGTGGAAGACATGGCAGCGCTGATTAGTGCCGTCGGATGGTGCAGCGGGTGGACGATTTTTCTCGAGTTGGTCGATTGACTCCATACCCCACGCAATTCGGTTCGAGCCGACAAGATGGTGAGCAGCACCCATGAATGTTGCAATCGCTTCGAAATCCGCGAGCCTTCCGACGTTTGAGCTTTCTCCCGGAGAAATCCATTTTCTCTGGTGGTTCATTCAAGGAAGCATCATGAATCCGTCCACGCGAATACGGCTTCGCCGCGCATGGGGAATGTGCGAACGGCACGCGTGGGGATGGATGATCGTGGAAGCCGCATTTCGCAGCGGTTATATGCATGGCCCTGCCGTTCTCTATCACGACGTAATCGGCCTGGCCGTGGAGGCGTTCGAGATGCAAGGGCCGATGCAGCACGGGAGGCTCCGGAGACGGCTTCGCACGAAGGGGCCTTGCCTGATGTGCGAAGAAGGGTACGGCTCGGAGACAAAAGGGTTCGTGAAGCCGACTATCGTCGTGCAAGGACGTGATTTGACCGAGATTCGATCTTTCGCGCGGCGCACGTCTTCCTACTGGAAGGATGACGTCTGCGGCATATGTTCAGGCAATGGATCTCCCGTAAGGTGCCGCGGGCATCTCGTTGAAGAGGAATCTGCCGGGCTAATTGCCGACATGTCGGCTCATCGGGCGCTCATATCCGACATTGATCGCCGGCTCAACCAGTACGCTCGATCGTTTCAGTTCGAATTTCGCGGCACTAACACTCAAGAAGACACGGCCGCGCTGATCAGCGCGGTAGGATGGTGCAGCGGATGGAGACTTTTTCTGTCTATCGTTGATGCGCCTGGGATCGTTTCCTAAAACAGGAATCACGCTTTCTGGTATACGGCAATGAAAAGGA
>Ga0172371_10000143_pt1 | contig 98706 bp, 87 predicted proteins | sample Lak12m_FD_114543 | JGI IMG/M metagenome (GOLD analysis project Ga0172371, IMG submission 114543) | Freshwater microbial communities from Kabuno Bay, South-Kivu, Congo - kab_022012_12m | ecosystem: Environmental > Aquatic > Freshwater > Lake | place: Democratic Republic of the Congo: South-Kivu...
CTCGATTATACTGAGATTCCCTCGAAACTGGAAAGGATTCGTAAAGTAAAGTCAAGCCCTTATTACAACGCGGTTCAGGCGAAATTCGCATATGCACTCACCTGTCATAAAACCCAGGGCGGGCAATGGGATGCTGTATTTATCGACCATGGATATCTCACATCTGAGATGATCGATGGTGCTTTTGTAAGATGGCTTTATACAGCAATTACACGTGCTACAAGAGAAGTTTATCTCGTGAACTTCAACAACGATTTTTTTGAATAATAGCTGTTTGCAAAAAAAGAGAAAAGAATATGCATATTTCAAGGTCCGAAATTGTAGAGTTGTTCAATAACTTCAGCCAGCAGAAAGTGCTGATACTCGGCGATGTGATGATAGATTCCTACTTATGGGGTAAAGTTGACCGTATCTCTCCAGAAGCTCCGGTGCCGGTGGTTTCGGTAAAAAAACGCAATAGTCTGCTGGGTGGAGCTGCTAACGTTGCCCTAAACATTAAAGCGCTCGGAGCCACACCTCTGCTTTGCTCTGCAATTGGCGCAGATCAGCGCGGTGCCGAGTTTAAAGCTTTGCTCACCCAGGCTGGTATTTCATCCGAAGGCATAGTTGAGTCACCGTCAAGGATAACAACAACTAAGTTCAGAATTATCGGCAATAATGCACAGATGCTAAGGGTTGACGAAGAAATGGATGCCGAACTGAATACAGATGATGAAACAGTACTCATGCACCGGCTGGATGATCTTTTCAGGCAACACACAATTTCGGTGGTTATTCTTCAGGACTATAACAAGGGTGTGCTAACGCCAGCGGTAATTGAGAAAATTTGTACCATTGCAAGGTTGGCTGGAGCTCCGGTTGTGGTTGATCCTAAAAGGAAGAATTTTGAGCTATATAATCATGTCGACCTCTTTAAGCCTAATCTTAAGGAACTCCGCGATGGCCTGAAACTGGATGCTGACCTTGATTCTGTCGAGATCATTCGCGAAGCTGTGAAGCAATGGCAGGATAGGCAGTCGATAAAAGCTATGATGGTTACGCTTTCTGAAGCCGGCGTTTATATCCGCGAAACCAAGAATAAGAATGAAACCGTCGAAGAATATCACTTACCTGCACATTTGCGCAAGATAGCCGATGTATCCGGAGCCGGCGACACTGTAATAAGTGTAGCCAGCCTTTGCCGTGCCCTCAGAGTGTCCGCTTACCTGACTGCTTCGGTATCGAATCTTGCAGGCGGGCTGGTTTGTGAGCATGTTGGAGTTGTGCCTGTTGACCGCAATCTTCTGCTAAGCGAAGCGCTGGTTCATCTGGTTAAAGAATAGGGAACATTTGCTAAATTCTGCTACCTTTGCAGGCTATAAAATAAAAGTCTTTAATCGCCGTTAGAAGAAAAAATATCCGCGTGACTCAACGATTTGCCAAAGTACTTGCTATTTTCCTGCTTGCCATCTGTCTTTTACAGCCAGCCACTGCACAGCGTGTCGGAGTCAGGAATCTGCCTAATTATGATCTGTCTCCCTATCATTTTGGGTTTATTCTGGGCATGAATCAAATGCTGTTCACAATAAAAACCAGGCCGGGCTTCGAAAAAACCAGTTATTATGCCCTCCAAACACCTGATTTGTATGCCGATTCATCGAAACTTTATAACCTGTCACACAAGCCTTCGTTTGGATTTACCATTGGTATAGTTTCGAATCTGCGCATCAGCGAATACATGGATTTACGCTTTGTGCCTTCGCTGTCATTCGGTGAACGCGACCTTATCTATACCATCCGTACCCATTTTAATGGTGAAGATAATGTGGTGGATATCAATAAAAAACTGCAATCAACTTTTGTAGAATTTCCCCTTCATCTTAAATACAAAGGCAGCCGCATGAACAATGCACGCCCTTATTGGCTTATTGGAGCCAAATACTCGCTTGATCTTGCGAGCGATTCCAAAAAGAAGGAGCAGAACAACAATATTTATGTTGCCCTTCAGCGTGACGATGTATATGCCGAAATGGGTGCCGGATTTGACTTTTATACCACATTTTTTAAATTTGGTGTCGAGCTTAAAATGTCGTATGGTTTAACAGATATTTTAAAACGACAGGGAAACATTTATACACTTCCGGTAGAGCGCCTTAACTCTAAACTCTTCCTCCTCTCATTTACCTTTGAATAGCCTGATTTGCCTCTCCTGCCTCTTGTTCTCAAACAAATCACCGGTGGCAGGGTTTATAAATACATTCAGTTTTACCTTTAAATGGTCTGCCTTTTTTTCAGGCAATCTGAGTTATATGCGCCGAGAATTAGAATTTAAACTTACTCCTGCCGAAGCATTTGACCCCACCCGATGGAAACAGATTGCCTCATCACTATTGGGAGTTCCTGTTGGACGAATTTACCATATCAAACCGCTAAGGCGTTCTATCGATGCCCGGCATAAGGTTTTTTACCGGCTTAAGGCCGAAATTTTTATCGGAGAGCACTTTCCCGAAAGTGAGAAGATCAGAAAGGAGTCGTTTCAGGATGTTTCACGCAAGCCGCCGGTTATTGTTGTGGGCGCCGGTCCGGCAGGATTGTTCGCTGCCATCACCCTTATAAAAGAAGGGTTCAGGCCAGTTGTGATTGAGCGTGGTAAAGATGTGAAAGCCCGGAAATATGATATTTCTTTACTGAACCGGGGCGAACACCTCAATACAGATTCTAATTTCTGTTTTGGCGAAGGGGGTGCCGGAACCTATTCCGATGGGAAACTGTATACTCGGTCGACCAAACGTGGTAATGTTCTTGATATACTATCAACATTTGTTGCTCATGGCGCTGATCCTGATATAATGGTTGATACACATCCGCATATCGGAACCGACCGTTTGCCAAATATTATAGCTTCGATGCGGCGGTCTATTATTGAAGCAGGAGGTGAATTTTACTTCAACCGAAGGGTAGAGGCTTTATTGATAAAAAATGGTAAAATCAAAGGAGTGCGCGATCATCTGGGAAATGAGTTTCTGGCTGGTTCGGTGATTCTGGCCACGGGCCATTCTGCGCGTGATGTTTATCATTTTCTCACAGCTCAGGGCATTATGCTCGAATCAAAGCCCTTTGCGCTTGGAGTTCGCATTGAGCATCCTCAGCAACTCATTGATCAGATTCAATACCATGTACCCGATCGAGGAGCTTATTTGCCTGCTGCAACCTACAATCTCGTAACACAGGTTGAAGGCCGCGGTGTATTTTCGTTTTGCATGTGCCCGGGAGGAATTATCGTTCCGGCATCCACTGCAGCATCAGAAACTGTTGTAAACGGAATGTCGAATTCAAAGCGAAATTCGCCTTATGCTAATGCTGGATTGGCTGTAGCTATTGAACCCGGCGATTGGGCCGCATTTGCTGATTCAGGCCCGCTGGCAGCCCTCGAATTTCAGAAATCAATAGAACAAAAGGCATATCAACTGGCTGCTGGCAGCCATAAAGCCCCGGCGCAAAGGGCTGTTGATTTTACTGAAAACAAGCTTTCGACAAGCCTTCCCGAAAGCTCATTCAACCCCGGACTTTTTAGTGTAAGCCTTGATCAGATTTTGCCCGATATAGTAACGTTAAGGCTAAAACAGGCACTCAGGGACTTTGATTCCCGGATGAAAGGTTTTTTTACCAACGAAGCAGTACTTGTAGGCGTTGAATCGCGCACCTCATCACCTGTGCGGATACCCCGCAACGAAATTAGCCTTCAGCACCCGCAGGTGGCCGGCCTTTTCCCATGCGGAGAAGGAGCCGGTTATGCCGGCGGGATCGTTTCGTCAGCTATTGATGGTGTCCGCTGCGCATTGGCAGTTGCCGGAAAAGTTTCAAATCAGGAGTAGTACACCGTTACTTTAGTTGTGTTACAAATTGCGCTTAGGGGTTGTTTCGGAAAACAATATTTGTAAATTGCAGCATTACAACGCAACCCAAATTTGTTATGGAAACATCGTCAAACCGCGCACTTTTTGAGTCACTCCGAAAAAAAGCTGCGCTTAAGCAGGAAGTGTATCAGAAAACACTTTTCACATTCAGGCAGTTTAAATCGATAATAACTGGAATGATTGCCGAATATCAGGCAACATATAATGGCAACGAGCCGCCGATTCCATTTGAATTTCGCGACAGAAGTGAATTTGAGCTTGAACTGAAGTTTGGCGGTGATGTGCTCATTTTTACAATGCATACCAATGTATTTGAGTTTTCACGTATGCATGAAGTGATGAAAACAACCTATATCCGGGAGGATAAGGAACGTTCATTCTGTGGTGTGATTAATATCTATAATTTTTTGGCCGATTCTTTCAAATACAACCGCATCAACGATATCGGCTATATGATTGGAAGAGTATTTATAAATAAGGACCTTCATTACTTTATTGAAGGGAAGCGCGAAATCGGAATGCTATACAATAATTTTTCTACATCTGCCATGAACCGCGATGCCGCCCGAAGTATTATTGATTCATCGATAAGGTATACCATTAATTTTGATTTGTTAACACCGCCTTATGATGATGTAAAACAGGTTTCGGTGTACGAAATGCAAACCTCCATCGAAAATCAGAAAATTCCTACCGGAAAGCGTCTTGGATTCAAATTTCAGGCTGATCATGACGAATTTTTACCTGGATAAGAGCCGTTTACATTGGTTAATCAATTGTAAAACAGATTTATATAGCAATATTTGCACCTTGCTAAAAAAAGTATGAAAAAAATAATCAGTGATTTGGAGTATAAAAAAATTGTTGTACATTTGCAGTCCGAAATCAAACAACCTACGGTCCGTTCGTCTAACGGTTAGGACGCCAGGTTTTCATCCTGGTAATAGGGGTTCGATTCCCCTACGGACTGCCAACAAAGAATAAACAAGATTATGGCCAATCATAAATCGTCACTCAAGAGAATAAGGGCTAACGAAACCCGCCGCATCCGCAACCGTTATTATGCAAAAACCATGCGTAATGCTGTTCGCAAATTCCGTTCACTGGAAAACAAATCAGAAGCCAGCGATAAGCTACCTAAGCTTATATCAATGATTGATAAACTTGCCAAGAAATCTATTATTCACAAGAATAAAGCCGGAAACCTGAAATCAAAACTTACACGTTTGGTTAACAAGATGGCTTAATACTTTTTGTGACAAAATTTAAACCCCCGTGCAATGTGCGGGGGTTTTTTGTTGTGCTATGCGCCCGCGGATGATGGATTTTCAAAGCCTTTTCGTAAATTAGCTGAAGCAAACTGGCAGCCATGGAAGAAACTTACGGTCGATTACCGATCAACCAATGGGCCGAAGACGACAGGCCCCGCGAAAAACTGCTCCGCTACGGGCAAAAAATACTCAGTGATGCCGAATTGATAGCTATTCTGCTCAGATCAGGTACCCGCGAACAATCAGCAGTCGAACTGGCACGCCTGCTTTTACAAAAAAGCAACAACAATCTCATCAGCCTGTCAAAACTAAGTGTTGATGAGTTGATGCGGATTAAAGGAATAGGCGAGGCCAAGGCACTTAGCATACTTGCAGCGCTCGAGCTTGGTTTACGCCGGCGGCACTCTGAAGCTATAGTGCGACAAAGTGTAGGTAGTAGCGGCGAAGCTTTTGAAATGCTATACCCTTACATAACCGATAGCACCTATGAGCAATTCTGGCTTCTGCTGCTCAATCGCGCCAATAAGCGCATTTCGGTCGAAAATGTGAGTGAGGGAGGCCTAACAGGCACAGTAGCAGATCCCAAGAAAATATTCAGGATTGCATTAGAGCGCAATGCTGCATCTATTATTCTTTGCCATAACCATCCCTCAGGTAATCTTAAACCCAGCGAGGCTGATATTAAGCTCACCCATAAATTAAAAGAGGCCGGTATAATGCTTGATTTACCTGTACTCGACCACCTGATTATAGGCGATGAAAAATACTATAGCTTTGCCGACAATGGCATTATGTAATCTAAATCAACTACCCCTCTATGATCAAGCTTGTTACCATCATTGGTGCCCGCCCTCAAATAATCAAAGCAGCTGCACTTAGCCGCATTATCAGCAATCAGTTTGCTGATCAAATACACGAAATTATCGTTCATACCGGCCAGCATTACGATTCGAATATGTCGCAGGTCTTTTTTGATGAACTGGGAATTCCGGCACCGGATTACAACCTGGCGGTAGGCAGTGGATCGCACGGTATACAAACTGCCAGAATGATTGAAGGTATAGAAGTTGTATTAAAAAACGAAATGCCCGATTTTATTGTTCTTTACGGGGATACCAATTCAACACTTGCCGGGGCGGTTGCTGCTGCTAAACTTCACATTCCTATAGCCCATATAGAAGCAGGATTGCGCTCTTTCAATAAGTCGATGCCTGAAGAAATTAACCGCATTATGTGCGACCATGCATCAACGCTTCTTTTCTCGCCTACCCGAACAGGCATCAGTAATCTGATACGCGAAGGGTTCACCGAAGGGCTTAAACCGCCATTCAGCAACGATCGGCCGGGGGTATTTCATTGCGGAGATATCATGTACGACAATAGCCTGTATTTTGCTTCCGTAGCTGCACATAAATCAGATATTCTGACCCGTTGTAAAGTCGAATCCAGGCCATATATACTGGCCACCATTCATCGTGATAATAATACAGATATACCCAGCCGTCTGAATGCAATTTTTTCTGCCATCAACACTATAAGTCTTGATCAGCATGTTGATGTTATTATGCCATTACATCCACGCACTTCGGCACTTCTCCATCAAAATCTCAATCCGGGTTTACTGTCGGCAGTCCAGGCGAATAGCAAAATGCACATCATTCAACCTGTTTCATTTCTTGATATGATACAGCTTGAAAGAAATGCGGCATTGATGGTTACAGATTCGGGCGGAGTTCAGAAAGAAGCCTATTTCTTTGGTAAGCCATGCATCATTGCCAGACCCGAAACCGAATGGGTAGAAATCATAGATGCCGGTGCCGGAGCCATTTGCGATGCCGATGAAAAGAAGATTGTTTCGGAAGCCCTTTTTTTTCTGAGCAATCCACCGCAATCCTATCCACCGGTTTTCGGCGATGGAAATGCTGCCGCATTCATTTGTCAGACTATTATAAATCAGGTAATGTTTTATATTTAGCCTGTTTATTTTGAGTTATTAAAGTATAGCCTTGTTTGATGGATTTATTATCCTGAACTATGCCCAAAAAAGCCTCTGGAGGGCTTTTTTATTTCAAAATAATGTGTACCTTTGCAGTCCGTTTAAAAAATTCGTATTGAATTAATAATCAAACCTTAAAACAAATGTTGAAAAACTATGAAACCGTTTTCATTATGACTCCCGTTTTGTCTGATGATCAGATGAAGGAAGCGGTTGGAAAATTTCAGAAATTGCTGAAAGATAAGGGGGCTGAGATAGTCCATGAAGACCACTGGGGCCTTCGTAAGCTGGCATATCCTATCCAGAAAAAAACCTCAGGATTCTATCACCTGATTGAATTCAAGTGTGAGGGTAGTTTAATTAACGATCTTGAGATAGCTTTCAAACGTGATGAGCGTATTATTCGCTTCCTCACTGTTGCGCTTGACAAGCACGCTGTGGCATACAACGAGAAGAAGCGCCTGAATAAGGCTGCCGGAGCTGCTGTTGCCGAAACCACCGAAGCCTGATAGGATAAACAAAAAACTTTTGAACAATGGCAAATCAACCCAATTCAGAAATAAAATATTTGACCCCGATTGCGGTCGATGTTAAGAAAAAGAAATACTGCCGCTTCAAAAAAAGTGGTATCAAGTATATTGATTACAAAGATGCTGACTTCCTCATGAAGTTTGTGAATGAGCAGGGTAAGATCTTACCCCGCCGTATCACTGGCACATCAACCAAATACCAGCGCAAGGTTGCGCAGGCGGTTAAAAGAGCCCGTCATATTGCTCTTATGCCTTATGTGGCTGACCTGTTAAAATAAGGAGGATCGCACCATGGAAGTAATTCTGAAAAAAGATATTCCCAATTTGGGATATGCTACTGAAATAGTGAAAGTACGCGACGGTTATGCCCGTAATTACCTTATTCCACAGGGATTTGCCATTATGGCTACCGAATCAAACAGGAAGGTAAATGCTGAAACCCTCAAACAGAAGGCATTTAAGGAAGAAAAAGTGCGCAAAGAAGCTGAAGCACTGGCTAAATTGCTCGAATCAGTTACCGTGAAAATTGCTGCCAAAGCCGCTGCTACCGGTAAGATTTTTGGTTCGGTAAATTCTCTGCAGATTGCTGAAGCTTTAAAAGAGCAATTTAACTATGATGTTGACCGTAAAAAAATCCACCTTGATGGCGATTCAGTTAAAGAGGTTGGTGAATACAAGGCTAAGGTTATGCTTCACAAAGGTGTAAGCGTAATGATCAGCTTTGAAGTTTTTGCTGAATAATTGACAATTCTCATTTTTGAGTTCCTTTGATCCCGGCTCTCAAGGCCGGGATTTTTATACAATATGGTTTCAAAAGCCCAGATAAAACGAATTCAGGCATTACGCCTTGCCAAATACCGCGAAGCTGAACAACTTTTTGTGGCTGAAGGTGTAAAGGTGGTTGATGAACTGCTTAGTAGCGCGTTTGAAGTGCATAGTTTGTATGCAACCTCTCAATGGTTTGAATCCCATCAGGATCGAGCAGCTTTAATTAGCTCAATTGCTTATGAAATTTCTGAAACTGAGTTAAGTAAAATCAGCAATCTGCAAACGCCCAATCAGGTGGTTGCTATCGGCAGGATGCCTTCTTTCATGAATGCCGAATACCACCCTTGTGACTGGGTGCTTATGGCCGATAAAATACGTGACCCGGGAAACTTTGGCACCATGATACGTACAGCAGATTGGTTCGGATTCGAGCGGGTGATTGCTGATATAAGTACAGTGGATGTATGGAATCCTAAAGTGATTCAGGCTGCAATGGGTTCGGTTTTCCGTGTTCCGGTGCATTACACCAGCCTTAAGGAATACCTGTCGTCAAACGCTGAATCCTTGCCTGTGTATGGAACTCTGCTCGAAGGTGAATCGTTGCATACCATTCAATTTGAGACCAGAGGAATAGTTGTAGTCGGAAATGAATCACATGGAATTTCTGACGAATTATTGCCTTATATTACCCGGCGGATTACCATCCCGGGTGCAACAGCCGGGCCAGCCGGGCGCGCTGAATCACTAAATGCATCAATTGCCACCTCCATTATTTGTTTTGAAATTAAACGGCAGATGTCATTATTAAAGTAACCATCTTCTGTATTTCATAACATTTCGCAGACTTAAATGTTATATAACTACAGGCGTCAAACACTCAAAAACTACCAATTAACAAAACTAAAATGACAATAAAAGCCTTGCTCTTTGCTATCGTCCTTCTCGGCTTATCCATTGCCGGGATCGCTATAAAAATGTTTGTGAAAAAAGATGCCGAATTTAAGAAATCGTGCAGCAGCGTTGACCCCAATACCGGACAGCGTATGGGGTGCAGTTGTGGCGGGGGAGAAGATTCCAGTTGCGAGAATACAACTGCCTGATTTATTGAGCCGGTTTTTCCTGCTCCAATAGCGGCATGAGTCCGGGAGTTCCCCAAACGGCATCTTTACCTTCTTTATCACTATAGATAAAGTAGGCTTGCATTTCAGGGTGAGTACCCAGAAACATGCGCGCCTTTTCAAGCCCCATTACCATGAATGCTGTTGCATATGCATCGGCCGTAATACAATCATTGGCAAGTACAGATACACTCAGTAGAGAATGCATTACCGGATAGCCGGTTGCGGGATCAATGGTGTGCGAATATTTAATTCCATTGCGCATAAAAAACTTCCTGTAATTGCCAGATGTTGCCAGGGCTTTATCTTTAAGTTCGATTACCGCTTCAATTTTGCGATCGGCATCGGCTTCCTTTGCCGGTTTCTCAATACCAACTCTCCAGGCAGAGCCATCAGGTTTTAAACCTTTGGCAAATACTTCCCCCCCCACATCTATTAAATAGGCATGAATTCCTTTTTTGTCAAGCATCTGACCAATTAAATCAACTGAATAGCCTTGTGCTATTGCATTGAAATCAATCATCATTCGCTGATCTTTCTTAATGAGCCGGCCATTTTCAAGATGGATGTTCTGATAATTAACCAGTGCAAGCAAACTATCAACCTTAGCTGATTCCATTACCGATGCATTGGTAAAGCCAAAACCCCAGGCATTCACCAGAGGCATAACTGTTATATCAAATGCTCCGTTGGTATTTGCTGATACCTCCATTGATTTATTGAAAACTGTAGTAAAGTGATCATCAGCGAAAATGTTCTGGTCATTCCGGTTGAATCCTGAAATGATAGAGGTGGGCTGATATACCGATGCGCTATGGTCGAATGCCCTGAAGAAACTGTCGATTTGGGGCTGATAGTCAACTGTGTCATCACTGTAATACGTTATGACATAGTACGTTCCCTGTGCAAGGCCCTCAATCTTTATTTCGTTGATGTCGCTGCTGTTCTTACAAGAGAATAACAGGGTAGTGGTGATAATGAGCAGCGTATAAAGCGTGGTTTTCATAAACGGTAAAGTAAGGTTGTGTATTGGCAAAGGTACACTTTTGACACCATAAAAAAAGAGCAGCAAATTGGTTTTGCTGCTCTTTCAGGTACAAGTAAGTAAAGGTAAATTATCCTCCGAAGTCGTCGAATGCAATATTTTCTTTCGGAACACCCAGGTTGTCCAGCATTTTAAATATAGCTGAGTTCATCATGGGCGGGCCGCAAAGATAAAATTCAATTTCTTCCGGTTCAGGATGTTTGCTGAGGTAATTATCCAAAACCACCTGATGAATAAATCCGGTGTAACCGGTCCAGTTATCCTCGGGCATAGGTTCCGATAACGCAAGATTAAATTTAAAGTTGGGAAAATCCTTTTCAATGGCTTTAAACTCATCATCGTAGAATACTTCGCGCAACGAACGGGCTCCATACCAATAACTTACCTTACGACTTGATTTTTCGGTATGGAACAAATGGAATATTTGTGAGCGCAACGGCGCCATTCCTGCTCCACCGCCAATGTAAATCATTTCCTTATTGGTGTGTTTGATATGGAATTCGCCGTAAGGACCTGATACCATTACTTTGTCGCCCGGTTTACGCGAGAAGACATACGATGAGCAGATACCCGGATTCACATTCATAAACTGGTTTTTAGCCCTGTCCCACGGTGGCGTTGCAATGCGGATGTTGAGCATTACTATATTTCCTTCAGCAGGGTGATTGGCCATTGAATAGGCACGGTAGATGGGCTCGGGGTTCTTCATTTTAAGATCCCAAATTTTGAGTTTATCCCAGTCTTCACGGAATTTATCTTCTACAACGATATCCTTAAAGTCGACTTCGCATTTAGGCACATCAATCTGAATATATCCGCCTGATTGGAAATCGAGGGTTTCTCCTTCGGGAAGTTTTACCACGAATTCTTTAATAAAAGTGGCCACATTGCGGTTGCTTACTACTTCACATTCCCACTTTTTGATACCAAATACTTCTCTAGGTATCTCGATTTTCATGTTTTCACGCACCTTAACCTGACAGCCTAATCGCCAGTTATCCATTTGCTGCTTTCTGGTAAAGAAACCGGTTTCGGTGGGCAATATTGATCCGCCACCTTCAATTACCTGGCATTTACACATGCCACAGGTGCCACCTCCACCACATGCTGAGGGTAAAAAAAGCTTTTCGTTCGAGAGCGTTGAAAGCAGCGACGAACCGCCGTTTACAGTGATCTCTTTTTCGCCGTTAATATTTATAGTAACCGGACCCGAAGGTGCCAGCTTGGCTTTTGCCACCAGCAACATCACAATAAGTGCAATGGTAACCAGCAAAAATATAACCGTTCCGGCTACCAAAGGTCCCGATAAGGTGCCCAGAAATAGAATTGTTGAATTTATCATAGCTCGTTATTTCAGTTAGATTTTAATACCCATAAAACTCATGAATGCAATGGCCATTAATCCGGTGATTATAAAGGTAATACCCAGGCCGCGCAATGGTTTAGGAATATGGGAGTAGGTTATTTTTTCACGGATTGCAGCAAGTGAGGCAATGGCCAGAAACCATCCAATCCCTGATCCAGCTGCATAAACCGTAACTTCTGCAATTGAAGTATATTCACGTTCCTGTACAAAAAGTGCTACACCCAGAATGGCGCAGTTAACCGCTATCAGCGGGAGAAAAATCCCTAAAGCATTATATAGTGATGGAGAAAATTTCTCAACAACCATCTCAACAAGTTGAACGATGGCAGCAATTACTGCGATAAAGATCATGAAACTGAGGTAACTCAAATCGAGTTCAGCCAGGTCGGGGCTTAGCCAGGCTAAAGCGCCCGGTTTAAGCAGGTAGGTGTCAACCAACCAGTTGACAGGTGCAGTTACCAGAAGCACAAAAGTTACTGCAATGCCAAGCCCTACCGAAGTTTTTACGGTTTTGGAAACTGCAAGGTAAGAGCACATTCCAAGAAAATATGCAAAGATCATATTGTCTATGAAAATGCTTCTTACAAACAGGTTAAACAAATTTTCCATGGTTTAATATTTTCAGATACGTTGAATCAACAATTAATTATTTATCCTGCAACTCTGGAGTGCGGCTTCGCTGAACCCAAATGATTACTCCGATTGTAATAAGCGCCATTGGAGGCAGAATCATAAGCCCGTTATCAACATAGCCAAACTCGTAAAAGAATTTCGGAATCACATTCATTCCAAAAAATTTGCCTGAACCAAGGAGCTCTCGCAGAAAAGCAACGATTACCAGTATCATGCCATAACCAAGGCCATTTCCGATTCCATCTACAAAAGAAGGCCAGGGTTTGTTGCCCATCGCAAACGCCTCGAGGCGACCCATAAGAATACAGTTGGTAATAATAAGGCCCACAAATACCGAAAGCTTCTTACTTACATCGTATACATAAGCCTTAAGAACCTGATCAACAATAATTACCAAAGCTGCTACCACCACCAACTGCACGATAATGCGTATGCGCGAAGGAATGGTATTGCGTAGGGATGAAATGATCAAATTCGAGAATGCGGTTACAATGGTTACCGACAAAGCCATAACCAATGCAGGTTTGAGTTGCACAGTAACAGCCAGCGCCGAACAAATACCAAGAACCTGAACCGTAATTGGGTTTTCAAGATTGAACGGATTTTTGAGCAGTTTCAGCACTTTGGCTGAAAACATGGGTTCTCTTTCCTGTGTTTTACTAGTATCGCTCATTGTTTTTTCTGTTTTTCAAAATACGCTTGATAACTACTCAGGTTGTCAAAAATCATTTTTTCAACACCCTTACTGGTGATGGTACCACCAGAAATGGCATCAACACCATGAATATCATCGGGTTTTGCACCGCCTTTCACAATTTGAATAGAGGTAAATTTATCACTTGCATCGTAAATTTCCTTTCCTTTGAAAGGGGCGTTAAACCAATCTGTCGTGATTTCGGCTCCAAGACCCGGAGTTTCGCCTTTGTGATCGAACATGGTTCCGTAAATTGTGTTGAAGTCGGGTTTAAACGACATATACCCCCAAACAGGCCCCCACAAACCTTTGCCACGCAAAGGAACTATATAAGCTGTGTCGCCATTTTCGAGTGAGGCGGTAAAAACCGGGAGCATTTGCTTATCGGCAGGTTTTTTAAGTTCGTTCACCAGCTGAATGGTAAAAACTTTTTCAGGGTCTGATTCAACAACATCACCTTTAACATCAACAGCAATAGCTGAAGTTATAATTTTGTGATATACGTTGATAACCTCCTTTTTAGGGATTTCGGCAACAGGTACGTTTACCGACGAAAGAATGTTCTGCATTTTTTCAATCCGTATATTGTCTTCCTGTGCCGGTTTAAGCTGAACCGCAACAATGGTGAGCGATACGGCTACTACTACCACCATAATGATGGAGTAGACAAAAATGTATTTATTACTGTGTTGCATATCGGTCAGGGGTATTATGATTTAACAACTGCTGCTGCGCGTTTCAGTCTTTTTTTAATGTTGGCTTCAATCACATAGTGATCAATAAGCGGGGCAAAGGCATTCATAAGCAGTATTGCCAGCATGGTTCCTTCAGGATAGGCAGGATTAAACACCCTGATCATAATTGCGAAGAATCCGGCCAGAAATCCGTATATCCATTTTCCCCTGTTGGTTTGGGCTGCAGTTACCGGGTCAGTGGCCATAAACACCATCCCGAACATAAAGCTACCCATCATAAGTTGGGTGACCGGACTTAGAGTCATATACTGATTGGCTGCGAATGCATTGAATATCAGTGTCATTAAAATTCCACCGGCAAAACCTGCAACAATAATACGCCAGCTTCCGATTCCGGTAATAATAAGGATGGCAGCTCCCAAAAGAATGGCCAGTTTTGAAGTTTCACCTATAGAGCCTGGAATGAGTCCAAAGAACAAATCGTGCAGCGAAGGAAGGTTGTCAATAGCTCCTGCTGCAGCCTTACCTAATGGAGTGGCTCCTGAAAATCCGTCAACTACCCCTTCGCCCTTGGTCAATCCACCGGTCCAGATGGTGTCGCCGGTTATTTTGGCGGGGTAAGCAAAAAAGATGAATGCTCTGGCGAGCAAAGCCGGATTAAATACATTCATTCCGGTACCACCGAATGCTTCTTTACCGATGATAACCGCAAAAATACTGGCCACTGCTACCATCCATAATGGAATGTCGATCGGCATCACCAAAGGAATAAGCATACCTGATACCAGGTACCCTTCGTTTACTTCGTGTCCGCGAACCTGGGCAAAAATAAATTCAACTCCGAGTCCGGCGGCATAGGATACAACAACAATGGGTATCACCTTAAGCAATCCGTATCCGATTATTGCTCCAAAACCGGGATTTTGACCGAGCGACAGAAAATGCTGGTATCCGGTATTCCAGATGCCAAATAAAAGTGCCGGCAACATGGCAATGATAACCACCGACATGGTTCTTTTAAGGTCGATGGCATCGCGGATATGACTGCCACTGTGAGTGGTTGTGTTGGGAACAAACAGAAATGTTTCAAATGCATCGAATGTCGAATGCAACTTTTCAAATTTGCCACCCTTCTCAAACTGAGGTTTTACTTTGTCGAGATATTTTCTGAGGGCTTTCATTCAGTGTTTATTTCTTTAAATCGGGAAAAAATCAATCATTGGTTTGTTACAAATTATCTTAAGCAACGGTTAACTCATTTCTTTACGAACGAGCTCTAGTCCATTGCGGATAATGGCTTGTAATTCAGTTTTTGAAGTGTCGATAAATTCACACAATGCGAAATCTTCAGGTTCAACTTCATAAATACCCAGATTTTCCATCAGCTCAATGTTTTCAGCAAGGGCAGCTTTGATGAGCTGCATGGGGTAAATGTCCATTGGAAATACTTTTTCGTATTGTCCGGTCATTACCAGTGCTCGCTCACCACCGTGTACATTGGTATCAGCTGAATATTTTTTTTCCGGTGTTATCCAGGTCAGGTAGGAGCGTGAGAAACTCAGCTTATTGATTCCCGGCAAGGCCCATCCGAGGAATTCATGATAATTTCCTTCGCGAATCACCGTTACCAGGCTGTTGTAATAGCCCAGGAAGTTGTTGGGTTCAACCTTTGTTCCTGTAAGAACATTGCCAGATATTACGCGGATATTATCACCCAGGGTATTAATCTCAATCAATGGTCTGATACATGCGTTGCGGCGCATATTGTAATATCCTGTTGATTTAAGCATATCACCCGCCAAAGCTACCATAATCCGAGAATCGTATATCCCTGTGAGAAACAGACGCCCGATGGTAATCACATCCTGAACGCCGGCAAACCATACAATTTCGCCTTTATTAATTGGGTTAATGTGGTGAATCTGAATACCTACATTGCCTGCCGGGTGTGGTCCATTGAATGTGGTAATTTCGGCATTACGGCAATTCAAAAATTCAGGAGCTTTAGTTTGGCTAAGGATATTCAGGTTGACCTTTCCGTTTGTGAGCTTACTCAGGGCGTTTATGCCTGCCTGAAAAGCTTCGCCCTGTCCCTTTACAATAAAATCGTAATCCGGTGCAAGCGGAGCTGTGTCGAATGCCGAAACGAAAATAGCTTTGGGCGAATTTGCCGGGTCGGCAATAGTGCCGTATGGCCTCTGCCTGATCAACGACCAAAGACCGCTTTTTAATAACTTGTCGGTAACCTGTTCGCGGGTTGCTGAAGCTGGGTCGAGCGTATCAAACTGTTCAGAGGTGAATTTTCCGTCAGATTCAATTCTGATCTCAAGTAACACACGTTTATCACCACGTTTTATCTCTGTAATTGTTCCGCTCACAGGTGAAGTAAACACAATGTTTTCGCGGTACTTATCGTAAAAAACCGGAGTTCCAGCTTTAACAGAATCGCCCTCTTTTACCAATAACCTGGGGAAAACACCAAGGTAATCCGTTGGTTTAATGGCATATTGGCCAACACTGGTCTCGCGGAGCGATTTTTCGGCTTCTCCTTTTAGCCTGATATTGAGACCCTTGCTCAATTTAATGGTTTTGGGCATAATGATTATAATTTCTTTAGCAGTGAATTTGCTGTATTAAAAAAACTACGTAGTTACATAGTTAAATCTGAAAATTTCAGAAAACACCCTGAAACTGCGGCAAAATTAGTAATTAATTAATTTTTTTATCGCTTGTTACAGGGTTTCTTTGCTAAAAACAGAAAAAAAACTATTTCTGTATTCTGTGTGATTCGAAATGCCGGAGCCATTAAAATGCTATGCAATAACCCGGGAAGCAATTTACTGGTTTGCATTCATTACTTTTGCATCAATACAAAGCCAAATAACATGCCTATGAGTGCAATTGTTCACAGATTAACAATGAAAGAAGCCACAATCATTATTTTGGCCACAGTATTATTTTTACTCAATCAAACCACGGTGCAAGCCCAGAAAAAGGCTTCCAGGTCTAAAGGCAACAATCAAACCGACGATTACTTTGATCCTGCATTTGTGAGAAATGAGAACCAGATTTTTGATCAGGATATTACTACTGTGTTGTTTCATCGCGAGGGTTGGGAGCTTTCGCCACCTATTATTGAATTGAACAGCGACGAAAGGCTTACATTGTCGTTTGATGATCTTGCTGCAGGTTATAAAGTATTCGGATATACCGTTATACATTGTGATGCCGACTGGCAGCCCACTGATTTATGGCAGAACGAGTATATAAGCGGATTTACCGACGATTATATAAGGGATTACAATTTCTCGTTCAATACCCTGCAGGCATTTACAAATTATCATGTTACCATTCCGAACGATCACCTCAATTTTACAATTTCGGGTAATTATTTACTCAAGGTTTACCCTGATGGCCAGCCTGATAAGCCGGTTCTAACCCGCCGCTTTATGGTAGTTGAATCGAAGGTTAGTATTAAAGGTCAGGCAAAGGCAGCAACACCGGTTGATATGAGGTATTCCGGCCAGGAAGTGCAATTTTCTGTGTTTACCGGAGGTTATCAGATTTCAGAGCCCATGCGAGACCTTAAAGCTGTTGTGCTTCAGAATGGCAGATGGGACAACGCACTTAAGGACCTGAAACCTATGATGCTCAGGGGATCGGAACTGGACTACAGGTACACCGACGGAACAAATACCTTTGAAGCAGGCAATGAGTTTCGCTATTTCGATATCAAAAGTCTGAGATATAACGGACAGGGTGTTTTTTCGATTGAGAATAGAAACGATGGCTATCATGTTGCCTTACTTCCGGATAAAGCCAGGGCTGTTGCACCCTACATCACCTATGCTGATATTAACGGGCAGCGATTGATAAAAACGGAAGATGCCAGCAATTCAATTACTGAATCGGAGTATGTATATGTTGATTTTTTTATCGGTTACCCTGAACCAATGCCTGATGGCGGAGTATATATTTTGGGGGCTCTCACCGACTGGCAATTTACAGCTCCGGCCAATGCACTTGCCCCTGCAGCGGGATATAGCCGCATGGAATACAATTATGCCAGGCAGGGCTATCAGGCCAGGTTGTATCTGAAACAAGGATACTATAATTATCTCTACGCCTTTATGCCTGATAATACTCCGATCGCTCAATTGTCGCCGCTGGAAGGAAGCAGGTTTGAAACAAAAAACAACTACACGGTTCTTATTTACTATCGCGAACCAGGCAGCCGGTACGACAGACTGATTGCTGCAGAATCAATTGATAACTGATAAATATAGTGCTGTAAATTCTATAATAAAGGGCGGATTGTTTTATTAATGGTATGTTTTTCGAAATCTTCAGCTGCTTATTTTCAGCATTTTTGTTCTGGCTAGCACCTTAATTAGCACAGCTAAATGCTTCAATATTCAAATTCAAAATCAGCGGGCCGGTCCTGCATGCTACTTTTTTCAGTAAGTTTGACCTCCCTAAATTGAAAAGTTACCCGATGGATAGTTTTATCGTTTCAGCACGCAAATACAGGCCATTATCGTTTGCAACCGTTGTCGGACAGGATGTAATAACAAGTACACTCAAAAATGCCATTCGCAACCAACAGATAGCACAGGCATTTTTGTTTACAGGACCCAGAGGTGTTGGGAAAACTACCTGTGCCCGTATTTTAGCGAAAACAATAAATTGCGAGCAAATAACCTCTGATGGTGAAGCTTGCAACAAATGCGCTTCTTGCCAGTCTTTTTCCAAATCTGCTTCATTCAATATTTATGAACTTGATGCAGCATCAAACAATAGCATTGATGATATACGCACGCTGGTCGATCAGGTCCGGATTCCGCCGCAGGCTGGTAAATATAAGGTGTATATCATTGATGAGGTTCACATGTTGTCGCAGGCTGCTTTCAACGCATTTCTCAAAACTCTTGAAGAGCCTCCCGCTTATGCCAAGTTTATTCTGGCAACCACCGAAAAGCACAAGATTATACCCACCATCCTTTCACGTTGCCAGATATTTGATTTCAAAAGAATTGGTGTGGAGGATATTGCCGGTCACCTGGCATATGTCGCCAGGAGTGAACATATCGAAGCTGAAGCAGATGCGCTGCATGTGATTGCTCAAAAAGCCGATGGCGGTCTGCGTGATGCGCTATCAATGTTCGATCAACTGGTTAGTTTTGCCGGCAACACGCTTACCTACAGGCAGGTAATTGATAACCTGAATGTGCTTGACCACGAGTATTATTTTAAAATTACTGATTTTATTTTATCGGGCGATATAAGCCATGCATTGCTCGTTTTGAACGAAATTATCGATAACGGATTTGAAGGACAGCATTTTATGACAGGTATGGCTCAGCACCTTCGTAATTTGCTGGTTTGTCAGGACAAAGAAACGCTGAAGCTGCTGGAGACCAGTGCGAATATTCGCAATCAGTATCTTGAGCAAACAGGTCGCTGCAGCGCTTCCATGTTGCTTAAAACCTTGGATGTTTGCAATGGCTTTGATATAGATTTCCGCAATAGTAATAATAAACGCTTGCATCTTGAAATTGCGTTGATGCAAATGTGTTTAACGGCCAATCCACAGGCTGCAACCATTGATAAAATACCGGTTAAACCTTCAGTTGTGGTGCACTCCCTCGAGTTGAAAGTGCCTGAAGCTGCGCCTGTTAAATTAAATGCGGTTCCCTCTGCCGAACCATTAAAACCTGAACCAGCAGTTACCCAACCGATTGCATCTCAAACTGTGGTTCAAAATGAAGCAAAAGATGAAATCAAGGAGCATCCGCTTGAGAACAAAGTAAAAGAATCGAAACCGGCTTTTTCGACTTATACCGGCGTTAACCTGAGTGGACTAATGGGTTCGGGCGATGTAGCTGCTTCTGCTGTATCGGAATCTGAAACAACCGCGGGAGAACCTACTGTACCTTCAATGTTGAATGCGTTTACTCAGGCCGATCTGGAATCGGCCTGGAAAGCAATGGCAGTTGAGGTTGCCTCTGATCACCCAAATCTGCTGGCTACACTTACCTGCCGACCACCGCTGCTGGATGGTGATACCCGCATTATTGTGACAGTTGATAATAAGATTCAGGATGGATATATTTTCGAGAACAGGCCGGCAATGGTGGTTTACCTGCGCAATGCACTGAGAAATACATCAATTTCAATAGAAACTTATATTTCAGAAAAACCTGTCGAAGAACGTAAGCCATACACTGATACTGAAAGGTTTGATGCGCTTGCCCGCAACAATCCCGAAATAAAAAAACTGAAAGATCAGCTGAATCTTGACATTGATATGTAATCTGTCAAAGTTTTGCAGATGGAAGTTTATTTATAAGGCTACGGGTTTGTAAATTCCAGTTCGCCATTTATTTCATCCAGCACTATTGCTGATTCTCTGGCGATTTCGCCGGCGAGTACCTTTTTTGATAATACATTCAGTACCTCCCGTTGAATAACCCGCTTAACCGGCCTTGCTCCAAACTGGACATCAAACCCATCGCCGGCAATTTTATGAACAGCCCTATCGGTAAATGTTAGTTTGATGTCATTTTTCTGAAGCAACCGGGCCAGATTGTTCATCTGCAGTTTGACAACTTGATAAATCTCAGATTCGAGTAAAGGCCTGAATATAATTATTTCATCAATACGGTTCAGAAATTCGGGCCTGATGGTTTGCCTGAGCAATGTCATAACTTCGGTGCGGGTTTTTTCGTGACGCAATTCTTCATTATCGTTGCGAAGGTCCGATATTCGCTCGCCAATAAGCTGCGATCCCAGGTTTGAAGTCATTATGATGATGGTGTTCCTAAAATCAGCTGTACGACCTTTGTTATCAGTAAGCCTGCCATCGTCAAGTACCTGAAGCAGGATGTTGAAAACATCCGGATGCGCTTTCTCTATTTCATCGAGCAGCACCACTGAATAGGGTTTTCGCCTTACTTTCTCAGTAAGCTGTCCACCTTCATCGTAACCCACATAGCCCGGAGGGGCGCCTATCAGGCGCGAAACCGAATGTCGTTCCTGATATTCTGACATATCGATTCTCACAAGTGCATTTTCGTCATTAAAAAGAAATTCAGCCAGGGCTTTTGCCAGCTCTGTCTTGCCCACACCCGTTGTTCCTAGAAAAATAAACGAACCTATTGGTTTACGGCTGTCCTGCAGTCCTGCGCGGCTGCGTCTGATGGCATCGGCTAAGGCTCCTATGGCTTCGTGTTGGCCAACCACACGTTTGTGTAATTCATCTTCGAGAAACAGCAACTTTTCGCGCTCACTTTGCATCATGCGCTTTACGGGTATGCCTGTCCACCGCGAAACGATTTCGGCAATTTCCTCGGCTCCTACTTCCTCTTTAATGAGGGACGAATTCGCCTGAAGCTCCTGTAATTTTTGCTTTAGGCTCTCCAGATGTTGCTCAGCGACCTTTATTTTGCCATACCGGATTTCGGCTACTTTCCCGTAATCTCCCTCACGTTCTGCTTTCTCGGCTTCAAAACGGTAATTTTCAACCAATTGTTTTTGATGTTGAATGGCATCCACCACTTCTTTTTCAGCTTTCCATTTTGCCTTAATAGCATCCCGTGTTTCCATCAGATTTGCCAGCTCAGAAGCTATAGATGCCATACGCTGCCCGTCGCCTTCGCGCGATATGGCTGCTTTTTCAATTTCAAGATGCATTATCCGTCGTTCGGCCTCATCAAGTGCTTCGGGCACTGAATTAATTTCAAGCCTGAGTTTCGAAGCTGCCTCGTCAATCAGGTCGATAGCCTTGTCGGGTAAAAATCGGTCGCTTAAATACCTTTGCGATAATTCGACAGCAGCAATAATAGCTTCGTCACGAATTTGCACCTGATGGTGCGTTTCATATTTTTCTTTCAGACCTCTCAGTATTGAAACAGCATCTGCGGTATCCGGCTCATCAATGAGCACTATCTGAAAGCGGCGCTCCAGGGCCTTGTCCTTTTCAAAATACTTCTGATATTCGTTGAGAGTGGTTGCGCCAATGGCTCTGAGCTCGCCCCGGGCAAGTGCGGGTTTGAGTATATTGGCCGCATCCATGGCTCCTTCACCACCTCCGGCACCCACGAGTGTATGTATTTCGTCGATAAATAAGACTACTTCGCCTTCTGATTCAATCACTTCGCGCACCACACTTTTGAGTCTTTCTTCAAATTCGCCCTTGTATTTGGCTCCTGCAATCAATGCACCCATATCGAGCGAGAAAATTTGGCGAGATTTAAGATTATCAGGAACATCACCATTGATAATCCGGTGTGCAAGCCCTTCGGCAATGGCTGTTTTGCCAACGCCGGGCTCACCAATAAGAATGGGATTGTTTTTGGTCCTGCGGGTAAGAATTTGCAGAACGCGCCTTATTTCCTCATCGCGGCCTATTACGGGATCGAGTTTGCCGCTGCGCGCAAGCTCATTCAAATTGCGTGCATATTTTGCAAGCGCGTTCCATGATTCGTCGGCCGATACTGTATTTGCTTTTGCGCCCATTCGCATCTCGGCAATGGCTTTTTTCAGGTCTTTTTCATTCAATCCTGCATCTTTCAATATGGTTGACGCATTGCTTGCAGTGCTCAGTATCCCATAAAGTAAATGCTCAGCAGTGATATATTCGTCGCCATATTCCTTAGCGAAAGCAGCAGCTTGCTGAAGTGCTTTGTTGGTATTCTGACTCATATATGAATCTCCACCGGTAACAACCGGAAGGGTTTTCAATTGGTTTTGAACAATAACAGATATGCGGCCCGGATCAATGCCAGCTTTTCGAAGTAAAAACTGGCTTGCGTTGTCATCGTTTGATAATAGTGATGAGAGTAAATGGATTGGCTCTATGGCCTGATGATTCATTTCGGCCGCCAATTGCTGCGCCTGCCCGATGATTTGTTGCGATTTTAATGTGAAATTACTGAAATTCATTTTTTCTGAATTTTATACAAAATGCATAAATCAAAGAATTTGCCATTGATAAAAACCTGAAAATGTGCGACATAATGACATTAATAGCAAAGTTTAATGCGACAAAATGGCATTAAATATTTTTTAAAACGATATCACTGTATTCATTATTCCCGATTACCTTTGCATGAAATTGAAATAAAAATTAAAGAAAGCGATATGGCAAACAGATTGATGGACCCGATAGGCCGTTTGATGGGGCTGCGTTACAAATCGCACCCCTGGCATGGTGTTGAAATTGGAATGGATGCACCTAAGATTATAACGTGCTTTGTTGAAATGGTGACTACTGATACCGTTAAATATGAAGTCGACAAAATATCAGGTTATCTGAAAATTGACCGGCCTCAAAAGTATTCGAATGTGCTTCCGGCACTGTATGGTTTTATACCGCAAACCCTGTGCGCCAGAAAAGTGGCTGAATTTTGCGCCTCTAAAACCGGCCGCGACGACATAGTTGGTGATGGTGACCCGCTGGATGTTTGTATACTAGCTGAGAAAAGTATCTCGCATGGCGATATTCTGGTACGCGCTATTCCTATAGGCGGTTTCAGAATGATTGATGGAAATCAGGCCGATGATAAAATAATTGCTGTCCTCAAGGACGACGCTGTTTATGGTGAGTACACCGATGTAGATCAATTGCCGCCCTTGATCGTTAACAGGCTGAAGCATTATTTTCTCACGTATAAGGATCTACCAGGTAACCAGCGCGATTGTGAGATTACCCACACCTATGGAGCCGCTGAATCGCACGATGTTATTGTTGCTTCACAGGAAGATTACAAACAGAAATTTGAGAATCTGGATATTTTGCTTTCCGAAGTTTAAAAGCCAACAGCTTGCAATTGTTAACCGGAGTTTATTGCTTTGATTGTGGCGATGAATTCCGGTTAAATTTTACACTCTAATTGTTAATTGTTTCACAATTAATGGGTAAATCGCAGCAATTATTAAGGCATATCATTACTTTTGCTGCATAATTTTCAATGCCATGATTACGCATCCTTCAAAAAAAACACTGGTAATCGGAGCCAGTCTAAATCCTTCGAGATATTCCAATATTTGCATAAATGACCTTGTATATTATGGATTTCCGGTTGTAGCCATTGGCCTGCGCGAAGGGCAGGTAGCCGGGGTTGATATTCAGAAAGGAAAACCTCAATTAGAAGATATACATACTGTAACCATGTACCTTGGACCGCAGAATCAGGCAGATTATGAAGACTATATAATCAATTCAGTGAAACCAAAACGCATCATTTTTAACCCGGGAACCTATAACGAATCACTGGCTGATAAAGCGCAAAGAGCTGATATTATTACCGAGACCAAATGCACCTTGCTGATGCTGTCAGGAGGATATTTTTGAAATTGGGTTTTTAATATGTACGAAAACGCTCAATTTTGCGTTATTGGGCTGGCTAAAGCATAAATTTCTGTAAATTAGCCGCTGAAATAATCGGCCCGTTTTTGGTTGTAAAAACCACCACCCAATTAATACAATGAAGGTTAATAAATCTTTTCTGACAACATTTGCTTTGTTATTTATTTGTATGGTATTGGCAACCAGGCCTGTTTTGGCTCAGGATGCCACTACAGGTATTCAGGGTGGCACACTTTGCCCGAATAGTCAGTTTATTTCGCCGCTGCTGGTTACCGGGCTACAGGATATTGATTCCATTTCACTAACACTGCACATTCCTTCGCAGGGCTTGTCGTTCAATAGTTTCAGGCAGGTTAATCCTCTATTGCTAACCGGATTTGTAACAGTAACAGAAACCGTTCCCGGAACCGTATTGCTAACCTGGCATACACTTGCACCCATAAGCATTTCAGAAGGGAAACTGCTTGATTTAATATTTGATACCCAATCTCAACCCGGCAATTTAACCTGGGATGAGCCTCTTTGTTTTTACAGGCAATCGGGTGGGGCCCAGCTGAGTTCAACATTTACAGGTGACTATGTTGACTTTTATCCAAGGATGACGCTTACACTCGAAGAGATAGATAAAACCTGCTCGGGTAAATGTGATGCCAATGTTGCTGCATTTGTAAGGGGAGGTCTTAAGCCCTATATCTATCTCTGGAATGGTACTGCCACGCTGTTCGACAGCATTAAAACCCAGGCGTGTGGCGGCTATAATAACCTTAATATTACCGATGCCAATAGTTGTGTACTTGATACCAATTTTGTTGTTTCTGAACTTCCGGCTACAAAAATTGAGCTTGAAATGAATCCGGATACGGTTTATCTTCAGAATCCGGTTGTTTATTTTTCGTTTACCGAAGATCCTGATATTGTAGAATGGATATGGGATTTTGGCGATGGAAGCCCCAGATCGCGCGATCGTGCCCCTTCTCACCTGTATGCCGGTGCGCAAAAACCTGATACTGATAAATATATAGTTACCTTGAATGCTACCAATTCGAATGGTTGCGATACCCTCATTTCAGTTGAAATTCCCGTTCGCGAAGTAGAGGTTTTTATCCCCAATGTTTTCACGCCGCCTACTGATCCGAATGGTACTTTCAAAATTGCCAAGAAAAACGATGGCGCATCGTCAGGCAGCGAATATATCCCTATAGTATACGAATATCAACGAATGGAGTTGTTTGTATTCGACCGTTGGGGGCGCAAGGTATACCATAATTCCAATTACAAAAATAACTGGGATGGTGATTACCTGCCTGATGGCACCTATTATTACAAACTCAACACTTTCGGTTTTTTTCACGATGATTCCTATACGGGATCTGTAACCATTATCCGCGAAAAGTAGTTGTAAATTCATGTTTCAGTGCCTTCAGCGACTGAAATCCATCTTATTGATTTCGATTCCGTTTACTTTACACAAAGCATTCTCCAGATTCTGCCATTCGTCTTCATTGCCGTAAAGTTCAAGCAAAATCAAACTTCCGGTATTGCTGGTTTCATCATCAGAATTGTTGTTTAATCCAAGCCGGGTGCGGATTGAGCAGCCATACATGGTTAATATACGCTGGATTTCAGGAGCAGTTTCTGTGATTTCTGTTATGCTTATTCCAAGTATCCTGGTTTTTCTCATGGTATCAATAGGTAAATGACATTTTCTGAAGTTCAATTCCTTCAATCGCTGAGATTTCATGTTCAAAATTAGTCCAGTCTTCGGTATGGCCGGTTAGCTGCAACAGTATTATACCTGCCCGGCTGCAGGCATTATCGTTTAATTCATGAAATCCAAGCCGGGTTGAAATTACATGGGCATATTTCCCGAGAATTTTCTGTGTTTGTCCGGCTTCTTTAATCCGGTCGCGGATAAGCAGGCCTAATATGCGGGTTTCCTTCATGGTTCACAGGATTTATCAGAAGTAAAGGTCGCGTTCGCCCGATTGAACACGAAGCAACCTGATTCTAAGTTCGTTAATTGTAAAAGCATCATCAGAATTATCAAGTTCGGCGAGATTTTTCTCAATGACTTCCCAGCCTTTCTTTTTGGTATCAGCGGGAGCGTAATCTTCCAAATATTCAGCCAGGGTAAGCATGGCGTTGGGTGAGCAAAACCGTTTTATAAAACCGGGCACCGAAAATTCCATAAAGTGTTCGCCGGTTCGGCCACGGCGGTAACATGCCGTGCAAAATGAGGGCAGGAAATTGTCTTCAACCAGTTCGTCAATAATTTCATTGAGCGATCGGTTGTCGTTAATTTTAAATTGTTCACGGTTTAAATCCTGGTCTTCATCCACCGATTCAGAATAGGAACCCAACTCAAGTTTGGTTCCGCCGTCAATTTGCGAAACGCCAAATTGAATTACTTCATGTCTCAGTGCAGCATTCTCACGCGCAGTTAATATCATTCCGGTGTAAGGTACAGCCAATCGCAATATTGCTACAAGCCGCGCAAAATCTTCATCTGATACCGTATAGTCAGTTCCCATGTCAATTTGTGAAGCATTTTGAATACGCGGGAACGAAATGGTGTGTGGGCCAACATGATAGCAGGCTTCGAGGTGGTTGGTATGCCTGATAAGCCCCATCACCTCAAAGCGCCAGTCGTAAAGCCCGAACAATGCCCCGATACCAACATCATCGATGCCGGCCTCCTGCGCACGGTCGAGGGCTGTTAAGCGGTAGTTAAAGTCGCGCTTCTTCCCTCCAAGGTGATAATTTTTATAGGCTTCGGGATGATACGTTTCCTGAAAAATCTGGTAAGTTCCTATGCCGGCTTCCTTAACTTTTCTGAATCCTTCTATTTCGAGGGGTGCGGCATTAATGTTAACTCGCCTGATTTCGCCATTACCTTTTTTAACGCCATACACTACCTTTACAGTTTCAGCGATATATTCTGCTGAATATTCCGGATGTTCACCATAAACGAGTATCAGTCTTTTTTGTCCGTTATCTTCAAGCGCTTCAACTTCATGAATCAGTTCACTGTGATTAAGGGTTTTTCGCACGGCATCCTTGTTGGAAGCCCTGAACCCGCAGTATTTGCAGTTGTTTGTGCATTTATTGCCAACATATAATGGGGCAAACAATACTATACGATTACCGTACACGCGCTTTTTGAGTTCGCGGGCACCTTCTTTAATTTCGCTGATTAATCCGGGATCATTAGCGTTGATAAGCAGGGCGGTTTCGCGCAATGTAAGCCTTTGTTTGGCAAGCGATTTTTTAATAACAGCCCTCACTGAATCAGCATCGGGCCTCGTGGTTTCCAAAATTTCCCATATTTCGTCCGGGTCGAGAAATGGTTTCATTCTCTGATCGGGTATTCTGCATTTTTCTGGAGTAAAAATCATTGAAAGGTAGTTAAGAGGTGTTTAATATTGGAGTAAAGTTAGTATAGCCTTAAGGCGTAAATCAAGTTTTAAGCCCGATTGTTGGTAAACGAATTTTATGGCCTGTTTGAATGCTAAGATTGTCGTAGGCAAGGTGTACATTGGGCGGGAGTTTGTTTTCAATATCTTCGTATCTGCCTAAAAAGTGGCTGATATGGGTTAGGAAGGCCTTTTGCGGTTGTAATTCCTCAATGAGTGCAAGCGCTTCGGAAAGCGAGAAATGAGAAATGTGTTTCGAATTACGCAAAGCATTCAGTACCAGAATTTCAGTGCCTTTAATTTTTTCTTTTTCCTCATCCGGAATAAAACTGGCATCGGTGATATAAGTGAGATTGCCAATCCGGTATCCCATAACCGGTAATTTATTGTGCATCACCCGTATGGGTGTAATAATTGTATTGCCGATGTTGAAGGGAGCTTCTGTTATTTCGTTGATGATCAATTGAGGAGCTCCGAAATACCGGTTCTCTGAAAAAATGTAGGGAAACTCGGTTTGTATGGCTTCCATCACATTTCGGGTGCCGTAAATAGGTATGTGCTTGTTCAGGATGTAGTTGAAGGCTCTGATGTCGTCGAGGCCTGCAATGTGATCGCGGTGCTCGTGTGTAAAAATAACTGCATCAATATCTTCAACATTATTTTTAAGCATCTGAAATCTGAAATCGGGGCCACAGTCAATAACCAAATTCAGGTTGCCTGTATTGATAAGTGCTGAAGTTCTGAAACGCTTGTCGCGGGAATCGGCCGATTTACACACTGCACAATTGCATGCGATAACCGGCACACCAATTGAAGTGCCTGTTCCAAGAAATGTAAGTGTTATGGGTGTGCTTTCAGTTGGGTGCATACGCTTAAAAAATTAGATCGTTAACTTCAGCAAAGTCTGATTCGAGCTGAAGCTGCATTTGAGTTTGGTTGGTAAACTGCAGTTCATCGCGTATACGTTTGGCAAAAAAGATGGCAGCTGTTTTTCCTGCTAAATGGGCATTGTATTGAAACAAAAAAATATCAATCCCGATTTGTTGGATATCTCTGATTTGGGGAGGCAGAGAATTTTTAATATTAAGCAACCCTTTGTAACTTGTTCCTTCAATCAACACATTAACGGCATAAACACCGTCGGGCGGAACCAGCTTGTTTTCATCGTCAATGGCGGCTTTTAAAACCGGGTATTCCTTATCGCAGCATATAAGCCTGCTTTCAACTAATTCGCTGATGATAATATAATGATGATCGAGATAAGCGTTCGCGCGCTGGATGCGACCTTCAAGTAAAGCTTTACGGATAAGTGTGGAGCTCACCGTCTCATGATGTATATCCTGCTCGGGAATCTCTTCAACTCCAAAGCCATAATACTGCCCCAGTTCATACAAATAGTCGAAATTGCCTTCGCGGTTGTGCCCGAAATGATGGTTAAATCCAATAACAACCTTGCTGGCGTGCAGTTTCCCTACTAATATTTTACGGATAAAGTCGACCGAGGTAATTTCAGAAAAGGCCTGCGTAAAGGTGAGTATAAAAAGGTGGTTCAGTCCTGTTTTTTGAAGCAGCTCAATTTTTTCGCGCTGCGAATTAATCAAAAGTAGTGATTTGCCTTCAGTATCAGGGAAAAGAACCTTGCGCGGATGCGGATGAAAGGTGATAAGAACAGATTCACCGTTAATAGAATCAGCTATCTGATTTAACCGGTTAAGAATGGTTTTATGGCCAATGTGTACTCCGTCGAATGAGCCGGCAGTAATTACCGGATTTATTATTTCTCCGAAAGAGTTAAGGTCATAGTAAATCTTCATTGCAATGCTTTGCTGCCCCGGTCTCAGCTTTTTTTAACGAAGTAGGCTATCTTTTCGAGCATAGTTATCATATCGTATTCCTGAAGATAAACATGCGAAGGTACGTTTAGGGCTTTAGGCGAGAAATTAAGAATACCCCTTACCCCAGCCATAACCAGCAATTCAGCTACTTTAACGGCTTCTTCGCCGGGTACTGAAATCACTGCAATAGATATATCTTCGTTTTTCATTACTTCTTCCAGTTTATCAATGTGATAACACTGAACCCCGGCATAGATGCGATCTATTTTGTCTGGATTTGTATCAAATGCGGCAACTATTGAAAGTTTGGTTCTTTTACCACTAAAATAACCCATAATGGCACGGCCGAGGTTACCAATACCAACAACCGCTACTTTCTGCCCGTCGCGCGTATCAATTATTTTACCAATAATATCAATGAGTTCTTTTACGTCGTAGCCCTGTCTGAGTGTCCCGGTATACCCTATAAGCATTATATCGCGGCGCACCTGCACTGCGGTTATATGCAGCAAAATTGCTATTTCATGTGAGAAAATATGCTGCTTGCCACCGGCCAGGTAATTCATCAATGCTCTGCGGTACTGACTTAGTCTTTCAACGGTTTTGTCGGGGAGTTTTTTGTTCATGGTTTTTTTTATTAGTTCAGAACAGGCAATGTAACCGTGAATGTGCTTCCTTTTTCGGGTATACTGTGTACACTTATTTCACCCTGATACATGTCCACAATTTTCTTAAGGATCGAAAGCCCGAGTCCGGAGCCTGTGATATTGCGTGTTTTATGATTTTTAATGCGCACAAAGTCCTGAAATAACTTGCTCTGATCTTCTTCGGTAATGCCAATACCTGTATCCGTAACCTGAATGGTGATGCGATCGTTTTCGGACGCAATAAATATATCGACCCGACCGCCCGTTTTATTGTATTTAACGGCATTCGAAATTAGGTTGTTAAATATAATCTCAATTTCGTTAGCATCAGCATTAAAGGCGACTTTTTCTTTGCAATTCAGGTATATATCTACATCTTTTTGTATGGCATACGGTCGCATAGTATCAATAGATAATTTAGCAACTGACGCAATGTCAATGGGTTTAAGATTCTGAACTGGCTTGCCTGATTCGATTTTAGTCAGATCGAGTAAGTCCATAATCAGACTGCGCATTCCTGCGATTCGCTCAAGAGACCGGTCTATCATTTCGTGGTAGGCGTCAATTGATTCTCCGGCCTGCTTATCCTGCATCATTTTAAGATAGCCTTCAATGGCATTGATTGGAGCTTTAAGTTCATGCGAGAGCACCGAAAGAAACTGAAACCGGATAAGCTTGCCTTCCTTATTCATTTTTTGGGTCATCCTTTTCAGGAAAAGCTGCTTGGTAATGTTCTCCAACGATGATCGTAACTCCTGCGGCGTAAATGGCTTGGGAATAAAGTCGTATGCACCATCGCGGGTGGCTTTTACAGCGAGCTCGAGCGATGCATAAGAAGTAATCATCACCACTACGATATCTAGCAGTTTTTTCTTTACATATTCAAGCACTTCAACACCCTGAATTCCGGGAAGCTTATTATCGAGTAAAATAATATCCGGCATCTCGCTATCTATCAGCTCAATGCCTTCTTCTCCGCTTGCTGCTTCAAGCACTGTAAATTCAATATGCTCATCCATAAACGGGTAGTCGACCCTGAAGTTTTGTAAAATTCTCCGGGTGCCCATGCGTATCCCTGGCTCATCATCAACTACCAATATTTTATATTCGGCCATAATTTACATTTTCAGCAGTTTCTTAATCTCCTTTAAAAGCTGGTCGGGGCGGATGCCTTTATCAAGAAATAGATCAGCTTTAATCCAGTCTTTATTCGGCCCGGTGCTTACTTCAAATGTCATTCCTGTTTCAGCTGTAACGGCAGTGGCAATTATTACCGGCACCTCAGGGTATTTTCGTTTGATTTTGTAGGCAACAATAAAACCACTGTCTTCGTTCTCCATCATCAGGTCAAGTATTGCCAAATCAGGTCTAACCGTCTCAAGAATGGTTTCGGCCTCCTTCTGACCTTCGGCTGCAATGGCTTCAAATCCAAATTGTTCAATTCTGACTTTCATCTGGAACAGATAATCCATGTCATCATCAACAATCATTACAGTTTTTTTCATTTGCTTCAAGCTAAATCTGTGTTTTTAATTCAGTGAATTATGGGTTAACCTGCGGGTTTCGTGGTAACGTAATGGTGAATGTTGTACCTGTTGGGCCTTTTGCCTGGTCAGCGTTCGATTTTACCGTTATCGATCCTTTATGCATTTTTACAATGCCATAAATAATAGGTAAACCAAGGCCGGTGCCTTTCCCAATTGGTTTTGTTGTGAAAAAGGGTGTAAATAGTTTACCCATATTTTCTTTGGCGATGCCGCAACCTGTGTCAGTGATATACACGCTTACTTCACTGGTAGTATCAACTGCTTTAACATGTATTGATCCACTCCCGGCAGGCATGGCTTCAACCGCATTTTTCAGCAGATTGGTAAACACCTGAGCCATTTGATCATAATCGAGATGAACTAATGGATTCAGAACGTTGGCCTCAAAGGTTATATGAATTGCAGGTGGTGCCAGCACTGAACCCAGGGAATGTTCTACAAGTTTAATAAGGTTGTTTTCGTTGATGTTAACCTGATTTTTACGTGCAAAGTTGAGTAAACCGCCAACAATTTTTTTGCATCTTTCAGCCTGTTCAACAATGAGTTCAAGATCCTGCCTGAACGGGCTATCGGCTGCGGCCTCGTCTTTGAGAATATTGCTGTACATGGTAATCACGCCAAGCGGGTTGTTGAGCTCATGTGCTATGCCTGCCGATAGCTGCCCAAGCCCGGCTAGTTTTTCAGATTGCTTGAGTGCCTCTTGCGTATTGGCGAGTTTCTCATTGGAGATATTGAGGTCTCTGATGTAATTATGCAGGTTTTCAATGGAATTGGGAAGGCACATTTCCTGTTCTGCCAGTCCTCTTATAATGGCTATAGCATGTTCGTAGCACGAATCATAGCCACAGGCACCGCAATCAAGATGGTCGCCCGGTTCGTTTTTACCCATTCTGCGCAATACTTCCTGTATTTCACGTTCATCGGGCCGGGCCATGCGTACGTCACGGCGTTTAAACTGACGCTCGAGGCTGATGTGGCTGAATTCTTTAATATCGGAGCGCCATTGGTCGATATTCAGGTTTTCGAGCTTGTTTAATACATATTCGCTTACACTGGCCTGTTTACTATACCGCTTGTTGTTTGACGAAAAATATGGATATGGCGACATGCCCGGACCCATGATACAACCTTCGCAGCAGAGCAATTCAAGGTGTTCCTGCGCAATCTGCCCAGTTTCAAATTCTTTAATCGCTTCCTGAAAATCGGATCTGCCTCCAGCCACAATTACATTCCGCTCAATAACATCTTCGCGATAGCCAACGGTTTTGAGCAAGCCCCTGCTGATGGGGAAAATAGCACCTTTGCCACTTAAAGGAGGGTCAAACTCTGTAGGTTTAACATCAGCAGGTTTTATATGCTTTTCAGTGAGCATCTCGCGAAGTTCCCTGAAGGTGAGTGCTGCACTTATCTCTTCTGATTCGTCTTTTTTGGCTATACACGGACCAATAAAAACTACTTTAAGTTTCTGCCCGTATTTTTCGCGCATTACTCTTGACATAGCTACCATAGGCGATACTACGGGTGCAAGGGCGTTAATCAAGTCGGGATGATAATGCTCAATATAGCTCACTATGGCTGGGCAATCTGAACTTATTACAGGCGGGTAATTTCCCGGGCTCATCATTTCCTTATAGGTTGATGCTACCAGATCGGCTCCAAATGCAACCTCGGCTACATAATCAAATCCCAATGCCCGGATCATGGATACCAGCAAACGGTGATTACGTATCTCCGAAAATTCGGCTGGGAAACTGGGAGCCAATAATGCAGCTGTTTTACCCTCAGTTGCAAGCATAAGTCTTGTTAGCTCGATTTCCTTTCTGAAAATCTTGGCATTCTGGCTGCATACTTTTATGCAGTTTCCGCATCCAATGCACCTTTCGGGAATAACTTCGGCCTGGCCATTGCTTATCTTAATGGCTTTGGCAGGGCATTCGCGAACACAGGTATAGCAAACTCTGCACCTTTCCTTTATGGTACTAACCAGTTGCTGCTTCATCAATGCCTTGGTTTAAGTCAATTATTGTTAATAAGCCACATCGCGCTTAGTATAAGTTGTATGCAGCAGCTCAATGGCTTTTTTACCAAGCGGTTCTCCCAAAAATTCGCGGTAAATTGCAATAACTGCCGGATTTTTATGAGCCACTTTTATTGGTTCCTTTTCATCCATTTCGTAAATGGTTTTAATCCGTTGCCTCACCACCTGCTGATCATCCGAGATGGGTTGCCCGCCACCGTTGATACAGCCGCCCTGGCACGCCATTACTTCGATAAAATGTAAGTCTGATCTGCCTTTAAGAACTTCGCCAACCAATTTACCTGCCGCTTTCATGCTATCGGCCACAGCAAATCCTATATTGTATTCACCCATAGCGAGCCTTACCTCTCTGATTTCTTTCGTTTGCCGGAGTTCACTTATTTTGAGCTGTTTTATTTCAGTGCCGGTAAGCCTGTAATGCAGGGTGCGTATGAGCGCTTCGCTCAGGCCACCGGATACACTCAATAAGCGCGATGCTGAGCTGCGTAAGTGAAATGGAGCGTCGGGCAGGTCGTTTTCATTCAGATTTTCTCCGATTCCATTCAGTTTTATAAACTGCGACAGTTCTCTTGTAGTCATTACAGTATCTACCTCTGTAATTCCTTTTTGAGTCATTTGTTCACGCTGCGATTCAAATTTTTTAGCAGTACAGGGCATGGCAGATACCGAGAAAATCTGACTACTCTTTACTACAAATCCGGGTGCATAAAACGATCTTATAAGCGATCCTGTCATTTGCTGTGGTGATTTGCAACTTGAAAGCTGAGGCAGAATTTCAGGATATTTTTGTTCGGCAAACTTGACCCATGCCGGACAATCGCTCGAGAAAAGCGGCAGATTGATGTTAGATCTGATCCTCTGTTCCAGTTCTGCTGCAAGTTCGGTAATGTAAAGGTCGGCTGCAAAAGAGGTGTCGAACACTTTGTCGAATCCGGCGCGACGTGATGCTGATACAAGCACACCAATACTGTCTTTTCCTGTTTTCAGACCAAAGTTTTCGGCCATGCTTATCTGAACAGTGGGTGAAAGCTGAAGTACCACATGCTCCTCGGGGTTATGGAGTGCAGTGAGAAGGTCGGGTGAATGTCTTTTCTCATGCAGGGCACCGGTAGGACATGCCATAATGCACTGACCGCAGTTGATGCAGCTCGAGAGATTAATCTGCTTATTGAATGATGGCCCTACAATGGTTTTATTGCCACGCCCTATAAATCCGAGTGTCATAGCTCCGACTACTTCATCGCAGGTTCTTACACAGCGCCCGCACAGGATGCATTTTGAAGGCTCGCGAACAAGTGCCGCTCCTGATGGGTCGGTTTTAGCCTTGCTCTTGCTTCCTCTGAAGCGACGCTCTCTCACACCTAATTCCGCTGCAAAAGTCTGAAGTTCGCAGTTACCGTTGCGCTCGCAATACAGGCAATCATCAGGATGATTGCCGAGCAGCAACTCAACATTGGTTTTGCGTGCGTTCACTACTCTGGGTGAATGGGTGCGTATTTTCAATCCATCTTCCACAGGGAATGAACATGCTGTAATTAGATTCGGTTTGCCCTCTACTTCTACAACACACATCCTGCAAGATCCTGTAGGGTACAAGCCTGGCATATGACATAAGGTTGGTACTGTTATGCCGCTTTTAGCCAGCGACTCCAGAATAGTTTCCCCTTTGCGAGCCTGTATTATTTTACCGTTGACTTCTATAGTAAAATTCATCGTTTTTATGCATGTTATTTTACGATTACAGCAACAAACTTGCATACATCGTAACAAATTCCACACCCGATACATTTGTCTTCGACGATAAAATGGGGGTTGCGGGCCGATCCGATGATGGCTGTTGTAGGGCATTTCTTGGCGCAGGCTGTACAGCCTATGCATTTGTCAGTATCTATGTAATATACCCGAAGGTCTTTGCACACGCCGGCCCTGCATTTGCGTTCGAAAATGTGTTCTTCAAATTCGTCGCGGAAGTGCTTCATAGCGCTTAAAAGCGGATTTGGTGCTGTTTGGCCCAATCCGCAAAGTGAAGTATCTTTTATTACTTCAGCCAGATTATTGAGTTGCATTACTCCCTTAAACCTTTCAAGAGCTTCATGACCAGATTCATCGGGCGGACGTCGCGTGATATTCTCGAGTATTTCATGCATTCTTTTTGTTCCTTCGCGGCATGGGATACATTTTCCGCAACTTTCGCGCTGAAGAAAATCAGTAAAAAACTTAGCCATATCTACCATGCAGGTATCTTCATCCAGTACTACCAATCCGCCTGATCCCATGATTGTTCCGGCTTCGGTCAGTGATTCGTAATCAATTTTTACATCAAGACTTTCTTCAGGAAGGCAGCTCCCCGAAGGGCCGCCAAGCTGAACCGCTTTAATAGCTTTACCATTGCGCACTCCACCGGCAATTTTATAAATTACATCGCTTAGTGAGGTTCCCATCGAAACTTCAACCAGTCCAACCATATTAATTTTTCCGGCAAGGGCAAAAACTTTGGTTCCTTTACTTTTTTCAGTGCCAGTGGCAGCAAACCAGGCAGGTCCATTCTCGATGATGGATGGGATGTTAGCCAGAGTTTCCACATTGTTAACCACAGTAGGTAATCCGAAAAGACCACGCTGCGATGGGAAGGGAGGTTTTGGGCGGGGCATTCCGCGTTTGCCTTCAATACTTGCAATAAGGGCGGTTTCTTCTCCGCAAACGAATGCTCCGGCGCCTTCTCTAATGCCGATTGTAAGGCTATAGCCACTGTTGAGTATGTTGTGCCCGAGCAATCCAGCTTCCTGAGCTTGATTTATGGCTATTTTTAGGCGTTCAACAGCCAGTGAGTATTCAGCTCTGACATAAATATAGGCTTTGCCAGCCTGAATGGCATAAGCCGATATGGCTACCCCTTCGATTATTTTGTGAGGATCTCCTTCAAACAGGGAACGATCCATAAATGCACCGGGGTCGCTCTCATCGCCATTGCATATCAAAAAGCGCTCTTCACCCTGAGTATTAAGCGCTGCCTTCCATTTTTCGCCCGTAGGATATCCACCGCCACCCCGGCCGCGCAGACCACTTTCAGAAATAATACCACACACTGCATCAGGCGAGTAGCGCAGTAATACCTTGGTAAGGGACTTGTAACCACCGTTGGCGATATAAGATTCAATGGAGAAGGGATTTATAATACCGCAATTCTTTAAAACAACGCGGTTTTGCATTCTGAAAAACGGCAGATCATTGAGCAATCTGATGCCATTCCACGCTTCCTGATGAGAATGTGAGTATTGCCCTAGTGCCATTCCTAAAGGGATGGTATTGTTGAGTACATCGTCGAGGAGTGGTTCGACTTTTTCGGCAGTTACATTCCCGAACGAAATGCGCCTTTTACCGGGAAGTTGAATATCGAGCAGCGGCTCGCTTCTGCACAGTCCGATGCATCCAACTTCTATAATTTCTGCATCAATGTTTTTCTCTGTTGTATATTGCCTTATAGCCATCAGTGTTGCTGCTGACCCGGCAATTCGGCCACAAGTTCCGCTGCCTACAAAAAATACGGGTTTTGCCACTGCATCATAACGAAGTTGGCTGAGCAGTTTTTCGAATTCGGGCAACGAAGAATGCGCTTTGTTAAGGAGCGCAACATCCCTAAGATCTGATAAGGCGAATTTGAAGGTATTGTTCATGCCGGCTTACCATTGATTTTGCAGTGTTCTATTATTTCACGTAACTTTAGGGAATCTACGCCATTAAAATAGATTCCATTTACATTTATTACAGGCGACAGCCCACAGGCTCCCATGCAGTTAACTACTTCGATGCTAAACATGCCATCACGTGTGGACTGGCCACTTTTAATTTTAAGCAGTCTCTCAGCTTCCTGTAAGATAAGGTGCGATTTTTCGATGTGACAGGTGGTTCCATGGCACATTCTGAAATGAAACTTTCCTCTGCGTTCAAATTTAAACAGATCGTAAAATGTAGCTACACCGTATATTTTGCTTACAGGTAAATCAAGTGCCTGCCCAATACGGTTAATTGATTCTTCAGGCAAATAACCCAGTTCATTTTGAATTTCCTGAAGTAAAGGCAGAAGCCCTTGGCGTTGAGGATTCAGGTAGTTATCAATGATTTCGTCAACTTTGTCGCTTGATGTTTTCATCGGAATGTGCAGGCTATTTACTATCTTTAATGCGTTGAATCAAACCTTTGTGTTAATCGCTGATAAAATTACTGTTATTTTAATAACAATGTTATTTTTTTAACAGTTATTTTTAAAAAAACTACTTTTGTTCCAACTTTAAACTGGTTTTTGAATGCTTCAGGTTCAAACCGATTGAGTCATCATAATAAATATACAAGCATGGATCACAAAACTGATATTCAAATTTGCCTGGGCAGTTCGTGTTTTTCGCGCGGAAATAAAAGGCTTGTTAAAGTTATTGATCAGTTTATTTCCGAAAAAAATATCCGGCATCTGGTGCACTTTCATGGAGCACATTGTTTTAGCGGCTGCGATAAAGGTCCGCTGATGCATATTGATGGAAAGGAATATACGGGACTTACCGAAGAAAAGGTGCTGCTTATTCTAAATGATGAATTCAGGCATATTTTAAGTCCGGCTTAAAAGAATGATTGCTTTTAAAGATGATACTATGGAACCCCTGATACACATTGACAACGAAAAGTGCAAGGTATGCTATGCCTGCGTTCGTATTTGCCCCGTTAGGGCCATTCAGGTTACCACCGATTCGGAGCCACCGGTGGTAGTTCACGATCGTTGCATTGGTTGTGGAAGCTGTCTGCATGTGTGTGCTCCTCAAGCTATTACGTATCGTGATTCGTGTGAACAAACAAAAGCTCTGCTTGCATCCGGCCAACCTGTGGCAGCAATTGTGGCACCTACTATCTCGGGCGAATTCGATGATATAACCGATTACCGCAAGTTTGTTAAGATGATCAGAGAATTGGGTTTCTCTTATGTAAATGAAATTTCTTTTGGCGTTGATCTTGTTGTTGAACAGTACAGGGAACTTTTCAGCAATTTTATGGGGCGTTATTATATTACAGCCAATTGCCCGCCGGTTGTTTCGCTTATCGAAAAATATTATCCCGGACTGCTCGATAACCTGGCACCTGTAATCACTCCAATGATTGCATCAGCACAGGTAGCCCGTCAACTTTATGGAAGCAATGTTAAGGTTGTACACATTGGGCCATGCATTGCCGCTAAAGACGAAGCATTGCGGTATCAGGGCGATGCACATGTTGATGCTGTGCTCACTTTTGTTGAACTCCGCCGCTTGTTTGATGAAATGGGTATAAAAGAAAGTACCGTTGAGTATTCAGACTTCGATCCGCCACTTGGTTACAAGGGCTCGTTATATCCGGTAAGTAATGGAATTTTGCAGGCTGCCGGACTGAACGAAGACTTAATGCAGGGAAGTATTATTACAGCCGAAGGGAAAGAAAATATTCTGGAATCTGTAAGGGAGTTTGAAAATGCAGTTGATTTTATACGCAAACACTTCAACCTGTTTTATTGTGAAGGCTGCCTTATGGGTCCCGGGACATCGCCGGGAGGTAAAAAATATGTGCGAAAAACCCTTGTTACCGATTATGCGAACAAAAAATTGCGCAATTTCGATACAGATCCCTGGTCTGATGCCTGCCAAAAACACAGGGAACTAACTGACTTTAGGGCAAAATTCAGTGTGAATGATAAAAGGCTCCCTGCACCCTCGCCCGCTAAGGTAGATGAGGTGCTGAAAGTAATTGGAAAACTCGATTCGGATGAAAAGCTGGGTTGCGGTTCGTGCGGTTATGCGTCGTGCCGCGACTTTGCAACTGCTGTCGCTCAGGGTTTAACTACCACCGATATGTGCATAACTTATTCATTAAGGAATAAGCATGACTTTATTAAAACCCTGAAACTTACAAACGATAAGCTCGCACGTACCCAGGAAGCTTTGCAATCGTCTGAGAAAAAGGCAAGAGAAGAGAAGTTGCACGCCCAGGAGGCGCTCGAGCGCACATCATCAATGCTGCAAAAATTGCCCAGTGCCGTAGTTTTATTCGATGAACATCTTAGGGTAATTGAATCGAACCAGAGTTTTATAAATATTTTGGGCGAGGAAGCTGCAGAAATCAATGAAATAATACCCGGGCTTGTAGGTGCCGATATTAAAACACTGCTTCCATTTCAGTTTTATAAATTGTTTTCAGCGGTTTTATCGAACAACGAAAATGTTATAAATCGGGATGTTCACCTGGGGGAACGGTTGCTGAATGTGTCTGTTTTTTCAATTAAATCGGGTAAGATTGCCGGCGCTGTGCTACGCGATATGTATTTGCCGGAGGTTAGAAAAGAGGAAGTAATCAGCCGGGTTACCGAAGTGATTGATGAGAATCTGGAGCTAGTACAAAAAATTGCGTTTCTACTGGGCGAAGGTGCTGCACGTACAGAACGCATGCTGAATTCAATTATTGAATCGCATCGCGATTCTAAAAAGTAGGCTGTTATGGATAATAGCTTTTATATTGAAATAAATGCCGAACTCAAGAACCACTTCGAATCGCGGATTTGCGGTGATGTTTTCCTGATGCGCAGGGTTGCTGAAGAGAACCGCATTATAGCCGTGCTTTCCGATGGCATGGGGCATGGTGTAAAAGCCAATATGCTTGCCACACTTACTTCAACCATGGCGCTTAATTTTACCCTGGAGCATAAGGAGTTAAACCGGATTGCTGAAATTATAATGAATACCCTGCCGGTATGCAGTGAACGTAAAATGAGTTATTCAACTTTTACAATTATTGATATTGAACTTGATGGCAAAGTAAGGATTCTTGAATATGATAATCCCCAGACCATCATAATGCGTGGCCGCACAATACTGGAACCTGAATGGGCCTGTGTAATGCTGAGTGGTGAAAAAAATGCAGGAAAGGAACTTAAAAGTTGCGAGTTTACTCCCGAAAAGGAAGATCGCATAATTTTCTTTTCTGATGGCGTTGCCCAATCAGGGATGGGTGCCGGTAAATATCTCTTTGGCTGGGGCCGCGATAATGCTGCCCTATATGTTGCCGAACTGGTTAACCATGAACCTGATATATCGGCATTGCAGCTTGCCCACAAGGTAGTTAATTTGGCCCATCTGAATGATGGTTACATTTCTAAGGATGATACCAGCTGCGCAGTGATTTATTTCAGGAACCCGCGCAAAATGCTTGTGTGCACCGGACCTCCTTTCGAAGACTCTAAAGACACCGAGCTTTCGGCCATCGTGAAAAATTTTGACGGAACCAAGATTATCTGCGGAGCAACAACTGCCGATATTATTTCTCGGGAGCTCAACCGCGGAATTACTGACTCCTTTGAATTTGATGACCCTGATTTGCCGCCAGTTTCATTTATGGATGGGGTTGACCTTGTGACCGAAGGAATACTGACATTGGGGAAAGTGAGTGAGATTCTGAAGTCTTACAACAGTGCTGCCCGACTTGGCAAAGGTCCAGCCGACAGAATTGTTCGTATGCTGATTGATAGTGACGAAATTCATTTTGTAATCGGAACCCGCATCAATATTGCACATCAGGATCCTAGCCTGCCCGTTGAGCTTGAAATACGACGCACAGTAGTAAAGCGCATAGCCCGCATACTGGAAGATAAGTTTCTGAAAGAAGTTAAACTTAACTTTATCTAGTCATTGAGCTTTAAGCAACCATAAAAACTATCAATTTAAATTTGTTTAAACATTGTCACAAAAATTATAACCATGAAAATTACTTTTGAGGGTAAAAAGAAAGTCATTGCCGAGTTTAACGGTAACAAAATTATTACCGATCAGCCTGTTAGGGGAGGTGGTGATGGTTCGGCGCCGGCGCCATTTGATTTATTTTTGGCATCATTGGGCACCTGTGCTGGTATTTATGTAAAATCGTTCTGCGATCAGCGCGGAATTCCTACTGATGGCATTGAACTAACCCAGGATATGAAATTTGATCCGGCTTCACATCTTATTACAAACATTGATATACGCATTCATCTTCCGGCCTCTTTTCCTGAGAAGTACCGCGATGCAGTTGTGAATTCGGCCAACCTGTGCGCTGTAAAGCGGCACTTGCATACACCTCCTGCTATGACCGTTGAAGCAGTGATTAAATAAGAATAATTCAAAAGGAAAAGCCGCAATTTTGTTGCGGCTTTTCCTTTTGAATGGACATAAATTTAGAGGCGTTCGTCAATCACCGAAGGGTCGAGTATTCCTTTGATGTCATAGATTACTGCGCCTTGTTTGCCATATGATCTGACATCTGTTTTTGTAAATTCGTTGTGTGCAACAGCAAGCACCACTGCATCATAATCAGACGATGGACTTGCAGTAAGTTCAACACCATATTCATGCTTAACTTCTGCAGCATCAGCCCACGGATCATAAACATCTACCAGGCAATCATAGTCCCTGAACTCAGTGATAACATCAATTACCCTTGAATTTCGGATATCGGGGCAGTTTTCTTTAAAAGTTATACCCAATACAAGTACTTTGCTTCCGGCAATGGTCTGGCCTTTGCGTATCATATGTTTGATTACCCGATTGGCCACATAAAAGCCCATATTGTCATTCAGTCTACGACCGGCAAGAATGATTTCGGGGTTGTATCCCAATTCCTGCGCTTTGTGGGTAAGATAGTAGGGGTCAACACCAATGCAATGTCCGCCAACAAGGCCCGGGAAAAATTTAAGAAAATTCCATTTTGTTCCGGCAGCTGCCAGAACCTCATGAGTATCGATGCCTATTTTGTTGAAAATTAGGGCAAGTTCGTTCACAAACGCAATGTTAATATCGCGCTGCGAATTTTCAATTACTTTGGCTGCTTCGGCAACTTTTAAACTTGAAGCTTTAAAAGTACCTGCAGTAATTATGCTTTTATACAGATTATCTACCTTTTCAGCTACTTCGGGAGTTGAACCGGAGGTTATCTTAAGGATACGGGTTACTGTATGAACCTTATCGCCCGGGTTTATACGCTCAGGTGAATATCCGCAGAAAAAGTCGGTATTAAACTTCAATCCACTGAATTTTTCAAGAATAGGCACGCATTCCTCTTCAGTTGCGCCTGGGTAAACGGTTGATTCGTAAATTACAATATCGCCCTTCTTAATCACTTTGCCAACTGATTCTGAAGCCTTTATCAAAGGGGTGAGGTCGGGTCTTTTGTGTTTGTCGATGGGTGTTGGTACCGTTACAATGTAATAATTGCAGGCCTTAAGATCGTCGAGGCTTGTGGTGAAGGTTAGAAAACGGGCGGCTTTTAAATCCTCGTCTGAGGTTTCGAGCGTTCTGTCGTGTCCTCGGCGCAATTCATCCACACGCATTTGGTGGATATCAAAGCCGGTAACCGGAAATTTTTTACCAAATTCTACTGCAAGCGGAAGGCCCACATAACCGAGGCCTATCACTCCGATGTTGATTGATTCGTTCATAGGTTAATTTTTAATCACTTAGTTTTATATATCGTTTTGAGAATAGGATGGTACTCGCCTTTTAAACCGACAATTTCAGCATTTCTTATTTCGTAAACCGTTGAAATGCTTTGCATTGCATCGTTGAGCCCGAATCCGTTGCCGGATAAAATATTTTGATACGAAAGCGTATGCAAATCGGTAAATCCTTCGCTGAATTCAAACTCTTCACCCTCGATGGTGATAGAGCGGAAAGTACGTTTGCCGGCCTGAATTGCTGTAAGTGGCAAAGTATGTTCATCGATACTCAGAAACCACCTTATTCTGGCATTTTTAAGCCTGAGAAATCCGGCAGCTTTATCTGGTTCAAGCAGATGAACCTGCTGTTGCTGCACCGGGCCGAAAATCCAGCTGAGCATATCAAAAAAGTGGATGCCAATATTGGTTGCGATGCCTCCTGATTTCGCAGGATCGCCCTTCCATGAAATAAAGTACCACTTGCCACGGCTCGTAATATAGGTGAGGTCTATATCGTAAACCTTATCCGGAGGCCCGGAAGCGACTTTTTGCCTGAGCCCTGCAATGGCTGGATGAAGTCTCAATTGAAGGATAGTGTGGATATTTTTACCGGTTTCCTTTTCAAGTTCTTTTAGCGCATCAACATTCCAGGGGTTTAGTACCAGCGGCTTTTCACAGATGGCATGGGCATCGTTGCGCAAAGCCAGACGCATATGTGCATCGTGCAGGTAATTTGGTGAACAAATGCTTACAAAGTCAATTTTTTGTTCACCTTTCCGGCGCAGTTTATCCAAATGACGGTCAAACCGCTCAGGCTCAGTAAAAAAATCAGCCTCAGGAAAAAAACTGTCAATAATTCCTACACCATCGTATTTGTCGAGTGCTGTAATTAATTTATTTCCGGTATCTCTTATGGCTTTCATGTGCCTTGGAGCGATGTAACCGGCAGCTCCTATCATTGCAAAGTTAGCAGACATTGGACTTATTTGATTCTTGCGAACCCGCTATACAGAAATTAAAGTAAAGCGTTTGCAGTTGCTGTAATTTCTGTGGCAGAGTGCTACAAAGTTAACAAACTAAGTTGATTTTGGTTAAAATCCTTTACTATCCGATATAGTTTTCATTTGTAAATTCTGTTATTCTGATTGGTCGAAATTAATTTTTTCGGATTCGCCTAACTAGTTTAATTTTGAGTTTCTTTTCGTAAATACTTTTTCAAACATATTGTATGTCGCCACTTTTTAATCATTTGCTTTTCCCGTTTATGATTGCAATGTTTTTAGCAATTACTATGGGTGGAAGCGGCACTGGCCCTGCCTTCTCTGCTGCTTTTGGAGCCAATGTTCTGCGTAAAAGTATTATTCCCGGTCTTTTCGGAATAATGGTATTTTTGGGTGCAATCATTGCCGGTAAGGCTACAGCGACTACCGTGGGTAAAGGACTGATTAGTCAGGAACTAATGACATTTTCGATAGTTTCAATTATACTATTTTCAGTGTCAATTTCGTTGCTTATTGCCAATCTGTTTGGGATACCGCAATCAACCAGCCAATCAACGGTGCTGGCTGTAATTGCGGTTGCTGCGTATTTTGACAAGGTGAATGTTTACAAGCTCTTTCTGGAAATTATTCCGGTTTGGTTTATACTGCCTGTAATTGCCTTTTTTATCAGTCTTTTTTTTGGTAAGTACATTTATAAGCCTATACGCAAGAGGGGCCTTACTATCTCGCGTTCGAGCAATGTTAACCGCAAACCACTGCTTGATTATCTGATTATTTTGATGTCATTGTATGTTGCATTCTCAATCGGATCAAACAATGTGGCCAATGCAGCCGGACCCATTGCATCGATGACAGCCAATGAGCTGAATATTACAGGCGACCGCAATTTTTTGCTGATTATGATTTTATCAACCATGATGGTAGCGCCTAGTTTTGCTATCGGAAGTTCAATTTTTGGGAATAAGATTTTAAAAAACACAGGACGCGAAATTGTGCTTTTTGGTAAAATTGAAGCAGTTATAATAGCATTTGTTTCGGCCAGTTTGTTGTTACTAGCATCGATAACAAAAGGTATACCCACCTCCCTGGTTCAATTGAATGTAGCAGCTATACTGGGCGTTGGGGTGGCCAAACTGGGTACAAAAAATATTTTCAAGAAAACCGAAGTGCGCAAATTCTTCCTGATGTGGATAATTGCACCCGCCATTGCTTTCAGTTTAACGCTGTTGCTGATTTTTGCAGCGGATAAATTAAATCTGCTCTGAAAATAAGATTTTGGTGTCGGGCTATTTAAGTTCAGCAAGTGCAGTTTTAATGCGACGTGCAGCCTCAATGAGTTCGGCATCAGAAGTGGCATAGGAAAGCCTGATACATTCAGGGTTACCAAATGCATCGCCCGGAACTATGGCTACATGTGCATGGTCGAGCAAGTAGTTGCACAAATCGGTTCCATTGTTCATGGTCTTACCGTTAAAGCTTTTTCCGAAATACCAGGTAACCTCAGGGAAAAAATAAAAAGCACCATCAGGCAAATTGGTTACAAATCCGGGGATGTTGCGCAAGTGTTCTGCAAACAGGTTGCGCCGGCTTTTAAAAACATCAATCATATGATTTAGCTCAGCCGATGTCGAAGGGTTGGTATTTACGGCTGCTATTGCTGCTCTCTGTGTAATACTGTTTGCTCCGGATGTAATCTGCCCCTGTATTTTATCGCATGCTTTGGCAATTTCAGGGGCCGAAACACTATATCCCAACCTCCATCCGGTCATAGAAAACCCCTTTGAAACGCCATTAATAATAATCACCCTTTCCTTGATGGCATCAAATTGTGCGATAGATTCGTGCTTTCTAACAAAATTGATGAGTTCGTAAATTTCGTCAGAAATGATGTATACTTCAGGATATTTTTCAAATACGGCCGCAAGATCACGCAATTCGTCCCAAGTGTAGACTGAGCCAGATGGATTGCACGGACTGCTGAAAATAAAAATTTTAGTTTTGTCAGTAATTTTTTTCTCTACATCAGCAGCAGTAACTTTATAGTCGGTGGCAATGGTCGTGGGCATAACAACTGCAGTGCCTTCAGCAAGCTTAATAAGTTCGCGGTACGAAACCCAGTAAGGTGCCGGCATAATTACTTCGTCGCCTGGGTTTACCAACGCCAGCATGGTGTTGGCCAAAGCCTGCTTTGCGCCGGTCGAAACTACTATCTGTTCAGGCGAATATTCAAGATTATTATCCCGCTTTAGTTTTGCCACAATGGCCTTGCGAAGTTCGGGATAGCCATTTACAGGTGGATATGACGTAAAATTCTGATCAAGCGCTTCTTTTGCAGCATCCTTTATATATGAAGGTGTGTTAAAATCCGGCTGACCGATACTTAGGTTTATAACATCAACCCCGTGCTCTTTAAGTTCTCTGCTTCTTCTCGTCATTGCCAGGGTTTCTGATTCTCCCAGGCGGTTAATCCTGTCCGATAATCTGATCATAGTTGTATGGGTTGAGTGTTGAACTTAAAGATTCAGTGGACAAATTTAGCGAAATTTAATTCGTGCAAACAAGGATTTAATCGCAGCCTGCGCTTAAAAATTACGACATTTGCCAAAAAAAAGTATGGGAATTTTTCGCGATATAATTCTGATTGTGATGCCTGCTGCAATTGCAGCTTTGGCTGTATGGCTGGTGAACAGGCAATCGTTTAAAGTAATACAGGAGAAAAATAAGCACGATATTGAGCAACAGCGTTTTAGTATTACTGCTCCTTTGCGTTTACAAGCTTACGAGCGTCTTGTTATGCTTCTTGAACGCATGATGCCTTCTCAGCTCATTCTGCGAAATATTTTAGCAGGAATGTCGTCCAGAGACCTCCAGCAACAATTGATATCCAACATCCGTGAAGAGTTTGATCATAATCTTTCGCAACAGTTGTATATTTCATCCACCTGCTGGGATATGATTAAAAATGCGCGAGAATCGGTAATTTCAGGTATTAATGATGCCGCTGTAAAAGTTGGCGATGATGCCGACGCTGCTAAACTTGCTGAATTGCTTTTACTGGCTGAAATCGAAAACCAATATTCAACGCTGCAAAAGGCGATGGACTATCTTAAAATGGAAGCTTCCGAATTGTTTTAATAAGCTACCCAAAATAAATCGAGGCCACCAAACAGGTGACCTCGATTTGTTAATCGGTTGCGGTTGATCACAGAACCTGCACTTTGGCGACTTTTACTGAATTACCGGCAACAACACGGAGTATATAGAGTCCCGATGGAAGATTGCTTACATCAAATGATTCTTCAAGGTTACCTGAAATTTGTTTTCCTGCGGGCCTGTTAATAATCGTCTGACCTGAAGTGCTCAGTAACGAGAAGGTCACATCCGATTCTGATTTCAGATCATACATTATCCTTAGTGTTTCGTTCGCAGGATTTGGATATACCCTGAAAGATGCTGCATCAATCAAATTATCTGTAATGCCGGTAGTTACGCCCAGTGGAACAAAAGGACCACCAGATGGGAGCACTGCAAACAATCCGAAAGGTGAACCATTGCTGTTGTTCTGAGGATCGAGAAATCCTGAGGCTACAAGGGTTATTGCTGCACCATGTAACATTAGATCGTCGAGCGGAGCATTGTATGTGGCAACAATGGTGGAGCCTGTTTCATCAGTAATATTCAGCTGATAGTTGGCAGTTGGTAGTTCGAGGTAGCCGGCAAATTCGCCATAGGCAAGGTTGTTAACAATAGTGCCTGCACCAGCATATACTTCTACTACATCTACAATTGGAGCATCTGTTGATCCGTGAAACACAAGTGCATCTGTATTCTGTGTATTAGTAGCTTCTTCGCGCGCCATTCCGTAAACATAAAGATTAAACGGCTGCGAAGGATTGTAACCCTGTGGGCTTATCATCCCATTGGCTACTATAATGTATTTTCCGCCATCTGTCAGATTTTAGCTAAACCGCGCCAGAGCATTTGTTGTGTCAGTACTGTTTGAAGGCTGGATTACAATATCAATATTTGTTTCTGCCGGGGCATTGATGAATGGCGAAGCTGTTCTGAAGGCAAAGTTGTCAAGCAGAAGCTGATCGTTTAGCCATACATCAACCTGTTCTGCAGCTGCATCAGCCGAATTGTGAATTACCTGAACCCTTGCAGTTGGCATGTATAACGGTAGTTGAACAAGATCGCCTCCGGCTGGTAAAGCCACATACAGTCCGAAATCCGGTCCATTGTTATTGTTTGCAGGTGTTAAAAATCCGGAGGCAATTACTGCCATTGATGCGCCGTGCAAACCGAGATCTACTAAAGGAGCAGAATAAGAGGCTACTGTGGCTGTTCCTGTTTCGTCCCGCACAGCCAAAACATAGTTATTAGTAGGCAGTTCCAGGTAACCAGCATACTGACCATAGGCAATATTATCAACCAGGGTACCGGCGCCAATGCCTGTTTCTACAACATCAACTACCGGGGCGTCGGTTGAACCATGAAACACCAGTACATCACAGTTTGATGAGTTAATTGCCATTTCACGTGCCATGTCGTAAACATAAATTGAGAAGGGGGTGGCTGGATTATACCCTGTGGGTACTACAATGCCATTGGCAACCAGTATATATTTGTTGCCACCGGTGAGATTGTAGGTGAATCTGGCCAGTGCATTGGTAGTGTCGGTTGAGTTTGAAGGCTGAATTACCACATCGAAGTCAACACCTGAAGGGGCATCAATAAATGGAGTTGCGGTTCTGAAAGCAAAATTGTCAACCAGCAGTTGATCGTTGAGCCAAACATCAACCTGTGAAGCTGCTGCATCTGCCGAGTTGTGTATAATCTGCACTCTGGCAGTTGAAATGGGCACTGCAGGCAGCGCAACCAGATTGCCTCCCGATGGAAGTGCAACATAAAGACCGAATGAGGGACCATTATTATTGTTGGCAGGATTCAGAAATCCGGATGCCACAACTACTGCTGCTGCTCCATCAAGATTTAATGTTGCGAGTGGTGCTGCAAATTCGGCAACAGTTGTTGTTCCTGACTCCTCTCGTACCTGCAGGCTATAATCAAGTGCAGGAACTTCGAGGTATCCAGCAAAACTACCATAAGCCAGATTGTCAATGAGGGTTCCGGCTCCAACACCTACCTCAACAATGTCTACAACCGGTGCGTCAACGGATCCATGAAACACAAGCAAATCGGTATTAGCCGGATTTGATGCTGATTCGCGACCCAAATCGTAAACATAAAGTGAGAAAGGTGTGGCCGGATTGTACCCTGCGGGTGATACAATGCCTGCGGCAACAATTACATAGGTTTCGCCATTCTCAAGATTATAAGTGAAGCGTGCAAGTGCATTGGTAGTATCGTTTGATGTGGCCGGCTGAATAACAATATCAAAATCAACACCTGCAGGTGCATTTATGAATGGTGATGCAGTTCTGAAGGCGAAATTATCGATCAGGATTTGATCATTTAGCCATACATCAACTTCGGCTGCTGCTGCATCCGGCGAGTTGTGGATTACCTGAAACTGAGCTTGCCCTATTACAAGCATAGGAACCAAGGCAATTGCCAGAATAAGGGAACGGAATGTAAAATTTTGAGTTTTCATGATATGTTGAATTTTGGTTATGGTATATGAACGAATCTTAGTATTAAAATGTTTAACAAATAACATAAAAGACTAAACAATATTTAAAATAATAATTATTTTAAAGTATTCATTATCAAATTTATAAATAAAATATTGATAATTATATTTAACATATATATAACAAAAAAGGAGATAATGTTTAAACAATAATTATAAAATGCAGTTAATTAACCTAAACATAAAACTATTTTACTATGCCGGTTTTTGAAAGTTCTCATTTGATTAAGTCTGATATTGAACGGTGCTGGAAATTTTTCTCCGATCCTTCCAACTTATCTCTTATCACTCCTCCTGAAATGAAATTCAGCATTATATCACCAGATCCAGTTCCGCCTATGTATGCCGGAATGGTTATCAGATATACCGTTCGTCCGCTTTTCGGTGTCCCGTTGAAATGGATCACTGAAATTACACAGGTTAAGGAACATCACTTTTTTATTGACAATCAGGTAAAGGGTCCATTCAGGTTGTGGCATCATCAGCATTTTTTTACTGAAACCAATCAGGGTGTTTTAATGCGCGATGTTGTAACCTATGAGCTCCCCTTTGGTTTTATTGGCAGACTTTTTGGAAGTAGAATAGTTGCTGCAAGGGTAAAACATATATTTGCGCACCGAAGTAAGGTTATTGATCACTTTTTTGGAACCGGTCATTCCGGACCGGCTTAGTTTTAAAAGGTAAGGTATTCGCTTATTTTCTACTTTTGCATTTGCAATATAACTGATGACAAATGACTAAAACTACCGGTAGTGCGGTTGTTCTGGGAGCTATGGCAATTTGCTTTTCAGCAATGCTCTGGGGCCTTGACGGAATCGTACTTACTCCAAGACTCTATAATCTCAATATTATTCTGGTTGTATTTGTAATTCACGCATTGCCTTTTGCAATCATGAATGTGTTTTTGTTTAATCAATACAAAATCCTCCGTAACCTTTCGCGCAGCGATTTGCTGTATATTTTTCTGGTGGCACTCACAGGCGGGGTGGTAGGAACCATGGCAATTGTAAGAGCTTTGTTTCTGGTCGAATTCAGAGAACTTACCGTAGTTGTTTTGTTGCAGAAGCTGCAGCCGGTTTTTGCAATCTCCTTGGCTGCGATTTTACTTCGTGAAAAATTACATAAGAATTTTTTGATTTGGGCTGGCATTGCTATTGTGGCCGGATATTTCCTGACCTTTGGTCTTCAATTACCTGATTTAAGCAACAAATCAGGTACTGCCCTTGCGGCATTTTATTCTTTATTGGCAGCATTTTCATTCGGATCAGCAACTGTATTTAGTAAACGGATTCTTCACAAGGTAACATTTCAGGGTGCTACTTTTTTCAGGTATGGTTTTACAACAGCTTTTATGTCTATTTTACTTGTTTTTACAGGTTCATGGTCAGGTTTTGGTGCAATAACTTCTGCCAACTGGATCGTATTCTTCATTATTGCCTTTACAACCGGGTCAGGTGCTGTTTTTCTGTATTATTTTGGATTGAGAAATGTAAAAGCCATGGTTGCAACCATTTGCGAATTGTGCTTCCCGCTGTCGGCCATTGTTTTTGATTATTTATTTAATGGTAAAGTGCTAACTATGGTACAATGGGTGAGTGCTGCAATTATGCTTGCGGCTATTATTAGATTGAGTATCGCACGCAAAGAGAGTATTTAGTAATTATACCCGTTGTAATTGCAGTGATTATTTTGTATTTTTGATAAAAATTTTAATATAACCTGATTCAAATTGTTTAAAAGTTTATTATTTATCAACATGTATGAATGAGTCCGATGTGTATGATTTTACGCTCCTGATAGCCGAAGACACTAATTCCAATTATAAGTTACTGGAAGCATCTGTAGGGCAATTTTTTCGAAAAGTAATTAGAGCCAACAATGGGTATGAAGCCATTGAAGCCATGCGTACTAATGAGAATATAGGTTTAATTATTATGGATTTGAGTATGCCCGAAATGAATGGATATAATGCTACACGAAACATCAGGTCATTTCGCCCTGATATACCGGTGATTGCTGTTACTGCCTATGTTGGTGATGAAACAATAGAACAAATAAATGAAGCTGGTTTCAATGAATACCTCCTGAAGCCATTTCTTTCTAAAGATCTTATGAATGCCATTCGGCGAAGTCTGCCTTCGAGTCAGCAAAATAAGAACGAAATTTAACTGGTTTTTAATTTCATCATCACCAATGCAGTATAGGTGCTGAAAATTAAAGTCATGATCAGTTGCACAAAAAGTGGTGTGGCAAAAATATCCCCTTGCAAAACTACAAAGGCTACCAATAGCGCTTTAAGCCCGTAATAAACACCCTTGCTGATTATAATTGCCGTAAACATAGCAACAAATTTTTGTTTTATTCGGTTCTTGAGCGCATAAAACAAATACACATTCAGCAATAGCTCAGCCGAAATAAGCAACATTTTGTAGAATACCGGGTGCGCCGAAACAAGGAACGAAAATAATGGTAACGAAGCCGCCAGCCAAAAAGCATTGGAGCGGTTGCTATGCACCATGGCCAGTATCACCATAATACGCATAGGTTCAGCAAAATACAACGGAACATGCAGCATATGAGAAAGGGCAGGAGTGAAGTAAATCAATAAAAATCCTGCAAGATTCACTATAATTGTGCTTATAGGAAGCCTTTGTAATACCGCGCTGTTATTCATAACCTACAATTTTAGTAGAATTAACTACAAAAATAATGGATTAAAGTATATTCCTGCTTTTTTTTGATGAATTGTAAATATAAAATCATTTTGTCTAATTTTACTTATCTGCAACAGGCAACCACAAAAATTAATCAGTTTAAGCTATGAAGCGCAGGGATTTTATTATTAAAGGCGTAAGCGCCGGACTCGTAGCTGGCACAGCCGGTGGACTTGGAAATATTGTAAAGCTGGCTGCAGCAGTGCCCGGCTCTTACGATTTGGTTGCTGTTCGCGACGGTGAACCTGATATTATGTTCGATAAAGCCATTGCAGCGATGGGCGGCATGCCCCGGTTTGTAAAAAAAGGTCAGAAAGTGCTGGTTAAGCCTAACATTGGCTGGGATGTAGCCCCCGAGCGCGCTGGCAATACCAACCCCAAACTGGTTGGGCGGATAATTAAACATTGCTTTAATGCCGGTGCTGCCGAAGTTTATGTGTTTGACAATACCTGTGATGAATGGAATCTTTGCTATCGCAATAGCGGCATCGAAAAAGCGGTGAAGGATGCTGGCGGAAAAATGGTGCCTGGTAATACAGAAAGCTATTATCATACCATTCAGATTCCCGCGGGCAAAAGCCTCAAAACAGCTAAAATACACGAACTACTTTTAAATACTGATGTTTTTATCAATGTTCCAGTGCTCAAACACCATAGCTCGGCCAATTTGTCGCTATCAATGAAAAATCTGATGGGAGTGGTTTGGGATCGCAGATATTGGCATCGCAACGACCTGCAGCAATGTATTGCTGATTTTGCATCTCTCCGCAAACCAACTCTGAATGTGATTGATGGTTACCGTGTTATGATGCGTAACGGGCCGCGTGGAGTTTCGACCGCTGATGTGGTTACCATGAAGCAGCTGATTATGTCGCAGGATATTGTTGCTGCTGATGCAGCAGCTACCCGCATTTTTGGTAGCAACCCGTCAGATATTCCGCACATACGGATCGCCGATGAAATGAAAACCGGCACATTGAAACTTGAATCTTTGAACATAAACCGGATAAAAATTTAGTATGAGGCAATTGCTTTATCTGAAGAATATTCGGAAAGTTATTTCAATCTTCTCATTCATAGCGATTTCATTTGTTTTTATTGCGCCACCACAATGGCTCTCTGTTGGGTATGTTACTGTTGTTACCTGGCTTCAGTTTATCCCATCAGCTATTCAATTTACTGATGTCCTAAAAATATCAGCAGCGGGTTTTATAGCTGTTTTTATAATCACCTTCTTTGGCGGACGATTATATTGTTCAGTGATTTGTCCGTTGGGAACACTTCAAGACATCTTTTCATGGCTCGCTCGGAGAATAAAGCGTAAAGAACATCTTCGGTTTTCTAAAGCCCATTCGCTTTTTAGGTATTCCAGTCTAGCGATCATACTCATATTGCTTGGTGCCGGTAGTATAACCGGTGTTTTGCTGCTTGATCCATATAGCAACTTCGGACGTATCATGGCATCACTTATAAGGCCGGTGATGGTATTTGGCGGAAATATAACGGCTGGTTTGCTCGAGTCATTCGATGTATTTGCGCTACCACGTATCGCTTACAAGGATTTCCACTTTGGGACACTTATTTTTTCCGCCCTCTTTTTGCTGCTGCTTATCATTATGTCGGTAAAACGAGGTAGGCTTTTTTGCAATACTTTATGTCCGGTAGGCACTTTGCTTGGTGTACTTTCTAAAGTGTCATTCCTGCGTATACGTTTGGATGAATCAAAATGCAATTCTTGTGGTAAATGCAGTAAAAACTGTAAATCACAGTGCATTGATGTTGCTAAAAAGCAAGTTGATTATTCACGATGTGTTACCTGTTTTAATTGTCTGGATGTATGCCCGTCAGTTGGAGTTTCATACACTGCTAAATTCGCGAAAAAGGCCGGCATTGATCAGATCAATACACTAGAAATAAACGCAGGCGCCAGGCGCAGAACTTTAAAAGCAATTTTGGTAATTTCGGCTTTTTCAGGTCTTAAGGCATATGCAACTAGGGTAACCGGCGGCGAAAATCCCACTACCATTCCCGAAGCGCGCACCCGTGTATCAACACCCCCCGGTTCAGAAAATAACAATCATTTTAATGCCCGTTGCACAGCATGCCAGTTGTGTGTTACATCATGCCCCACTCAGGTATTACAGCCTTCACTTATTGAGTATGGTATTGAAGGGTTTATGCAGCCTTACATGAATTATCATGCAGGATTTTGCAATTACGAATGCACATTCTGTGGCGAAGCCTGTCCAACCGGAGCCATTCAGTCGTTGAAACCTGATGAAAAAAAACTTAAAAGGGTTGGCCTGGCAAAGTTTATTGAAAAAAATTGTGTTGTTTATACGGATAAAACGGATTGCGGAGCCTGCTCAGAGCACTGCCCGACGAAAGCGGTAAATATGGTGCCTTATGAAGGTAAACTTGCAATTCCTAGGGTTGATGAAAAGATATGCATTGGATGCGGAGCCTGCGAATTTGCATGCCCAACCCGGCCTTATCGTGCTATCTTTGTTGAAGGCATTGCTCAGCACGAGATTGCTGACAAGCCGTTACAGGATAAAATCATATTTAAAAATACCAGCGAAGATTTTCCTTTCTAAAACAAATTATCTAAAAAAAAAGCAGCACCCGTTAAAGTGCTGCAATTGTCTCTTCGCATTATATGGTATAAAATTTTATACCATAGGGTATTTTTTGAGTATCTGCTCTGAATGCAGCAATAAGTCAATATATTGGGCTCTTTTGTAAACATAAGGATCTTTAACAGCAGCCTTCGAGAGTTTACCGTGGAAATCTGCAAGAGTGTTAAAGCCATGCTTTTCCATAAATTGTTCGATATCGGCGAGCATATGCGAAAGATGCTCAGGTTTATTTTTGTACAAAGCACTTACCACCTGAACGCTATTGGCTCCGGCGAGTATCATTTTTACAATATCACTGCCATGATAAATTCCCGAAGAACTGCAAACCGAGGCTGACAGATTACCATATAAAATTCCTGCATAGCGTAAGGCAAGTTTGTAATCTCCTTCATTGCTGAGATTAAATGGTGTGCTGTGCTGGAGTGTATCAAGGTTAATATCAGGTTCGAACATACGGTTAAATAGCACAAATGCTTTGGCACCTGCATTGGCCATACGCTGTATAACCTGAAGGGGATTGGTGTAAAATGGACTTAGCTTTACGCTCACAGGAATCTTTACTTTTTTACAAACTTGCTCTACTACTGCAACCTGCTCGTCTTCAATTGATTTGGCCTCGGTAATAAAATCTCTGGGCACAGCAAAAAAATTCAATTCAAGGCCATTAACACCTGTTTTTTCAATCAACTCGGCATATTCTACCCATGTTTCGTTAAAAACACAATTTAAACTCGCAATCAAGGGAATATCAAGTAAAGCTTTGGCTTCACGCAATTTGGTAAGGTGCTCTTCGGGGCCGGCATGCTCCATTCCCGGGAACAGGCTAATCATTTCGGCATTGCGCTCATTGTAAAGCTCCATTTCATCCTGAAACTGAATACTCTCAAGCTGAATCTGCTCTTCAAAAAGTGATTTGTAAACAATAGCTGCAGCGCCTGCTTCCTGAAGTTTAAGCAGCATATCAGGGGTATTCACAAAATTGCTGGAACCTACGATAACCGGATTCTTTAAAGCAATGCCCATGTAGCTGGTTGCAAGTTTCGACATAGTATGATTTATTTAATGTGTGATAAACCTGTTGATTGATCGATTAACAAAATTTTAACGCCTTTTGTTTGCCGTGTTCAAAATTATAAATGTTAGCGGCGCCGCAAAATTAAACAATTCAAGTGTTGATTGCATCGACATTTTTTTTATTTCATCACTTGCAAAAGGTTTTTTCACTGCAAAATTTGATTACCGTAATGTCTGTTTGGGAATTGCTAATACCTTATGCTTATTTAAAACTACCATCGCAAAGCTTAACTTATAATCATTATAAATAAGCCTTCTGGTGATTTATTCGTGGTTATAATTTAATTGTATTACTTTTTAAATAGGTAATTTTGCCGTGCTTTTGGGTAAAATCCTTGAGTTGTTGTTAATGAGCGTTTTAAATACTAATCAATATGACAAAAAAGAAAAATTTTGTTACCTGTGACGGAAATTATGCTGCCGCACATATCGCTTACATGTTCAGTGAAGTTGCTGCCATTTATCCTATCACACCATCATCAACCATGGCCGAATATGTTGACGAATGGGCTGCAATCGGTCGTAAAAATATTTTTGGTGAAACAGTGAAAGTTGCTGAAATGCAGTCAGAAGCCGGCGCTGCCGGTGCTGTGCATGGCTCATTACAGTCAGGTGCACTCACCACCACTTATACTGCTTCTCAGGGTTTGCTTCTGATGATACCGAATATGTATAAAATAGCCGGCGAGCTTTTGCCCGGGGTTTTTCATGTTTCAGCGCGCAGTCTTGCAGCGCAGGCACTTTCAATTTTCGGAGATCATTCTGATGTATACTCTACCCGCCAAACTGGTTTCGCCATGTTGGCAACAGGCAGTGTGCAGGAGATTTTTGATTTAGCCGGCATTGCCCACCTTGCTTCTATCAAATCGAGGGTTCCATTCCTGCATTTCTTTGATGGATTCCGCACTTCACACGAGATTCAGAAGGCCGAAGCTCCTACCAACGAAGATATGGCAGCCCTGATTGACTGGGATGCACTGCAGGCTTTTCGCGATAGAGCACTCAACCCCGAACACCCTGTAACCCGCGGTACTGCACAGAATCCCGATATCTATTTCCAGTCGCGTGAAGCTGCTAACAAGTATTACGATTCGTTGCCAGATATCGTTGAAGATTATATGCAGCAAATGGCCAAAGTTACCGGCCGCGAGTATCATCCCTTTACCTATTATGGTGCTTCCAACCCTGAAAATGTACTCGTTGCAATGGGCTCAATTACCGATACTATCAAAGAAGTAATTGATTTTCTTAATGCAAAAGGCGAGAAAATAGGTCTTGTTTCCGTGCATCTTTACAGGCCGTTCTCAACTAAGTATTTCTTCAGGGTAATGCCTGCATCGGTAAAACGCATTTGTGTACTCGATCGCACCAAAGAACCAGGCGCAAATGGCGAACCTTTGTATCTTGATGTAAAAGAAGCATTTTACGATCATATTGATCGCCCATTAATCATTGGCGGACGCTATGGTCTTAGTTCAAAGGATACAACACCTGCAATGATTATTTCTGTTATCAACAACCTTAAAAGTGCTGAACCTAAAAACCGATTTACCGTTGGTATTGTTGATGACGTAACCTTTACTTCTCTTCCGATGCTCCCTGAAATCGATCTTGCTGATAAAGGGACCTATCAGGCTAAATTTTACGGCATCGGATCTGATGGTACAGTTGGAGCAAACAAAAACTCCATTAAAATTATTGGGGATACTACTGATAAATATTGCCAGGCCTATTTTGCCTACGACTCTAAAAAATCTGGTGGTATTACTACTTCTCATCTTCGTTTTGGTGATAAACCTATCCGTTCTCCTTATTTGGTAAATACCCCTGACTTTGTTGCATGCCATGTTCCAGTATATCTGTATAAGTATGATATGCTTAAAGGTCTTAAAAAAGGTGGAACATTTTTGCTTAATAGCAATTGGTCAATTGAAGAAACTATCGAACGCTTACCTGTTCATGTCAAGCGTTATCTTGCTGAAAATGAAATTCGTTTCTATATAATCAATGCTACTGCTATAGCCGAAGAATTAGGACTTGGTAGAAGAACTAATACCATCATGCAGTCAACATTCTTCAAAATTTCGGGAGTAATTCCTTATGAAATTGCAGTTGAACAGATGAAGAAGGCGGTAGTGAAGAGTTTTGGCCGTAAAGGGGAAGAAATTGTGAAAATGAACAATGCTGCTATTGATAAAGGTGGCGAAGTTGTTCAGGTTCCTGTTGACGCCGAATGGAAGAATCTGAAGGATACGAAAACTGAAGATACCCGCATTCTGCCCGACTTTATCCGGAATGTAGTTGAACCAATAAACGCCATGAAAGGCGATGATTTGCCGGTAAGCGCTTTCCTCGATCGTGAAGATGGAACATTTCCTGCCGGTACAACACAGTACGAAAAGCGTGGTATTGCTGTAAATGTGCCTAAATGGGTGTCCGAAAACTGTATACAGTGTAATCAATGTGCCTTTGTATGCCCTCATGCCTGTATACGTCCTTTCCTTATCAATGAGGATGAGATGAAATTATTGCCAGAAGGCACTGCTACAATTAAAGCAATTCCCAAAACATTTGAAGGACTTCAGTTCAGAATTCAACTTAGTCCACTAGATTGCACCGGTTGTGGCAACTGTGTTGATGTTTGTCCTGCCAAAACCAAGGCACTCGAATTGGAAAGTCTCGACAGTCAGATGGATCAGGACAATCTGTGGAATATTATCAGCAAATCGGTTATTTATAAAGATACGATTGTTCCTAAGGAACAGAATGTTAAGAATAGCCAGTTTGCACAGCCACTCTTTGAGTTTTCCGGATCCTGCGCAGGTTGTGGCGAAACTCCTTATATCAAGCTGGTAACACAGCTTTATGGCGATCGTATGATGGTTGCCAATGCAACCGGCTGTTCGTCTATTTATGGAGGTTCAGCTCCATCAACACCTTACACGGTGGATGCGCAGGGGCGCGGTCCAGCCTGGGGTAATTCGTTGTTTGAAGATAATGCCGAGTATGGTTTTGGCATAGCTACCGGAGTTTCGAAACTGCGTAGCCGCATTGCCGACCGTATGCAACTCATAATTTCAGGCGATTACAGTGCCGATTTGAAAGAAGCATGCGCTGCCTGGTTGGCTGCTATGAACGATGCCTCCGGTTCAAAAATCGCCACCGAGAAGGTTCTTCCACTGCTGGAAAAAGATAAATCAGCATTAGCTAAAGAATTGTATGCACTTAAGCAATATTTTATCAAAAAATCAATCTGGATGTTTGGTGGCGATGGCTGGGCCTACGATATTGGCTATGGAGGTCTCGATCATGTAATTGCATCAGGTGAGGATGTTAACCTGCTTGTTCTTGATACTGAGGTTTATTCAAATACAGGAGGTCAGGCTTCAAAATCAACCCCGGTTGGTGCTGTTGCCAAATTTGCTGCCAGCGGTAAAAAGATTAGAAAAAAAGACCTTGGTATGATGGCTATTAACTATGGATATGTTTATGTTGCTCAGGTTGCTCTTGGCGCTAATCAAACTCAGTACCTCAAGGCATTACGCGAAGCAGAAGCCTATCCGGGACCATCATTAATCATTGCCTATGCACCGTGTATCAATCATGGCATCCGAGCAGGTATGGGCAAAGCCAACGAACAACAGGCCAAAGCTGTTGAAGCCGGATACTGGTCACTTTACCGCTACAATCCAATTCTTGAAAAAGAAGGTAAGAATCCGTTCCAACTCGATTCAAAGGAGCCTGATTTTACAAAATTTCAGGGCTTCCTCGAAAGCGAAGTGCGTTACACATCACTCAAAAAGTCTTTCCCGGTCGAAGCGAAGGAGCTTTTCTCTTCTGCTGAGGAAAACGCCAGGTGGCGCTATTATAGCTATCGCCGTTTGGCAGAAGCCAATTTTTCACAAAAATAACTGCCTTCAAAAGAAGATTATGTAATTTTGAGCCGGGAATTTTCCCGGCTTTTTTATTGTACCATGAAAAAACTAATTATTCCAATCATAGCAATTGTTGTGCTGGCCGCATGTCAAAGCCATCAAAAAGAAAGCAAGAGAGCTGAATCCGCCAAAACTAAATCGGTAAATCAGGATGATGATTCTGTAAAAAGTAAGGTGAATGAACATCTGACAATGGCTACCATTTACCAGCAGCGATCTGGCGAGTACCGCGCTTTGTGTTATCAGGCGTTCAATCTGGGTAAATTTATGCTAGATCAGGACCTAATTGATAAATCGGTGGATAAACCGCGTATTGTGATTCTCGATATTGATGAAACTGTGCTCGACAACAGTTCATACGAAGCCAGGTGTATTCTCGAAGGCACCTCTTATCCCACGTATTGGGATGAATGGTGTAACCTTGCTTCGGCCAAAGCAGTACCGGGCGTGGCCGATTTTTTAAAATATGCAAAAGCCAATGGGGTAGATATATTTTATGTTACAAACCGCAAGGCTTATCTTGAAGATGTTACATTAAAAAATCTCAGAGCAGCTGGATTGCCAGATGTTGAGCCTGAAAATTTACTGATGCGAACAACTGAAAACAGCAAAGAGCTCCGACGCAGGCAACTTGCAGCAACTTATCATATTTCGTTATTATTTGGCGACAATCTGTCCGATTTCTCTGATATCTTCGATAATAAATCAAACGATGACCGGATTGCAGAGGTTGAAAAAAAAGCCACTCAGTTTGGGAAGCGGTTCATTGTTCTACCCAATGCAATGTATGGCGATTGGGAAACGGCACTGTATGGCAAAGGAGAAAAATTAAGTGATTCGGCGCGTTTTATTTTGAGAAGGGATGCTTTGATTGGTTTCTGATGGATTAAGAATGAAATACAAAATCCATTTGAATGTCAAAAGTATCCGTGGGTATTGTGTCGAAGTATTGATATTTGAAACATATTCCTGCTTTGAGTGCCTTTAACCGGGGTAAAAAACGGTCATAGTAGGCTTTGCCTCTTCCCATTCTATTGCACCTTGTATCAAAAGCTATTCCTGGTACGATCACAAAGTCGATGGAATCAAGTGTCGTATAATTCTCACCTACCGGTTCCGGTATTCCGAATCCTTCACCAGGTTGCAAACCCCGCGCTTCATTATATTTTCTAACTGCCATCTGATCACCCTCCACAACGGGTAAAAGTATTGTTTTGTGATGTGACCAGTGCCGTACAAAATCATGCGTAAATACTTCACCTTTGATCGACCAATAGGCTAAAATAATCCTGGCCTTCATAAATGCTTCAGAATGTGCCACGTGTTGTAGAATAAATTCTGAATCAAGGTAATATTCTGCTTCAGGTTGCTTTTCGCGAAGTGCCCTGACCAGTTTTCTTACCGCGGACTTTGATTCACAAGACAAATTGGTTAGCATATTCATGAAAAATAAAAAAGCAACAGCATGAAACTTTTCACATCCGGATAGTAATGCTGCTGCTTTATTGGTTGTTCGGCTATTCAATTGTAAGTATAAAGGGGAGCCTGGCCTGAACACCCTTCATTGCGGCCCATGCACGCATTTCTTTCAGCCAGGGATAAAAGCTTCCAAGTTCTTTTTGTATGGTTGTTTCGGAAGGTTTACCTGAAATTTCTTCGATAATTTGAGTAAACGGATCTTTTTGCTCGGGTAACGAAACCAGTCTATAGTTCTCAAGTTTTGCCATACCGGCAGCAATGCTGATAGCATCATAAAATCCACCATTCTTATCAACCAGTTTCAGGCGCTTTCCATCTATTCCGCTCCAAACCCGTCCTTGTCCTATGCTGTCAACATTGGCCACAGTAATATTTCGACCGTCAGAAACATGTTTTATAAAAGTGCCATAAATTCGCTCGATCATATTGGTCATCACTTTTTGCTCGTAGGCTGATAGTGGACGGAAAGCCGATGGGAAGTCGGAATTTGCATTTGTTTTTACCTGATCGAATGTTATTCCTAGCTTATTGGCAAAGAATTTGCTGAAATCAGGAATTACACCAAAAACACCGATTGATCCGGTAAGAGTAGTAGGATTTGCAACAATGGTATCGGCTGCACAGGCAATATAATATCCGCCTGAAGCTGCCAGATCGCCCATAGTAACCACCACCGGTTTAACTTTTTTTGCCAGAGCTATTTCGCGTAAAATTACATCAGATGCAAGGGCGTCGCCGCCCGGCGAATTGATTCTGAATACGATAGCTTTAATGGTAGAATCAGTTCTGGCTTTGCGAATGGCCTTAGAAAGTCCTTCTGATCCAATGGTTTCATCGTCGCCTTCCCCACCACCGATACTGCCTACTGCATAAATAACTGCAATTTTATCTTTGGCTCTTTTTGCTTTCTTAATGGCTGGCACATCTTTGTATTTATCCAGTGTTACCATTTCAAGCTTGTCGTTTGGTCCGGCTCCGGTTTTGTTTTTTAACATTTCAGTAAGTTCGTCGCGGTAAACAATTTTATCGGCAAACTTTAATCTGACAGCGTCTTCAGGAGTCTGAACAAGCAGAGAATCGGCACAATTTTGCAGAATTGTTGTTTCTATCTTTCTGGCTTCGCCAATTCCAACGGCCATATGATTCCAGATTGCTCCTACATAAGCAAGTGTTTGCTCGCGGTTGGCTTCACTCATTTTATCATTAATCAGCGGTTCAATGGCACTTTTATATTTACCGTGTCTTATAATCTGTGCATTCACATTCAGTTTCTCCAGCATTCCCTTAATGAAGACCGCACCCCCTGATAGTCCTTTGAAATCAATACTACCTTCCGGATTAATACAAATCGTATCGGCTGTAGTTGCCAGATAATATGCTTTTTGCGAGTAATTCTCGCCATAGGCGATAATGAATTTTCCGCTCTTCTTAAATTCGATTAAAGCGTTTCTGATTTCTTCAAGGGTTGCTATGCCTGAAGGTCCAACGCTTAAATCGAGCAGTATACCGCTGATATTTTCGTCCTCTCCAGCTTGCCTGATCAGATCCATTGTTTCGAGTATCCCCGGGGTTTTGGTGGAAACAAACAATGAAGATTCGCTGAATTTTACAGGGCCTGCCGGACTGCGTTCAGGTATTGCTTCATCAAAAGTAAGTTGTAATACTGAGTTGGGCTTGATGCTTACTTTTTCTTTACCTGATAAAGAAATCATCGAAGCAATAAAGGCAATTGCGAACAACGACAGGATAATCATCGAAAGAATAAATCCGGCCATGCTGGCGAGCATAAATTTAAAGAACTGTTTCATAATGAGGGTGAGTTGAAGTTGCTAAAATATTAAAAATAATCAGATGTTAACCGGCGCGTTTTGCATTTGCTCAAACAGAATAAAAAGTATTTTAAAGTTTGACGTATAAATAGCGCAGGTGTTACAACAATTATTATAAACAATCGGCATGAGTTACCAACACTGAATAATGAATCGGACTTTTTTTCGGCAAGCTTTTTAAATTTGCAGCTAAACTTTGCCTATGGATAAAGTATACCTGTTAATAGGAGGCAATATAGGCGACCGTCTTGCTACAATGAATGGAGCCGTTGCAATGATTCATCGAAAAGCCGGTCGGATTAAAGCTGCATCAACAGTTTACGAAACTGCTCCATGGGGAATGAAAGCTCAATCTGATTTTTTGAATTGCGCAATTGAAATTGATACAGACCACAATCCTAATAGTCTGCTAACGGTGTTGCTTTCTATTGAAAGTGATCTTGGCAGGATCAGATCTCTTGAAGGTTACGAATCTCGGACCATTGATATTGATATCTTGTTTTTTGGAAATTTAATGATAGATCTGCCCGAACTAAAGTTGCCTCATCCAAGGCTTCACCTGCGTAAATTTGTGCTTGAGCCTTTGGTTGAGCTGTGCCCGGAATTTATTCATCCGGTTTTCGGTGTATCTATAAGCCAACTATATAGTGCTTGTGACGATCATTTGCCGGTCAGGCCATTTGTTGGTAGAATCCAAATCCCTGCGAATTATGAATTATAATTTTATTTCAATTGAAGGAACGATAGGTGCGGGGAAAACATCGCTGGCATCATTGCTTTCGCATGAATTTAATACCCGTCTTATTCTTGAGCAGTTCGAAGATAATGATTTTTTGCCAAAATTCTACAAGGATCCATCAAAGTATGCTTTCCCCCTTGAGCTCTCTTTTCTTGCCAGCCGCTTTCAGCAGCTGCGCGATGAATTATCAGTAACCGATCTCTTCAAGCCACGCACCATTTCTGATTATTTTATCAATAAATCTCTCATTTTTGCCCGCAAAACTCTGGCTGATGATGAATATAATCTTTATGCCAGGCTTTTTAATATTATGAATTTGTCATTACCCAGGCCTGATTTGCTGGTATATCTGTATGTTTCGGTCGATCGGCTCAAATCAAATATTATAAAACGCGGGCGGCCCTATGAGCAGGATATTCGCAACGACTATCTTGAAAAGATTCAGGGCGGTTATTTTGATTATCTGCGGCAGCAATCTGATATGCGTATTCTGATTATCGATACGAATGATCTTGATTTTGTGAGTAATCCTGATCACTATATTATGCTCAAGGATGTAATCTTCCGCGATTGGCCCACAGGCATCAGCACCATAACTCCTTCCTGAAAAACGGCCGGCTTTCAGTGTATTATGTTTAAAGTAGTAACTTTGCAAAGTTACTTCTGAATAAATATATGATTAACTAAACCGCCTCTGACAAGGCGGAAGGTTTTTTTATAACCAATTTTTTGCCGGTGTTATGATATTTTACATTTTAACTTCAATCGTGTTTGCCGGGCTGCTGCTGCTAGTAGCCTACACACTGAAGCTTGTGCGGCAAAAAAACAGGATGATTGCATTGCTGAGTGCTCAGAACGAATCCATCCTTGAAGCAAAAAACGAGTTGAATACTGCAAAGCTGAAAGCTGAAGAGTCCGACAGGCTAAAATCGGCTTTTCTGGCAAATATGTCGCACGAAATAAGAACACCACTCAATGCCATTATGGGGTTCTCGTCGCTGATTCAGGATGCCGAGGTTGATGATGATGAACGGAGTAACTTTCTTGGTATTATTCACTCAAACAGCACGAAGTTGCTAAGCCTGATGGATGAAATTTTTAATATTGCTCAGATCGAAACCGGTTTGCTTCAAATGACCCGTGAACCCTGTCATATCAATGAAATGCTCACAAGCCTGGTTACATTTTTCAATATGGAGAAGGGCTTATCTGGCAAGGATGATTTACAGATTCGTATGTTTAAGGCTAACCGGGATGCAGGATTTGCCATCCTTACCGATGAAAAGAAACTGAGGCAGGCATTGTACAATCTTGTAGAAAATGCCATTAAATATACAAATCAGGGGTCTGTCGAAATTGGATACAATTTACGCGAAACCTCGCGGATTGAATTTTATGTTAAAGATACAGGCGTAGGATTCCCGCAGGAGAAAATGGATATCCTTTTTCAGCGATTCAGGCAGGCTGATGACAGCTCAACGCGCCAATATGGCGGATTGGGACTCGGACTTACCTTATCACAGAAATTTGTTGAGCTAATGGGAGGTACAATGCGTGCAGAGTCTACGCCTGGTGTTGGTTCGGTGTTTTATATTGAACTTCCTTATGAAAAGGCTGAATAAAAAAAAGCTGCCTCAGGCAGCTTTTTTTTATTCGGGAAAATGCTCATTAACTTTGGAAATCTTTCAGCGACTCCATGAGTTTCTTGCGCGTAAAGAATATCCTGCTTTTAACGGTACCAATTGAAAGGTTCAGGTTTTCGGCAATCTCTTTGTATTTATAACCTGCAGTGTGCATTTCGAACGGCATGCGCTGATCTTCTTCGAGCCTTGCAATCCCTGCTTTTATCTCTTTTGTTGACAATTCTGATTCTGGTGAAACAAAGTCAGATTTCCGAGGAATATTCAAGTAATATAGGTCTTCGGTATTGTCTACAATGGTGTTGGCTTTCTGATTCCTGCGGTAGTTGTTTATGAAAGTATTCTTCATAATGGTGTACGTCCAGGCTTTCAGATTGGTGTCATCTGCAAATTTATCCTTATGAACCAATGCCTTCAGGTAGGTATCCTGAATCAGATCTTTGGCTTCCTCGCGATCGTTGGTGAGGGTGTTGGCAAAATAGGAAAGGTTGTCGTGAAGACTTATCAACTTGTGGTTAAACTCAATAGCTGTCATGGGTCTATATTTTAAAGTTTGCATTTAGTGTTTAACAAATATGGTGCAAAATTAAACAGATAGACTTAAAAAATTCGTTAATTCTATAAAATAGTAGATTAATGATTTAAAATAGTTTGATAAAATACTGATAATTAAATTGATACATTCTTATTTAGAAATGTTATAGAATGTTAAAAAAAACACCTCAATAAGTTAAACAAATTATTTATCAATTCGTGTTTCAAAATGGGACTCCGCATGTCCATAAATGGGAAAAATGAATAATCCATTTATGGTGCATTTTTTATATAATTGAATATCAGTATGTAAGAAAAATAAATTACCTGGTGTGAGGCGGAAAAAATGTCCTGCAATGGCAAAATAAATCTTTAAAAAGAGCGGATAGCAAATTAAAAATATTTAAAAATTAATTTATTTGACCATAACTAACTAATAAATAGATGGTTAAATAAAAAAAAGGCATTCAAACCGATGCCTTTTTTGTTCAATCAATTTCAGTCTATTATTGCAATTCTTTAATTTCATCAGCAAAATCGGCTGGTGTGGCTGCCAGTCTGACATTATCAGGAAGCTCTATCATGTGCTCATGGGTTTGGTAACCATTGATGAATACCACTTTATCGCTGAAAGTTTCAGATAATTGATGGATATAATCCGCAAACTTTTTTCGTGTGAGAGGAGTAGTAATTGAAGTGAAAAGTGCATCAATATTGTGCTTAGCAGATACCTCCATTAAATCCTCGAAAGGAACTGACTGCCCAAGATAAACTACTTTATATCCGGCTTTTTTGATAAGATAGTTGTAGAATAATAATCCCAACTCATGCCATTCGTTGGATGGCAAAAACATCAGGAAGGTCTTGCTATTGGACTTGGCAATTGCTGATTGTCCGTCGATGGCGATAATAAGCTTCTGCCTGATCAGATTTGAAACAAAATGTTCCTGGGCTGGATAAATGGTGCCGATTTGCCAGAGCAGTCCAATTTTCTCGAAAAACGGATATAGAATTCTAACCACTGTATCATCAAATCCCAGTTTAATAACAGATGAGGTTAGCACTCGTTCAAAGCGCATTTCATCGAGTTCAATCATAGCAACTATAAGTTGCTCAATCTGATTCTCGGTGTCAGGCGATGATTCTGAAATCTCCAGTATTTTCTGATTGATCTCGTCGATATCCATACCAACAATGGACGAAATTTTGTGACCGTTCCTGTTTAGGATAGAAACGTTCAACAGTTTCTTAAGATCACGGTCAGAATAATATCTGATATTTGTATTGGTACGCTCCGGCTCAATCAGGTGGTATCGCTTCTCCCATATGCGAATGGTGTGTGCCTTGATACCGGTTAATTGTTCTAGGTCTTTGATTGAGTAGCGAATCATTGGCTTTTCGGTGTAAAACATTTTGTTTAACCTTTTATAGTTTGACATATAACAAAAAAAGGTTAAAAATGTTTTTATGCCAGTTTTAAAGCGAAAACGGCATTATAAATTAAGGTAGCTTTATTTATGCTATAAGTAAGTCTTGAGCCTTCTTTAGTGCACGTTCAATTCCTGTTGAATCTTTGCCACCTGCAGTTGCAAAGTGTGGTTGTCCTCCGCCACCACCCTGAATTTCTTTGGCCAACTCGCGAATCAGATTTCCGGCGTGTAATTTACCCGTATTTGCTACATTGGAAGATATTGAAACCGTTATTGAAGGTTTCCCATCGCTTATGCCGGCCAGAATTGCAACCTGATTTTCTGCAGCTGTGAGTTTAAATGCCAGGTCCTTCATTATTCCGGCACCGGCATCGATTGAGGATATAGTGTAATGAATCCCATCTTTTTCAATACCGGCTTTTTTCAGTTCGTCCAGAATTCCTGAAGCGGCTTTTGCATTGAGCTCTTCAATTCTGTTTTTAAGTTTCTGATTTTCGTCCAGTATGTTTTTGATCCCTTTAACCGGATCGACAGGGTTTTTAACAAGTTCCTTAATATCGGTGAGCAGTTGTTGCTGTTTTTCGAAATACAATTCAGCTTTTTCTGCGGTGATGGCTTCAATTCTTCTAACTCCGGCAGCAATTGCCGATTCTGAAACAATCTTGAATATGCCTATTTGTCCGGTAGCTGAAACGTGGGTTCCGCCGCAAAGTTCCACTGAATCACCGAACCTGATAACCCTCACCGAATCACCATACTTTTCGCCAAACAATGCCATAGCCCCGATCTTCCGGGCTTCTTCTATCGGCATATTTCGGTTTTCCTGTAGTATAGCGTTTTGCCTGATAAACTTATTTACCATTTTTTCGGCGGCCTTAAGTTCATCATCAGTAAGTTTTTGAAAATGCGAAAAATCAAACCTTAAATAATCAGGATGTACAAAAGATCCTTTTTGCTCAATATGAGTTCCCAGAATTGATCGTAAAGCTTTGTGCAGCAGGTGAGTGGCTGTATGGTTATTGGCAGTCATGGCCCTATTGGCTGCAGAAACACGGGCTGTTATGGCATTTTCAGGCTTCGACGGAATAGATAATGTAATATGAATAATAAGGTTATTCTCTTTTTTGGTATCAAGCACTTCTATTTCCTTAGAATCGGAAATAAGAATTCCGGTATCACCGACCTGTCCGCCACTCTCAGCATAAAAAGGCGTGTTGGCAAGTGCAATCTGATAAAGAACTTTTCCTTTTGAAAATACCTTACGGTACCTTGTAATCGATGTTGTAGTTTCGAGTGTGTCATATCCCGAGAAGGTAGTTTCCGTCCGATTGTCGAGTACAACCCAATCACCTGCTTCAACCGAAGCATCTTTTCTCGAGCGTTCCTTTTGCTTTTCAAGGCCTTCTGTGAATCCTTCCATATCAACACTCTTGCCTGATTCGCGGGCCATAAGGGCTGTAAGGTCGATCGGAAAACCATAGGTATCATAAAGCTCAAATGCAAAAGCGCCATCAACATTCACGCGGTTTTGATTAGCCTCCAGGTATTGATTAAAGCGACTGATTCCGTGTGAGAGGGTTCTGAGGAACGATGCTTCTTCTTCGCTGATTACTTTCTCTATAAGCGTTTGTTGATTTTTTAATTCAGTGAAATAATATCCCATCTGATCAGCAAGTACCTGTACCAGCCGAAAAATAAAAGGCTCATTCATGTTCAGGAATGTATATCCATATCGAACGGCCCTGCGAAGGATACGTCGGATTACATATCCTGCTTTATTATTCGAAGGCAATTGTCCGTCGGCAATGGCAAATGCGATTGCCCTTACATGGTCGGCAACAACGCGCATTGCAACGTCAGATTTTTGATCTTCTCCATACTCAATCCCTGAGATTGATGAGATTGAGGTGATTAGTGGTTGAAAAACATCGGTATCGTAATTGGATTGTTTGCCCTGCAGTACCATACAGAGCCTCTCAAAACCCATTCCTGTGTCAACATGTTTGGCGGGGAGTGGCTGAAGTGTGCCATTAGCAAGCCGGTTAAATTCCATAAATACCAGGTTCCAGATTTCAATTACCTGAGGATGGCCTTCATTTACCAGTTGTTTACCCGGTATTTTAGCTCTTTCTGATTCAGACCGGATGTCGACATGAATTTCGGAGCAGGGGCCGCATGGTCCGGTATCTCCCATTTCCCAGAAGTTGTCTTTTTTGCTGCCATTCAGTATTCTTTCTTCTGCAATGTGCTGTTTCCAATAATTATAGGCATCAGTGTCGAGACCGAGTTTGTCCCCGGGGTCGCCACCAAAAACGGTTACATAAAGCCGGTCTTTATCTATTTTATAAACTTCGGTTAATAGCTCCCATGCCCAGTCAATAGCATCTTTTTTGAAATAATCTCCGAACGACCAATTGCCCAGCATTTCGAACATAGTGTGATGGTAAGTATCATGGCCTACTTCTTCGAGGTCGTTGTGTTTGCCACTAACACGCAGGCATTTTTGGCTATTGGCAATGCGGGGAAATATTACCGGCGAATTTCCCAGAAAAATGTCCTTGAACTGATTCATTCCTGCATTTGTAAACATCAGTGTGGGATCATCCTTAACAACCATTGGGGCTGAATCTACTGTTTGATGATTTTTTGACCTGAAGAATTCAAGAAATGTTTGCCTGATGTTCTGAGCGTTCATAGTTAGGTAATTATGGGTAAGTTGAACCGATGTTTTAGTGTTTTTTAACCTTTTAAAGGCTTGCAAATTTACTCTAAAATGTTAATTTTGCCGACACTCTTAAAATTTGATGTGCTAAATCTGCCTCATTAATCGGGGCGATTTTAATTCTATGGCTAAAATCAGATATCATTTCAATACCAAGTCGCTCAAAATTGAGCGGGTGCATGTAACCTTACGGCAAAAGTTTCTGAGGGTTTTATCAGTATTAGCTACAGGATTGGTGTTTGCTTCAGTGGTTCTTTTGTTTGCATACAATTTTATTGAATCGCCCAAGGAACGGATTCTTCAGCGCGAAATTGAACAATATGAGCTGCAATTTAAGATTCTGAATGATCGGCTGGGTCAGGTTCAAACGGTGCTTTCTGATTTGCAGGATAGAGACGATAACATTTACAGGGTTATTTTTGAATCAGAGCCTATTCCTTCGTCGGTGCGGAAAGCCGGTTATGGAGGCGTTGACCGTTATTCAAAACTCGAAGGTTATAAAAATTCTGAGATTATAATTAATACAAGCAAAAAGCTTGATGAAATTACCAGCCAGCTTGTTGTGCAATCCAAATCTTTTGATGAGGTATTTGGACTGGCAAAACGTAAAGAAGAGCTTTTGGCTGCCATACCAGCAATTCAGCCGGTTTCAAATAGTGACCTCAGGCGTATAGGTTCCTATTTTGGTTATCGTACCGACCCATTTTACAAGGTGAGCAAATTTCATGAAGGCATTGATTTTACAGCTCCGGTTGGTACCGATATTTATGCCACCGGCGATGGTATTGTAGCATCAGCTGAGCGTAACCGAGGCGGATATGGCAATTGCATAATCATCAATCATGGATTTGGCTACGAAACTGTATATGCACACATGTCGAAAATGGATGTGAAGCGTGGCGAGAAGGTTAAACGCGGACAGGTAATCGGCCATGTTGGAAATACCGGCAAATCAACGGCACCGCATTTACATTACGAAGTACATAAGGGAGGAAAATCAATTGACCCGATTAACTTCTTCTTTAACGATCTCACCCCTGAAGAATATGCTCTTATGATTGATCTGTCGCAGCGCCCATCACAAACGCTCGATTAACATTGTATGTATGCCATATAAAAAAAAGGTCGTCGGAAAGGTGTATTTCAGAATTGGAGAAGTAGCTGATATGTTTGGTGTAAATCAGTCGCTTATTCGTTTCTGGGAAAAAGAATTTGACTCTATCAAGCCATACCGGAATAAAAAAGGAAACCGTTTTTTTACGAATCAGGATGTTGAGCAATTCAGAATCATCTATCACCTGGTAAAGGAGAGAGGTTTCACGTTACAGGGAGCCCGTGAAAAGATAAAATCAAACCCAGGTGAAATTGCTGATCATGCCGCCGTTATCCAGCGTCTTCAGCAAATCAGAGAATTCCTGCTCGATTTAAAAACTGAGCTAGACTGATCAGAGTGTTGCTTTTACCGAAAGGTAGTTTTGCACGTAGTCGAAAATCCCTTCCTCAAGCGTATGGAATTTTGCTTTATACCCAGCTTCGCGTAATTTACTCATATCGGCTTCGGTAAAGTATTGGTATTTGTCGCGAATATCTGCAGGTGTTTCAACAAATTCAATAACAGGTTCAAGACCCATGGCCTTAAAGGTAGCAGTAGCCAGATCGTAAAACGGCCTGGCCTCACCGGTGCCCAGATTATAGAGACCCGACTCAGGCCTGGTTTTCATAAGAAAAAGCAGTACTTCGACCACATCTTTTACATAAACAAAATCCCTTAACTGCATACCATCAGCAAAATCGGGACGATGCGATTTAAACAGCTTCACTTTACCTGATTCGTTTATTTGCCTGTGCGCATGAAAAATTACCGATGCCATACGGGCCTTGTGGTATTCGTTGGGTCCATAAACATTAAAAAATTTGGTCCCGGCCCAAAAAGGTGGTTGTTTATCCTGCTTTAAAGCCCATTTGTCAAAATCATTCTTCGAAATGCCATAAGGATTGAGCGGATGTAGTTTATCAACAACCTCATGATTGTCGTGATAGCCAAATTCACCAAGTCCGTAAGTTGCAGCCGAGGAAGCATAAATAAGCGGTATGCCGGCATTGGCGGCCATCTCCCACACCATTTTTGAATAGCCGGTATTCAATGCATCAAATACAGCCATATTAAATTCAGTGGTATCAGTGCGTGCGCCGATATGAAAAATAAATTCGACCTGATGTGCATTTTCAGCGAACCATGTATTGAAGACTGATCGCTCAATTTTTTGTGCTATGTGCTTATTTGCCAGATTGCCAGCTTTCTCGGTTTTTGAAAAATCATCCACGGCAATTACGTTGGTAAAACCCTCGCGGTTAAGCCTGCCAATAAGGCAACTTGCAATAAATCCGGCAGCTCCTGTTACAACTATCATCTGTATTTATTTGAGTTATCAGTTAAAATCCAAAGAGGTAATACATTTTCCTGAAGATGTCAGTATTGTTTATGATTCCCGAAAAGGTATCCTGCCCTGGTCCGAAGGCATACAATACTGTTGGAATGGCAGTATGTTCCTTTGTAGAATATTTTCCTTCAGGACGTGTGCCAAAACGGGTTTCTTCAGTGAGGCTAAGGCCGCCAGTTTCGTGGTCGGCAGCAATAATTACCAATGTTTCATTGTTGCGCTCAGCAAAATCAAGAGCTACGCCACAGGCTTTATCAAAATCGATGGTTTCGTCGATATTGTAATTAATGTTGTTATCATGCCCGCCCCAGTCAATTTGTGATCCTTCTACCATAAGGAAGAATCCTTGTTTATTCTTACCCAGCAGATCGATGGCTTTTGAAGTTGCCAGGCTAAGCATATCGCCGCGTCCTTCTGAAATTTTTGGTGCATGCTCCGGATAGAGCAGCGCAGCCAGTTTGCCATTCAGGGTGTTCATCATCTCCGGAATGGTGCGTGCTATGGTGTAACCCCGTATTCTAAGGCTGTCAATCAGATTGAGACTGTCTTTCCTCAGGGTGAATTCGTTATAACCACCACCAATAATTACATCCACATCGGTGAATAAATACTGACGTGCAATTTCTTCGTTCATTTTACGGCTTTCGACGCAGGCAACAAATCCCGCCGGAGTTGCATGCGTGAGTGATGAAGTGGCAACAATACCGGTTGATAATCCTTTTTCCTCGGCATATTTAACAATGCTTTTAAGCGGTGTTTTATCAGGCAACATGGCCAACATGCCATTGTTAGTTTTGCGGCCGGTAGCTAACGCTGTTGCAGCTGCCGCCGAGTCGGTGATATAATTGCTCTCAGAGAAAGTTTTTACAAGGGCAATCTGATTGCAGCGCGAAATATTCATGTTATCCTGTAAGGTGGTGTAGGCAGCATACATTTGAGCAAGGCCCATACCATCACCAATCATCAGAATAATGTTTTTGGGTTTGCTGTTCTCAGGAATTCGTTTTCTATTATTATGCTGTGCAAATAATTGTGCAGTAACAAAAAAGAGCATGAATAGGCAGGTAGTTGACTTTTTAATCATGGTAACTGGGGTAACTGTTTTTTGGGAGTAATCGAGAGCAAAATTACAAAAATGCAGGCGACAGGCATTAAGTAAGGGTTAAGAAATCATTTTATTCATATTAATTCATAACCTAATGGCAGACAAAGAAGTTGAGTGTGTGTATATGTGGTGATTTGCAGCAAGATTCAGGATAAATTCTAGACTTTTCAACAACAGTATTGGTTGTTTATGGTGATTATGAATTGATAATGAGAATGCTGGATATGTTTTAAACAATCATCAGGCGCCGACTTTGTTTGAGCCTTGCGAATGGTATAAAAAAAATACTACATTTGGCAGGCCTTAAAATATTCCGCTTGGAAGCAGTAAGGTAAACAACTATCCATTGAGGTTTAATCAAAACGAAATTCAATCGTATGAAAGAAAAAACAATTGCTCTTCTGAGTGAATCGAAAGCTGCACGGTGGACTGCGCTGGCGGTGGTTGCATTTACGATGCTTTGCGGCTATTACCTAACCGATGTTATGGCACCGCTCAAGCCAATGCTTGAGAGTACAAAACATTGGACCAGCACTGAATACGGATTTTTCACCAGCGCTTATGGATGGTTCAATGTATTCCTGCTGATGCTTATTCTTGGCGGTATTATTCTCGATAAAATGGGAGTAAGGTTTACCGGAATGATGGCCGCAATAATTATGGTTGTTGGAACAGCCATAAAGTACTATGCAATTACTTTTATTTCACCTGATGCCGGTGTAATGCTCGGAATGAAGAGCCAGGTTGTAATTGCTGCTTTGGGATTTGCTATTTTCGGTGTTGGTGTTGAAATTGCCGGTATTACTGTTTCTAAAATAATAGTAAAATGGTTTAAAGGGAAAGAGCTTGCTCTTGCCATGGGCCTTGAAATGGCTACTGCCCGTATGGGTACAGCTCTGGCCCTTTCTACATCAGCTCCAATTGCCAGAGCCTTCGGATCAGTATCAGTTCCGATTCTGATCTGTTTAATCATGCTTTGTATAGGCTTAATAGCCTTCTTTATCTATACTTTTATGGATAAAAAGCTGGATGCTTCAACTGCAGCAGCCGGCACCGATTTAGCTGAGGAAGAATTTAAAATCAGCGACATCAAATTTATTTTTACCAATCGCGGATGGTGGTACATCGCTATTCTCTGTGTACTTTTTTATTCAGCCGTCTTTCCATTTCTAAAGTACGCTTCTGACCTGATGGTGAACAAATTCAATGTAAGTGAAAACCTGGCTGGTATAATTCCGGGTTTGCTGCCTTTTGGTACCATGATTTTAACACCAACATTTGGCAACCTATACGATCGCAAAGGTAAAGGTGCAACCATTATGATAATTGGTGCAATTCTGCTTATACTCGTTCATGCCATGTTTGCAATTCCGGGACTTAATAACTGGCTGGTTGCAATTGCTCTTATAATCGTTTTGGGAATTGGTTTTTCGCTGGTACCTTCGGCTATGTGGCCTTCTGTTCCTAAAATTATCCCTGAAAAGCAATTGGGTACTGCCTATGCTATGATTTTCTGGGTTCAAAACTGGGGTCTGATGGGTGTGCCTGCACTTATTGGTTGGGTGCTTGATAAATATTGCATCGTTGGCACAAAGGTTATCGATGGGCAAACTATCAACAGCTACAACTACACTCTCCCCATGCTTATATTTATGTTTCTGGGTGTACTGGCACTGATTTTTGCCTTCCTGTTAAAGGCCGAAGACCGTAAAAAAGGTTACGGACTTGAACTTCCGAATATGGTAAGTTAAATTTAAGTTTACTGAAATATAAAAAGCCATTCTTAAACGGATGGCTTTTTTTAAATAAAAAAAACCTGCCGGGATGGGCAGGTTTTTTTAACGACATCTATTGAGGTGGGATTTTAATTTTGTTAAGGGGCCGGGAAAGTCCTTAACGGTATATAGATGGATATAAAATTATATGACGCAAATATCGTATACTTTATACCCTTAATGCTTGGGAAATGTATAACTGCCTGAAAAAAATTATCCAGCGTATGCTTTCATCGAATAAGTGCGATGATTTGGCATGAAAACCGATATGATTTTCCCGGACTCAGAACTGCAAATAAGTAATTTTCGCCACTTTTTTGCAGCTATTTTTGCCTATTCAGGATCAAAGCTTCCGTGGGCTTCACCTGAATATTTTCGGTTTCGAAAGTTTTACCTGTGATTAGATCCTGATATTTCCCTTTTTCAGGAAGGTTGTAGGAATAAACTGATTCGCCAGTATTAAACAGTACGAATAATTTATCGGTTCCGTTGTCGCGGGTGTAAACCAGTTTCTGGCCTTCAGCCAGCAAGAATTTGATTTTTCCATTTGCCAGAACCTCATTTTGGTTCCTGATACAGATAATTTTCTTGTAAAACGCAAATATATCAGGATCGAATCCAACTGCTGATGCTATTTTATTACCTGGTTTAATATTACGGGTATTCTCAGGCGAAAAGTTAAATTCTTGCCACCACAGGGGTTTTCTTTCGTCGGGATCATCGCCACCCAGCATTCCAAATTCATCTCCATTCCATATATGGGGGCTGCCGATATTTGTAAACTGATGCACCACATATTGACAAACCCTTGCGCGGACAAGTAAATCGGGTTTTGTAGTAATGTAAGCAGTATCTTCAAAAGGCGAGGCATGAAATTTATATTTACCTCTGTTGGTAAAGTCTGACAGCAATCTGGGTGTATCATGGGTCGCATTTACATTCATCATCGAATAGCGGTATGGTTCGTCAACCTTGCTCCATTCATTGTTCAGGCCGTCGGCCAGTTGTTTTGCATCAATTTCAGGAAAGGCTTTGCCAAAAAAGCTACGTGCTGGCCTGTAAAGCTGATAATGCATTATGCCATCAAAAATTGTATTGTTAACATACGGACCTGGGTCCATGAAGCTGTCAGGCCATTTTTCCCACCAGATTTCTCCCACCAGGTAGGCTTCTGGGTTGATTGATTTTACAAAAGTCCGGTAGTCGCGCCAAAAACCCATGGGTACATGATCTGCAACATCAAGACGATAACCGTCAATTCCCCGCGATACATCACCATCAGGAGCTAACCATCGCCTGGTAACATCAAATATATGCCGTTTGGGACCCTCGCTGATGTTGCCTTCATAAGGATGGCCCGGAAGGCGTTCTCCTTTAACATTCACTTTCTTAATCTCAGGCAGACTCATGATATTAAGCCAGCCGCGGTAGGTAAATTCGTTTTCAGGCGTATTTGGATCATCAAACAACTGAACCTCATACCAATCTTTATACTTAGATTTTTGCTGATTTTTTATCAGGTCCTGCCATGCCCAAAAAAGCACGCCGGTATGATTCCATGAATAATCAACAATTACCTTAATGTTGCGTTTGTGTAACTCATCTACAAGCTTAAGAAATAACTTGTCGGCTGAGGTCCATTTCCATGTTGCCGGATCAGAAGGATCTTCGGTAGCTATAATGGCTATATCTCCTTCCGGGTCAGGCCCAAAATTGATGTCGATATGATGGTAATTGCGTGCATCATATTTATGTAACGAAGGAGCATCGTTTATGGGATTAAGGTACACTGCTGAAATTCCCAGATCGCTTAAGTAATCTAGTTTGTTGAGAATTCCCTGAATATCGCCTCCATAGCGACGGTGCTGCATTGTTTCACGTAACCCTCGACCAGTTGCCTCTGCCCAGGGCTCCTGGGTATACCAGTCAGAAGTCCACGGTGTAATTGTCCAATTTTCAGGTACTGCAAAAGATGCCGAAGGTGTCGAAATACTTGATGCTGTGGGGTCGTTGGTTGTGTCGCCGTTATTGAACCGTTCTACAAAAATCTGATACCACACTACATTTTTCGACCATTCAGGCGGGCCAACCTGATTTTGAGGGGTCAATGATGTTGCACAGCCCAACATGAGCACAGCTAAAGTTGCAAATAATGCGTTAAGCGCTGTTTTCATAGGATTAAAATTGCTCAAAAATCAACAATAAATAAGTTGGCCGGTTAGTATCTGAACAGGGACTGGCAATGAACAGATAAGTTTGCTGTTGTTAACTCATTCTAAGATTTCAGGAGCTCGCTCTTTTTTCCAGTGATGCCTGAATAATCTTTGTTTCAAAATCAATAAAAGTGGATGGGTTTTCAATTCTGCGTATCAGCATTTCCACGGCCTGAAGTCCCATGTCGAATCCGCGCTGTTCTATGGTAGTGAGGGTGGGGTAAGCTATACTGGCGATCGGATCATTGCCGAAACCTGCTACTGCAATATCCTGTGGAATTTTGTAATTATTTTCCTGGAGCAACTGCATGCAGGCAATTGCGGTAAAATCGTTCACTGCAAAAACAGCGTCGATGTCCGATGCAATTCCAAGTATCTTGTCCTTTAGCTCAAATACTTCTTTCCGTGTATCACACTGAATTATCATTTGGTCGTTTCGGACAATATCCATTTCTTGCAGGGCACTGAGGTATCCCTGCAATCGTAATCTTCCAATAAGTAAATGTTGAGGTGAAGCCAAATGTAGTATACTTTTTCTGCCAATTTCGAGAAGATGCTTTGTGGCCAGATATGCTCCGTTAAAATCGTCGGTAACCACGCGGTCGGTTTGCAACTCTTCGCACACACGGTCAATAAAGACCATGGGTATGCCACTGTCTATTAAATCCTTAAAATGCCCGTGATCAAGTGTAGTTTTGCTCATCGAAACCAATACTCCATCCACTCTGTGGTCGAGCAATACCTGAGTGTTGAGCACTTCGCGGTTGTAGTCTTCATTTGACTGGCAGATAAAAATACGGTATCCTTTTGCATAAGCCAGTTCTTCAATTCCACTGATAACCGATGAAAAGAAATGATGTGTAATCTCAGGGATTATAAGACCAATGGTATTTGAACGCTGCCGTTTGAGGCTTAAGGCCAGCGCATTGGGTCTATAATTTACATGCTCAGCATACTCCTTAACAACCCGTTTGGTTTCGGTACTGATATCGGGATGGTCTTTTAACGCGCGCGAAACAGTGGATGGCGAAATGCCCAGGGCCCTCGCAATATCGTTGATCGATATAAGTTTTGATTTCATTATTTGCTATTATGCTGCCTTAATTTCATGTAAAGGTAGTAATTTTCATATATGCGTACCTTTGAGTAACATAAATAAACAAATTTGCCATGCTGAGATGATTGAATGGTATGCTTGTTTGTCAGTGCAATCGATTGCGCAAACGATTGCGGAAAAAAAATCAAAAAAAAACCCCGAATTTGTTGTCATTGCTGCATTTTGGTAAAGTAATTTTACTTATTATTGTAACTCCAAAGCACATAACACTGATGCTTTTTTCAACCTGCTGAAAATTATTCCGGATAATTTATGCAACCCGCAATGTTTAATTGATGAGGTGTTGAATAAAGCATGCTGTTTTTTATTATATTTAGGCGGTTAAACAAGCGCATAAATGAATACATGCAGGCACAAGTACCCTAAGGCTCCTGATTGAATTTCAATCAGGTGCTGATCTTTTAAATGAAAGTTAAAGCAACAGAATAAATCCAAATACTAACCACTAATAATTAAACCACCAACCAAAACCAGAATTATGAAGAAGCATATTACATTGCTGAAAGTTCTGTTTCTTTTTCTGAGTCTGACGTTTGCTTTCCAGGGTTTCGCCCAGGGAGTCAGAGTATCAGGGAAGGTAACAGATGCAAACGATGGTAAAACCATGCCTGGGGTTACCATTGCTGTTAAAAACACCACTACAGGCACCATTACCGACATAGACGGGAATTTTACTCTCAATGTAACCAAGGGCTCAACCCTTGTTTTTTCATTTATAGGGTACAACTCTCAGGAAGTTGTTGTTGGTGACAAGCCAAGTATCAACGTTGTGATGATTCCATCGGTAACTACACTTGAAGAGGCAGTTGTTATCGGATATGGAACTGTTAAAAAAAGCGATGCTACCGGTTCAGTAGCAGTAGTTTCGAGCAAGGATTTTAACCGTGGTGCCATCACATCGCCTCAGGAGTTGCTCGTGGGGAAATCAACCGGGGTGGTGATTACCACTAACAGCGGTGCCCCGGGAACCGGTGCTACCATCCGCATCAGGGGAGGTTCTTCGCTTAACGCAAGTAATGATCCTTTGATCGTTATCGACGGACTTCCTATTGACAACAGCGGTGTAAGTGGCTCTCCCAATGCACTGGCATTGGTTAACCCAAATGATATTGAATCATTTACAGTACTTAAAGATGCTTCTGCGACCGCTATTTACGGTTCACGCGCTTCGAACGGGGTTATTATTATTACTACGAAAAAGGGTAGCTCAGCCGGAAGCAAAAAGATGGCTGTTAACTACAATGGTAATTTCTCAGTAAATACTGTTCCTAATACTCTTCAGGTTTACAGTGGTGATGATTATCGTGCATTACTCAACCAATTAACCAACGAAGGTTTCTCAGGTCTTAGCCAAAAGGCACTTAAACGCCTTGGTACTGCCAATACCGACTGGCAGAGTGAAATCTACAAATCGTCGTTTACCCAGGATCACAATCTGAGTATATCTGGTAACCTCAAGAATTTACCTTACAGGGCCTCAGCAGGTTATACCAACCAGGATGGTATTCTTAAAACTACCAACATGAACCGTTTGACCGGTTCTGTAGCACTGAATCCTACCCTCATGAAAGATCATCTTAAGCTGGATATCAATTTTAAGGGGACTCAGTCAAAATATGACTTTGGCAATACCGGTGCTGTTGGTTCAGCCATTTCATTCGACCCCACACAGGATATAATGAACGGCAACACCCGTTTCGGTGGTTATTTTACCTGGGTTAACCTGGCCGATACACTAGAAAACGGCGCCATGAACCCGAATGGATACCCCAACCCGATTGCTACAAGCAATCCTGTTGCATTACTTAATCAAACCACCAATAACTCAACAGTTAACCAGATGATTGGAAACATTCAGCTGGATTATAAATTTCATTTTCTCCCTGAACTCAGGGCTAATCTGAATCTTGGGTTTGATAAATCATCAAGTACCGGGGTTAATAACGCTCCTGTTGAAGCACCATGGACTTATCGTCAGGGAATCGGTCAGTTAACTGATTATTCTCAGGATAAAAATATGAACCTGCTTGACTTCTATCTGAACTATGTTAAAGAGGTTCCGGGTATCAAAAGCAAGTTTGATGTAACCGCCGGTTATTCGTGGCAGCACTTTAAAATTGAAGGCAGTAACTATACCCGCAATGTTGCCGGTGACGTTACACAGGATAGCTCTTCATACATCAATGAGTTGTATCTGGTATCATTTTTCGGAAGGTTGAATTACATTCTCAACGATAAGTACCTGCTTACAGTAACTCTGCGCGACGATGGTTCATCACGGTGGGCAGCAGGCAATCACTGGGGTTTATTCCCTTCAGTTGCCCTGGCCTGGAAACTTAACAACGAGCTGATGTTTGCTAAATATGATAATCTGTCAGATCTTAAACTTCGCCTGGGTTATGGTGTAACCGGACAGCAGGATATCGGAAGTTATTACCCCGCTATCGCCCTGTATCAGATTAGTGATCCAACGGCTGCTTATCAGTTTGGAACCAACTGGTATCAAACCCTCCGCCCAAATGCTTATGATGCAAATATCAAATGGGAATCAACTTCAACTTACAATGTAGGTCTTGATTTTGGTTTTTATAACAACAGATTTACCGGTGCGCTTGATGCCTACTGGAGAGAAACAAACGACCTTCTGGCTGAAGTACCCATTGCAAATGGTACAAACTTCTCGAATTATTTGTGGACAAACGTAGGAACTCTTACCAATAAAGGTGTTGAACTTATGTTTGATTACAAACCTGTAATTACCAAGGATATGAGCTGGAGTATCGGTTACAATGTTTCTTACAACAAGAACGAAATTACCAAGATTCTCTTGACTGATGATCCAACATTTACCGGAGTACCTACAGGTGTGATCTCAGGCGGCGTTGGAAACTACATTCAGAACAACAATGTAGGCCATCCGGCTAATTCATTCTATGTTTTCCAGCAGGTTTACAGTGCTTCAGGTATGCCTATTGAAGGTCTTTATATAGATCGTTCAGGTGAGGGTGGTAACGTTGCAGGAAACAATAACAACAAATACTACTACAAAAAACCTGCTCCGGATGTAGCCATGGGCGTTTCGTCGAGCTTACGCTACAAAAAGTTTGATGCCATGCTCTCAGCCCGCATTAACCTTGGTAATTATGTTTACAACAATGTAGCTACCGGCGCTGTTTACACCACACTTTACAATCAGTCAGGCTACTTCAACAATATCCTAACTGCAGTAAATGATGCAAAATTCTCCAATCCGCAGTACTGGTCAGACTTTTATATTGAAAACGCTTCATTCCTTCGCCTCGACAATGTTAGTATAGGCTACACCATGAATGAGCTTTTCAACAATAAGGTTGATGCCCGGTTCAGTCTTACTGTTCAGAATGCATTTATCATAACCAAATACAGCGGGCTTGATCCGGAGGTTGACGGAGGAATTGATAACAACATCTATCCTCGTGCCCGTACTTTCGTACTTGGTGTTAACATTAACCTCTAAACGAATATAGATATGAAAAAATACCTCAAAATATTTTTGGCTGTTGGCTTTTTGACAGTCATCACAACATCCTGTATCAAAGATCTGGATGTTACGCCGCTTGATCCTACAGTTACCACTTCTGCCACTGTTTACGACAATCCTGATGCCTATATTCAGGGATTGGCCAAACTTTATGCTTCCTATGCTGTAAGTGGTCAGCGTGGCCCTTCTGGTTTGCCTGATATCCGCGGTATTGACGAAGGATTTAGTAATTACCTGCGTCAGCTTTGGAATGCTCAGGAATTATCAACCGATGAGGCTGTTATTTCGTGGAACGATGCTACCATTAAAGACTTCCACTGGATGACCTGGACCCCTAACGATGTATTTATCGGTGCACTTTATTCAAGAATTTATTTTACCATCGCACTTTCAAATGAGTACATCAGAGCTACCAAGGATAATACTGATCCTGATATTGTCAGATACAATGCTGAAGCCCGTTTTATGCGTGCTTTATCATACTGGCATGCGCTCGATTTGTTTGGAAATCCTTCTTTTGTTACCGAAGACGACCTTCCGGGAGCTTTCTTCCCGCGACGCATTACCCGCGATGCTTTATTTGCCTATGTTGAATCGGAATTGAAAGATATTGAACCTAAACTTGGCGCACCAAGATTTGAATACGGTCGTGCCGATCAGGCTGCCTGCTGGACACTTTTAGCCAAGTTGTATCAGAATGCACCGGTTTATATCGGTCAGGATAAAAATGCTGAGGTTATTACCTATTGTGAAAAGGTGATAAATGCTGGTTATACCCTCGCTCCAACCTATGCCGAAAACTTTAGTGCCGACAACAACAAAAGCCCCGAGATTATTTTCTCAATCAATTTTGACGGTGACTATACCCGCAGCTACGGCGGAATGGTTTATCTTGTGCATGCAGCAATTGGTGGTACCATGGATCCGGCAGCATTCGGTGTTGGCGGTGGATGGGGCGGAACCCGCACTACCAAAGCACTTGTTCAGAAATTCTATCCCAATGTTACTAGCAGCGGGCTTTATTCTTCAAAAATTGCCCGTCGCCTTAAAACTGATTACCCTGTAATCTATGTACCTGGTGATTATACAGATCCCAACTGGGATCCGGCCAATTCACCAAAATTGGCTTCAGTAGCTGGTGATGGAAATTACGAAGGATACATCTGGGTAGAAGCTGGTAAGCAGTTCAAATTTACCGATGGGCCCTCATGGGATGTAAACTATGGTGATGATGGTGCCGATGGTACCCTCGAGCCAGGAGGCGCCAATATAGTTGCAGCTGAAACCGGATATTATAAGCTGAATGTAAACCTAAATGATTTAACCTATACCATGGTTAAAACCGACTGGGGTGTGATTGGATCAGCTACAGCAGGTGGTTGGGATTCAGATCAGAATATGACCTATGATCCCGCAACCGGCGAATGGAGTGCTATGCTTGATCTCACTGCTGCTGAAATTAAATTCCGTGCCAATGATGACTGGGCTATCAACTACGGTGACGATGGAGCTGATGGAAAACTTGAAGCAGGTGGTGCCAATATCGCAATCCCCGAAGCAGGTACTTACATAATCACAATGAAACTTGGTACACCTGACTATACCTATACTGTTGTTCGTAACAGCTACGACAAGCGTGCCATGTTCTGGACAGATGGTCAATCACTTGATATTGTTGATATTGGTCAGTTTACTGATGGTTATGCTATAACCAAATTTAAGAATTTGAATGCAGATGGTACCGTAGCCATTCATCCGCATCCTGATTTTGTTTGCACAGATTATCCAATGTTCCGTTTGGCTGATGTATACCTTATGTATGCTGAAGCTGTACTGAGAGGTGGAGGTGGAAGCACTGCTAATGCCCTTGAGTATGTAAACATGGTTAGAACCCGCGCCTATGGTGATAGTTTTGGTAGTATCACCAACGCTCAGCTTACACTCAATTTTATCCTTGATGAGCGTGCCCGCGAACTTTACTGGGAAGGACACCGTCGTACCGACCTAATCCGTTTTGGCAAGTTCACCTCAGGTGATTATGTTTGGCCATGGAAAGGAAATGTACCTGAAGGAACAGGAGTAGGAAGCTATCGTAATTTGTATCCTATTCCTAGTGCTGACCTGGGTACCAATCCGAATTTACAACAGAACACTGGTTATTAAGATTTAAAAACAAGATATTATGAAAAAAACACTGTTTTTCATCATAGCGCTTGCGGGACTCATGGTTTTTAATTCCTGCAAGAAAGATGGATATGAACCGGTTTTAGACCTTACTAATTCAGGTATGCCGGTTATATCATCTCCTGCTGACAATTCCGCATTTGTCCTTAGTTCAGATGATGCAGAAAAGCCTTTTACTACTTTTTCCTGGTCCGCATCTTCATTCGATGTAAATGCCGGCAGAAATTGGGATTTGTTCAATGCTCATACACTGGGTGCAATAAACTATGTGCTACAGATGTCAACTGAGGCCGATAACTTTGCACATCCCATAACGCTTTCTTCAGGTGAATCCACTTCATTAACCATTACCACTGCTGCATTAAATGCTAAACTGGTAGGTTTAATGGCGCTTGAAACTGGTGTGGCACACAATCTGGTGCTTAGAGTAGTGGCTAACGTGGTTTCATCTACCACTTATGAGGATATGATTTCTCAAACATTGCATCTTACCATTACACCGTATGCCGATGTTATTATTGTGAAGCCTATATACATGCTTGGAGATGCAACCGATGCTGGATGGAACAATGCTAATGCACTGGAAATGTCTCATATCGGTGGTGGCAAGTTTGCTATTGTAGCGAACCTGGCCGGTGCTGGTAAATATGTTAAGTTCATTTCGGTTCTTGGTCAATGGGCTCCTCAGTGGGGCACCGATGCCACTGGTACCAGTGAAGCCGGACCACTCTCTTACCGTCCGACTGAATCGGTTCCCGATCCGTCTGCTATCCCGGCGCCTGAGGCCGTTGGCGAATATAGAGTGGTTGCTGATACTCTCGCTCTTACGTATACCATTACTAAAGCATCTGAAACTTTATATTTGCTTGGCGATGGTACTACCCCGGGATGGGATAATACAGCCGCACTGCCCATGACTAAACTTGCTCCTGGTATTTTTGAAATCACAACTACACTCGGTGGCGGTGGCAAATATTTCAAGTTCATCGAAACACTGGGTCAGTGGGCTCCGCAGTATGGCACTGATGCCGTTGGTACCGGCGATGGTGGTAACCTTGTTTTCAGACCTACCGAAAGTGTTCCGGATCCAGCTGCAATTCCCTGCCCAGCCGGCGAAGGCACTTATACCATTAGAGTAAACCTGGCTACAATGACCTATACAGTTAAGTAGCATCATGTTCATTTTCCTTAAAAGGCTGCCTGCAGGCAGCCTTTTTTTTGCACGATCATTAAGGAACAGATTCTTTAACTTTGCACTTTAAATTGACTTTGATGGGAAAGAAAGATAAAACAGGGCCTTTTATTATTGAGGATCTGGAGATTTTGGCTGCCGGTTCTGAAGGAAATGCCATTGGCAGGTATAATGAAATGGTCGTTTTTGTTCCTTTTGTTGTTCCGGGGGATATTGCTGATGTTAGAGTAATTTCTCGAAAACGACGGTTTCTCGAAGGCCGGGTTTTGCGCATGAAACACTTCTCATCAGCTAGAGTGAAGCCTGTTTGTAGTCACTTTGGTATTTGTGGTGGTTGCAAGTGGCAGGCTATGCCGTATCCCGATCAATTGAAGTTTAAACAACAGCAGGTGCTTGACAATTTTTCGCGGATAGGCCACCTCAGTTTTCCTGATATCAGGCCTATTCTTCCTGCGCCAGCAACCGAGTATTACCGCAATAAGCTGGAATATACTTTTTCACCAAACCGCTGGCTGACACAGGAAGAAATTGGGTCGGATCAGGAGCTGATTGACCGTAATGCCCTGGGCTTTCACATACCCGGAATGTTTGATAGAATACTTGATATTGACACCTGCCACCTTCAGGCTGAGCCAGGCAACCAAATCAGAAAATCCCTTCGGCAGTTTGCGCTTTCTCATCAACTCAGATTTTACAATATCAGAACGTTTGAAGGCGACTTACGCAATCTCATCATTCGGAATTCCACCTCTGGCGACCTGATGGCAATAGTTGTGTTTGGGACTGATAATCAGGAAATCATTGATTTGGTTATGCAATTCTTGGCTGATACTTTTACTCAGATAACTTCGCTTTTTTATATTGTTAACCAAAAGCATAACGACAGTATTTCTGATCTTAACCCGGTTCTTTTTGCAGGGAAGCCTTTTATCACAGAAACCATGGAAAACCTTTCCTTTCGGATTGGGCCTTTGTCGTTCTACCAAACCAATGCTCTTCAGGCTTATAACCTTTATAAAGTGGTGCGCGATTTTGCTGATTTAACCGGCCACGATGTAGTTTACGACTTATATACCGGAACCGGTACAATAGCAAATTTTATTGCTCATCAGGCCAAAAAAGTAGTTGGGATTGAGTATGTTGAAGCAGCAGTTAAAGATGCTGATTCAAACAGTCGATTGAACAATATTGACAATGCATTCTTTTTTTCAGGAGATATGGCCAGGGTGCTTAATCCAGAATTTATTGCTCAGAACGGGGTACCCGACGTGGTAATAACTGATCCCCCGAGAGCTGGTATGCACGAAAAAGTTATTGACCAATTGCTGCTTGTTGAACCTTCAAAAATAGTTTATGTAAGCTGTAATCCTGCCACCCAGGCTCGTGATCTTGCATTGCTTGCAACCAAGTACACCATCGAGGCAGTTCAGCCTGTTGATATGTTTCCGCATACGCATCATGTTGAGAATGTTTGTATGCTAAAACTTAAATTATAAAAGGGTTTCAACGGAAAAGTTCCGCCCTTACAGCTTTGATTAATGATTCAATATCGAGATTTTCGCCTTTAATTTTCAGCGAAGCCTGTTCGTAAAAGGGTTTGCGTTTCTCAAGTTGTTCCTCAATAGCTGGTAGCAACTGTGCGGGCGATAATCTGAGCAACAAAGGCCTCACCGTTTTTGATTGTTGCAGCCTTTTTGCTAGCGACTCAGCACTCATCCTCAGGTAAACCGTAATTCCTGCATCGCGCATGATTTGAATGTTGTTATAGAAGCATGGCGTGCCACCACCTGTTGCAACAATTGCATTTTTTCGCTGCGACAAGGATTCAATTACTGAATGTTCAATCATCCGGAAGGCTGCTTCTCCTTCCTGCTCAAATATTTCGGGGATGGATTTACCGGTCATTTTTTCAATCTCGGTATCGGTATCAAAAAATGCATATCCGATATTTTTGGCAAGTTTCTTGCCGGTGGTGCTTTTCCCACAGCCCATAAACCCTATTAAAAAGACCGGCCTTCCCATGTTTCTTTTTTGAGCAAATATAACAACTAATTTTTCTTGCGTTAATTTCATGCTCTGGTGGCTTCGAATATTGCCTTAATCGCGGCCCGAATTATATGTTCTATTTATTATCTTTGATTCAAATAATATTTAACCAACAATGATTTCCGGAAGTTTGATTCATGAAATCCTCGTAAAATATTGGGGATACAGCAATTTCAGGCCGCTTCAGGAGGAAATTATTCATTCGGTGCTTTCAGGTTTCGATACCCTTGCACTATTGCCAACAGGTGGCGGAAAATCTCTTTGTTTTCAGGTTCCCGGCATAGTTAAGGGCGGAACTACTCTGGTTATTACACCGCTGATTGCTTTAATGAAGGATCAGGTCGAGAATCTTAAAAAAAGAGGTATCCAGGCCGAAGCCATCTATTCTGGTATGTCGCCCCGCGAAATTGAACTGGTTATGAACCACGCAGTGCATGGTGCACTGCAGTTTCTGTATGTGTCGCCTGAGCGGTTACAATCTGAGTATTTCAGCTCGGCAATAGGTCATATGAATGTAAAGCTTCTTGCAATTGACGAAGCCCATTGTATTTCGCAATGGGGATACGATTTCAGACCACCGTATCTGCAGATAGCTGACATCAGGCCCATATTGCCCGGTGTCCCGGTTCTTGCGCTCACAGCAACAGCTACACCCGAAGTAGTTGAAGATATCCAGCTTAAGCTTGGTTTTTCGAAAAAAAAGGTCTTTGAGAAGAGTTTCGAACGACGTAATCTGGCTTACGTTGTTTTTAACGATGAAGATAAACATAGCCGAATGCTGAGAATCTTTAAAAATGTGCCGGGCTCTGGAATTGTTTATGTGCGGAACAGGCGGAAAACCAGAGAAGTTTCAGATTTTCTCAATAAAAATGGTATTTCTGCAGATTTTTACCATGCCGGATTACCGGGCAAGGAACGGGAGAACAAACAGGACGACTGGAAGGGTGGCCGAAAGCGCATTATGGTTTCAACCAATGCTTTTGGTATGGGAATTGACAAACCTGATGTAAGGGCGGTAGTTCACATTGATCTTCCTGAAAGTATAGAGGCTTATTTTCAGGAAGCCGGAAGAGCAGGCCGTGATGAGAAAAAGGCATATGCGGTTTTGTTGTACGAAAAATCAGATATACTTGATGCACAGCATAATATCGAAGTGGCTTACCCGGCACCTGATATTATAAGGGCTGTATATCTGTCGTTGGGTAATTATGCGCAACTGCCTGTTGGATCGGGCCGCGATTATTCCATCGATTTTGAGATTAGCGAGTTTTGCAGCCGATATAACTTTAAGTCGGTAACGGTTTACAATGCACTTAAATTTATTGAGCGCGAAGGTTATATATCGCTCAACGATGCCATAGATGCTCCTTCACGCCTGATTATAGAAGCTAAAAAGGAAGATTTATACCGTTTTCAGGTAGAAAATGCAAAGTTTGATCCTCTTATAAAAACCATTCTAAGATCGTATGGTGGAATCTTTACCGAACCGGCTATTATCAGCGAATCTGAACTGGCGAGACGCATGGGATTATCAGAACAGGATCTTATTAAATCAATAGTTTATCTGCAACAGGCAGGAATTGTTACTTATTTTCCCCGGAAATCGAAGCCGCAGCTTACATTTGTTTCAGAGCTTATCAAGGCTTCAGATCTTAAGGTTTCACCACAAAATTACCTTCTGCGAAAGCAGGATGCCATAAAGCGCCTTAATGCTATTATTGAATATGCAACCAATAATAACCATTGTCGCAGTATATCTTTGGTAGCTTATTTCGGACAACACAACAGCAACCGGTGTGGTATTTGTGATGTTTGTATTAACCGGAATAAGGCTGAGTTGAGTGAGTTTGATTTTGATGCTATTGTTACTTTTATTAAACCTCAACTTAAGTCGAAGGAAATGTCAATTCATCAATTGGTGGAGGTTTGCAGAGGAATGAGCGAAGAAAAAGTGCTGAAGGCAGTGGCATGGCTGGTAGATAACGGTAAGATTACAGAGAGCCAAAGTGGCTTATATACATGGAATGATCATGATTAAATGGGAAAATTGCAATCCTGATTTCTATCAAAATCCTGATGTGGTTTCAATAGCCAGATCGATGCTTGGTATGAAACTGTGCTCTAATGTAAACGGTAATAAAAGCAGTGGAATCATTATTGAGACCGAAGCTTATGCGGGCGCTTCTGACCGGGCCTCTCATGCCTTTGGCAATAGATTTACCAGGCGGACTTCAACCATGTTCGAAGCCGGCGGTATTGTATACATTTACCTTTGCTATGGAATACATGCCTTACTTAACATAGTAACCAATGTGTGGGGGATTCCCCATGCAGTGCTTATACGGGGCATTTTGCCATTGGATGGAATTGATACAATGAAACAAAGAGTAGAACGGAGCGCCATTTTAGTAAACGATGGGTTTGGCCCAGGCAAGGTCACCCGCCTGTTAGGACTTACAACTGCGCACAATGGTATCTCTATTAATTCTGATAGCGCCGTCTCACTGTATTGCAGTAATTTTAGATTTGATGATTCAGATGTGGATATTACTCCTAGGATTGGTGTAGGATATGCTGCTGAAGATGCTTTGTTGCCTTATCGGTTTGTGGTGAAGCCTGCAAAGGCTGCATCTAAAGCAAAAGAGGCCGGTATCATTTGATCCGGCCTCTTTTGTGTAAAGCTTTAAAGCTTACTTAACATTCTTTGAAAGTTCTGCTCCCGGTTTAAATTTAACCACTTTTTTGGCAGCAATCTTAATTTCTTTACCGGTTTGTGGGTTGCGTCCCTTACGGGCAGCGCGTTTTGAAACCGAAAAAGAACCAAATCCAACCAGAGCAACGCGGTCACCTTTTTTGAGGCTTTTTGAGGTTGCTGAAATAAAGGCGTCAAGCGCTTTCTTTGTGTCAGCTTTGGTGAGGCCTGATTCAGCTGCAATTGCAACAATCAAATCTTGTTTGTTCATTGTTTTCCTGATTTTTGATGAATACTATGTTGGATAACCTTACGCAAATATAAGCTTTTTGCGCCTAAAATCAAGCATTAAGGGCCAAAACCCTCAAAAAAGTTAATAAAACCGGATGTTTGTTAATAACTTAGTACTGTTATCAGGGGTTGTAGAGCTATAATGTCGTGCAATGCCCTGTTTACAGGGCTTTCAGGTTATAATCTCTAAGCCCTCTCAGGAATTCGGCTGCCTTCATGGGCTTTTTTCCAGAAGGTTGCAATTCTATAATTTTCAGATAAAAGTCAGAACATGCTATTAGCAACTCTTTTTCATGCAAAATAAGCGCATCTCCTGCATTATTGCCGGCAACTATAGCTGATGGCATACAACGCAGAATCTTGAACTCAGAGGCTCCTTTGGCCATTTCAAAGGTGCAATATGCGGCAGGGTAGGGGCTTAATCCCCGAATCAGATTATGTATTTTCGAAACGGGCTGATTCCAGTTGATTTTGCAATCTTCTCTGAAAATCCGGGGAGCTGGTTTCAGGGCCGATCTTATGGCCGGCTGCTCAACTGAAACTACATTCTCTTTTTCAATAGCATTGAGTGTTTTTATCACAAGGGCAGCACCGGCAACCATAAGCCTGTCATGTAGTTCTCCGGCGGTCTCGTTAGATCCGATGGCAATTTCTTCTTTATAAATAATTTTTCCTGTATCAATTCCGGCGTTTATAAAAAAAGTAGTAACGCCGGTAATGCGTTCACCATTGATAATGGCGTGGTTGATGGGTGCTGCCCCCCGATAATCGGGCAGTAGCGATGCATGAAGATTAAAGGTCCCTTTTTTTGGCATTTGCCAAACTTCTTCGGGTAGTTTACGGAAGGCGACCACCACAAAAACGTCTGCAGCAAGACTGTGTAAACTTTGAAGGAATTCAGGATCATTAAGTTTAACCGGCTGAAATACCTTTAGTCCATGCTCAATTGCATATTGCTTAACAGCTGATTCTTTAACTTTAAGGCCTCTGCCGGCAGGTTTGTCGGGTGTAGTTACAACTCCGGCAATTTCAAAACCAGCCTGTGCAATTTGCTCAAGTGAAGCAACTGCGAATTCAGGTGTCCCCATAAAAACTATCCGGAGTTTTTTCATCAATCAGATTTTTTAGGTAGTAGCATAAAATAAAAAAACACCCTGATGAGGGTGTTTTTTTATTATTGATATGCATTTATTCTTTAGCTTGTCCGTTTAAGCGGGTAATGAATTTTTCGACATCACGTGCTTCGGCGCTGCGTGGAAACTCGGTTTTAATACGGTTGTATGCTGATAGAGCTTTTTCTTTATTTCCAAGATCTTCAAAAGCCCAGGCTGCTTTCTGGAGAAAAACCGGAGTAGTAAAATCGTTGGTTTTAACATCAGTGGCTTTCAGATAATATTCAGCGGCTTTATCAGTTTTACCAAGTTCCATGTAAGCATCGCCGATAGCTCCTTTAGCCATGGGATAAACCAGCTCATCCTTCAGATTGAATTTCTCAAGATGATCAATGGCATCCTGGAATTTACCGTCGTTCAGGTAAATAATACCAGCATAATAGTGTGCCAGTTTAGCCGATTTGGTCATACCGTAATCATCAATAATCTGCAGAAAACCAACATAATTTCCATCGCCATTCAAAGCCAAGCGTAACGAGTCCTGCTCAAAATATTTTTCAGCCATAAACATTTGCGATTGGGCTTCTTTTTCTTTAGGAATCAGATAAAAACGCTGAAATCCAAAGTATGCCAGAATAACCACCGCAATTGCCCCTACGATGATGGTAATCAGTTTCTGATTTTTTTCAATAAAAACTTCTGATTTGCTGAGGGCTTCCTCAACAGCCATGATTTTTTCTTCGGTATTGTCGGACTTTTTTGCCATTGTATTGATAATTGTTTTTAAGTGGCGCAAAAGTACGTTATTTTTTTGATTTAGCAAGCAGAATCAATGAAGCTAAATATTTACGGATGGGTACAGTACGGGTGCTAAAGTGGTATAGTTGATTTTTCATGGTAATTTAGAGGTAAATATGAATCGTTTAAGGAAGATAAGCCCAAAATATCATCCTGTTTCTTTGGCTAATATCTTGTTTTATTGGCAGATTTGTACTATTTTTACAGGATTGAGTTTAATTGATAACTAATAACACCTATGGGAAAAGGAGATAAAAAATCGAAAAGGGGCAAAATTATCATGGGCTCCTTTGGGGTTCGCCGGCCCAGGAAAGTAAAAACTTCCGCAATACCGGCAGTTGCCGATGTTAAACCTGAAAAACCTGCTGCCAAATCAAAGACCAAGACTGACGAGCCAAAAGTTGTGGATCAAAAGCCTAAAACCAAGCGGAAACCTAAAGCCGAAGTTAAGACCGAAACAAATCCTGAATAAATTGGCTTAATTATGCATCTCAGGGCAATAGTGTTAATTCATCATTGCCCTGTTTTTTTTTGCACCAGTTCTTTGTAGAATCGTCCTCTTTCTTCAAAGTTTCGAAACTGATCATAGCTCGAAGCTGCCGGGGATAATAAACAAAGTCCGTCTTTAGGAGTGATCTCTATGGCTTTATCTACTGCTTCGGAAAAAGAATTACAAAGATACCTTTCAGGCATGAGGGAATTTTGGCCGAACATTGCATGCATTCTGGCACCGGCCGGACCGGTAAAAACAACTTTACGCACGCTGCTTTCGGGCAAAAAGGATAACAATTGTGAATAATCAATACCCCGGTCAAAGCCGCCTAATATAAGGGTGTCGACTTGCTTAAGGGTTTTTATAGCAGCAATAGTTGCCTCAGGTATGGTCGAGATAGAATCGTTGTAAAACCGTTTATTATTAAAAATCCCGACAAACTCAATGCGGTGCTCAAGTGGTGTAAATGTTGCCACTCCTTGTTGAATTGCTGCTCCAGGAATGCCGAAAAGCGATGCAGCTGCTGCTGCTGCCAAAATGTTAATCCGGTTATGTTCTCCCTGTAATCTGGTTTCAAATTTTGCAGGCAGCAGAATGCGCTCCGTTGATGATGTTCTTATTACAAAATGGTGCCCTGAAAGGCCGATTCCATTCGCATTAAATTCTCCGTTGTATAAAGGCAGGGATATTCCTGGAATTCCTTGCTCCCGAACCAAAGAAGCTAGTACTGGGTCAGATGCATTCCAAATAAAATAGTCATGCTGTTTTTGCCGAAGCGCTATCTGAAATTTCGCAAGCTGATATTCGCGGTAGGATTCGTAATGGTCGAGGTGCTCCTGGAAGACATTCAGCAAAACCGCAATGTGGGGTGCCCTCCTTATAAATTGCAACTGGTGTGATGAGAGCTCGCAAACCATTCGGGTTGCCGATGTAATATGTGGCTCAAGATTAAAAAGGGGGAGCCCGATATTACCTGCTAAAAGGCAATCAGCTGTGTAAGCATGTATTATGTGCCAAAGCAGGCTTGATGTCGTACTTTTGCCCTTGGTGCCAGTAATTCCGGCTACCTGTCGGTGATAAGCCAGAAGAAAAAGATCAGTTTGTGATGTTATCCTTGATTCAGAAACTTTCCCTTTTAAGTTTCGGTATGGGATGCCAGGTGATTTTATTATTAAATCAAAATCCTGAATTTTATCAAGATAACGATTGCCTTGCAAAATCTGGTTAACAGATCCATCCAGCCAGGGATGGTTTATCAGCAAGTCAGCATTCGAGTCAGCGATTGATATATCAGCATCTCCAAGAAGCTGCCTGAGCAACCGAAGACTTGACTGACCCTCTCGCCCGAACCCCAGAATTAAAGTTTTACGGTTCACGAAGGTGGAATAGATCAGGCTTTTCATATAAGTGCTTCGGCTAGGATTTGAAGATGATCATTCTGCAGGTGATGTTCTTCTGAAATATGTTTTAGGATGCCTGATTGAATTCCCTGCATTTTATACTCCATAAACCTTTTTATAAGTAAAGGCTTGCTTGGTTTCTGAATTTTTTCATTAATCATGGCAAGGGCTTCATTAACTTCGGAAACAGTTCCCACACATTCAAAGGGTTTAATGTCTGCGATTCCGGTCAATTCATCAAAGTAATTTGTCATCTCAGCATCATTGAGCATTTCGGGTGCAACTACCTTGTCGGCATATTCAATTCCCCTAAAAGCTCCTATCATGATGTAGGTAAAGAGGCATTTGGCACATTTGCCGCACCAGCTATCCGTTTTACTTCCGGCATTACAGCTCCTGAAAACACTGTGATACTCTTCAAGTTTCGAAAAAATTGATGCAATCTGTAATTCATTCAACGGCCTCAAAAAACTGAAATAATTAAAACCGGGATCCAGATACGTTTGATAATAGTTTCTGAATCCGGTTTCAAAATCCAATGATTTTGAGTACTGATGGTTTATCCCGGTGCCTGGTATAGTAGATTCATTGGCACTTGATTCGTTTGAAAGTGCAATGTGCCTGGTTTGATGTATGGCAGAAGCCATCAACGTATAAAAGGCGAGCATAGCTGAGAAGGGGGTATGCCCGTTAAGGTATCCCTTCGTATTTAGTTCAAGCAGTTTAGCATCAATTGGTCGTTTGATACGAATGATTTCATTTTCTGCAATTCGGGCTGCATTCACTGTGTTGAGTGTTGCTCCTCTGGGGTTAATAATCAGTGGACTAATCTTCTTGCCATTCTGCTTCAGCAGCGATAGCGTAACTGCTGAATCTTTTCCGCCTCCAATGGGCACGAGGTAGGAATCTTCAAACTGCAAACGGTTTTGATGCTTAAAAGGAGTGCCAGTACATTGAATCTGCATGAAGTCTTTTTGGCAGGTTTCTATGCCATTAAGATAAAAAAATTCGCCCAAGCCATTATAATACAGACGCTTCCACCATTTAATCTGATCATTTGCAAGTGCGCCGGTGTGAACCAAAAATAGAGGCGCGCAGGTCGCTTTCCAGTAGCTGATGGCTTCAATCAGTCCAATATGAAAAGCAAGGTTATTGAACAGGTCTTTGTTCCCTTCGAAATGATGCAGAAGATTATCCGGGCTGAGTAAAGTTTGAATTAAAGGCTTAATTTCAAAATGAATGTTACTGCCAGCACTAAAATGAAAAGTCATTTCCAGTGAACTCCCGATGCAATGAATTTCGTAATTATCAAATGCAAAAACCGGAAACTGTTGCCGGAATAATTCAAATTTTGACTGATTTTGTTCCCTGCCCATTACAGTGGTATAAAATTTGATATTAACCTGTAAGTGATTTGTTGTACAAAGGTACAAATTCGTGCATTCATTTCTTTTTGGTATTATCGTAAAGGGATATGCAAACGAAAGTTGAATTTTACCTTAAACAAGCACAATACTGAATTGTTAATTTACTAACCGGTATAACCTGATACGCTATGAAACCACTCCGGATTGACCCATTGGCTGGACGGATTTTGATTTCGGTACCGTTCCTGCAGGATTTTTATTTTCGCCGTTCGGTGGTACTTTTAGCCGATCACAGTGAAGAAGGCTCATTTGGACTTATCATCAACAAACCGGTAGATGTAAAGCTGAGTGATATTTCTGATGAATTTGAAGGATTTGAAGCACCTGTTTTTATGGGTGGCCCGGTTAAGACTGACAGTTTGTTTTTTATTCATACCCGTCCCGATCTGATTGATGAAAGTGCTGAAATTATGGATGGGCTTTATTGGGGAGGTAATATTGATACAGTGCGCAATCTAATTAAACAACATGCACTTTTGCAATCAGAAATTCGCTTTTTCGTTGGATATGCAGGTTGGTCGCCCAATCAGCTTAATAAAGAGCTTGAAGAAAATTCATGGGTAGTTTCACTGGCTGATTTTAACCAGATTATCGGTAGTAATCCGCGCGATTTGTGGACAATGACACTGAAAAAACTGGGCCATGAATATTCACTTTGGGATAAATATCCAGCTGATCCTTCGCTCAATTAGCGATGAATGAACGAATCGTCTGAAAAAAAGCCATAATAAGCGCAGGTTTTAAGGCCGCGGTGAACACGATTCCAAATACTGCACCCCAGAAATGCGCGTCATGCCCTATATTATCAGTTCCTTTTTTTGCCATATACGCTGAGTAACCCAAATACAGGGCACCAAAAATAAATGCCGGAATATCAAATGGGATAAACACAAATCTGATTGGTGACAACGGCTGAATCAAAATACTCGCAAAAACAACAGCTGATACCGCACCTGAAGCACCTACAGCTGCGTAATAGGCATCTGATTTATGTTTTCCGAACGATGGAAGAGCACTAATAGCAATTGACCCCACATACAGGAGAATATAAAAGTACTCAGCCTTGCCTGGAAACAAGGCTGAGTAATAATATTCAACTGCCCGCCCGAATGACAGAAGCACAAACATGTTTACCAAAAGGTGCATCCAGTCAGCATGAACCAGTGCATACGTCAGAAACCTGTACGACTGATTTCCGTTACTATGAATGAGATACGGGCTGAATAGCAATCGCTGATATAGCAGCCTGTTGCTAAAAGCAATTACAGAAACAATGGCTGTAATTGCGATTATCAGATAAGTAACCGGCATACTGATTACTTGGGCAGCTGTGTATAATCTATTTCCGATCCCAGCATGCTATGCGGGATGAGGTAAACCATGAGCATTATGATTGCCGCTGCAATTGCCCAGATACGTGCATTTTTATTGCGTCGGAGCATAATTACAGCTATCACCCAGCTCAGGACAGCGATGGCCGTTTTGTTATCGGTAAGGTCGCCAAACTTAAACAAACCTTTAAATGGCCATCCGGTCCAATAAGCATCAAATGCATATTTCTGAACCATGGGTCCGAGGATAAGCCCGCCAATGCCTAATGCAATGAGCGTTAAATAAGCATATGTGTAGGTTTTTTCACCTTTGCCTATTGCATCAACACCGGCGCGGGTTGAAAGAAGCATAGCGATAAACATCAGAAAAATATGCGGAAAAAGAATAAACGGTGGTACATCTCCTTTAAATCTGAGCACAACCGGCTTCTCTGAAATCTGAACAGTTGCTGATCCATCGGTTAATGTAATGGTATACATAACCTTACCAGCTGGTGGCTGATGCGGAATATAAGCAACCAGTTTGCCACCCTGATGATTCATCGGAACACTCGTCCATTCGTCGTTGCTCTTGAATCGTTTGTATGTAAATGTACCTTCAATGTTACCGGTAGGTTCGTCAATACTAATTTCAGCATCATCAGCTCCTCCGTACGAACGCAACAGCTTGTATTCTATAGTTTCAGTTCCAACAACCACTTCGCCTTTCAGAGGATAGGTAGGGCCGGTTTTACGCTGATAAATCACCGAAGCCAGTGTAATAACAATAGTAATTAGCCAAAAAAGCAGGCTTTTAATTATACTTTTCATACTTTGATTGGGTGGGTGTAAAATTGGATACAAA